>Ga0209589_1002690_pt1 | contig 30984 bp, 10 predicted proteins | sample CowpeawhiteBW_FD_187525 | JGI IMG/M metagenome (GOLD analysis project Ga0209589, IMG submission 187525) | Root nodule microbial communities of legume samples collected from California USA - Cow pea white BW (SPAdes) (version 2) | ecosystem: Host-associated > Plants > Roots > Nodule | place: USA...
TGGGTTAAGTGAGCCGGGTTGAGTTCAACCCACTTTTGAAAAAGTTGAATTTTTCTCAACCCAACCCGGCTCGAACCCGTGGTGAGCCGGGTTGGCTCACGGGTTGAAACCCATTTTGACATCTCTAGCTCACCCTATATGTTTGTGTGTGGCAATGATCGAGTAACTTGTTATCCGAGAGTAGATGATGTTACAGGTGAGTCAGGAGATGCTTAGTGGCGGAGAGCGGGAGCATATTACATGAGAATTTATAAAGACTTATTTTATTAAATTTTCATGTAATTTAATTATTGGTTTTACTGCTTTTGACTTTTTAATTGTAAAGACTGATTACAAATATTTTGACTTTATATCGCGATTCTTAAGCTTTAAAGTTTTAAATTTCTACGTTTTTGGGAAATGATTTGATAATAAATGAGAAATTTATTTCAATAAATTGTTTATTTTATTTATATAAGTAATATCCTACCAGGATGTTACGGTATTACTCATTAAAGCTAATCGTTTTTCTTTCTACTCATACAATCTCATCTTCAAATCCTTGTCTCTTGACAACCTTACTCACCAACAATCTTTGTGGCAAATCTTCACTTGACTTATCAATCTGCTAGATTATGACGTCCTTCATCTTTGTCTTATTTGTCTTATTTTGCGTTCTTCTCTGATTTATTCGTGTTGTGCCTCTTGAAGATTCAAATTCAGAAACGATTATACTCTTTCCTGCATAGGATTGTATCACTACCTGGCCTCCGCCACATGACATTGGCTCTAATACCATTTGTTCGATCGAGCACTTACTACTAGGCCAAGAGGTCTAACTGTTAGTTAGAGTGTAACTTTTTTTTTTACTTAAGAGTGTAACAGTCCAAATGCCACGATTCGATTGTGACTCAACGCACTTGGTTTCCGCCACATGACAATTAATGCCACCTGCAACAATCTAATTGGATCAAAAGGACTATATTCGTTAATTTTTAAAGTTCAGGACCAGAACGTGTTAAAGTTTCAAACATTGACGAATTTCAATTTCGTGTTAAAGTTTTACAAATTAAACGTAATCACTTTACTTTAAATAAAAATGAATTGAATTTAAAAATTAAAAATCACTTTACTTTAAACTAGGATAAACATCAACGTAGTCGTGTCTGTGTGTATGCATTTTTTAAATATGTATGATATTATATTAGTAGTAGGTAATGATATGGTAATGTCATTAAGTTAATATACAAAGTAAAATTATATTTAACAAGAGCAAAGTGAAATGAACGGAAAAAAGAAGAGAAAATAACTACTTATGAATGGAGAAAAAAAAGGAAAAAATAACCATTCAAGACAATTTTATATAAAACATGTAAAAATAATGGTTACTTTTTAAAAAATGAATAAATAATTTATCGTAAATGATCAAATAGAAATAATAATTGTTGTGGACAAAAAAGAAATAATCATCTTATATATATAAATTATAGATAATTCATTAAAAATTTAAAATTCATTAAACATAATAGAATAAAAATTAGAAAATGTTACTTTACTTTAAATAAAATTAAAAACCATTTCAACATAAAAAAAAATAACTGAAGGTTTCATAGGCATGACAATTTCAGTTAAAAAAAAATTGAAGTAATCTAGTCTCATACAACTTCAACTATAATATAAAAAGTTTTAAATTAAAGTCTACATATAGGTATGACAACTTTAGTTTTCTTTTTTTTTTTTTAAAAAAAAGAAGAAGTCATATAATGTCGTACGACTTGTTTCTTACTTAAGAACGATTTTATCTTTTGAAGTTCTGAATCATGTTCCGACTTTATCCTGTTTGGTAAAATTTAAAAATTTAGGGTTAATTATGGTTTAAGCCCTTGATAAATTTGAAAATTTTCAAATGAATCTCTACAGTTAGATGTTTCTGTTAATTTTGTGATATAACAATTATCTTGTACCGTCATCCTTCTTACATGTCGCCACATATTGTCCCATAGTATTTTGTTACAAGAGATCGTGAGATCTTTCTCGAATATTGATTGTATTTAATGAACAAATCTTTTTAACTTTAATTTAAATTATAAATTTCAAAATAAAAATATAAATTATAAAAATATTAAATATAAATATATAATTATGAATTATGAATTATAAAATTGTAAAATTACAAAAAATCAAAATTAAAAAAATTTACAATTTGATAATTTGATAATTTTGTATTTTCATAATTTTACAATTTCTTAATTTGGTAATTTTATAACTTTATAACTATATAATTTTATATTTATATATTTTATAATTTCATAATTATTAAATTATTTATTTTTATAAATTCTTAATTTGTTAATTTTTGTAGTTTTATATTTTTTAGTTTTTTTATTTTATAATTACATATTTTATATTTTTATAATTATATATATATATATAATTTTTTTATCTTTAATTTGTTAATTTTAATTAAATTTGAAAACAATTTTCTTTAAATATAATAAATATTTAAAAAAAATCTCGTCATCACAAACTCTTATAACAAAGTATTATGTGATGATTTTCAAGGAAAATAATAATGAAAATAATTATCATTTCACAAAATTAACAATAATAATTAATGGTAAGAATTCAATTGAAAAAATTTAAAATTTGAAGGACTCAATAAATTATAACACGAAAATTTAATAGAGACTTTCCCAAATTGATCAGATATTCAAAGCATAATTAAGCCAAAAAATTAACTATTTAAGTAAATACAAAAATAAATTAACCCTCTCTGATAAATTAGCCTCACTTTATTCTTGATTTTATGCAGACTAAATTAATATGACATTTCACATCTATGGTAGGTTTTTTCTTCAAACATCTGAATGAGTTTTAACTACACCTCCATGATTTTTAAAATGATTATTTTGTCAAGTAACTTCTGAATTATTTGTTTTGAAATTTTGTTGGAATAAGTTTTTGAAAATTTCTTAAATACGATTTCCAAAATGGAATTTTTGGAACAGGTTTTATTTTTTTATAATACACAAAAATCATTTCAAAACGAATTATATAGAACAAAGTTTTCAAAATATATTTTTTTCTTACCCGGTCTAATAATATTCATGATCACAAAATATTTTCAAATTTAACTATTTGAGAAGATATCCATATGTTAACAACAATCATGATAATCTCGACAATTTGATCATGTTTTAATATTAAATATTAATATATTACATCCTAATAATCCCTTATACTAAATATTGAGAAAATATTTAGTATATCAGGTCATATATCACCTTATTATTATACTTATTTCAGTCAATATATCACACTCGTAGGAATATAAGCCCCCAATCGAGATCTAAGAAAAATGAAGGGATCATCTAAAGCATTGTCCGCTTTGGACCGTGTGTTCCGTCACGATTTTGACCTTAAAAGACGCATCGGAGGATGGAGGAGGAATGAGTAATTAGACCATCTCGTCTTCTAAGCAACGTGAGACTATTAGTCATGGTAGAAATATAAATATTCTGATACCAAATCTGATGATAGAATCGTTGTCAATTACCCTACATACGAAGTATTGTCCGCTTTTAAATGTATACTCCGTCTTTGAAAGGCGTCTCAGAAAGTGGAAGAGTTATTTAAATCGCATTAGACCTCGATTTTCAAGCGATGTGAAACTATTAAATCTGAGATAGAAATATATATATATATATATATATATATAATCTATTAGTACTAGTTTTTTTTTAAATACTTAAAATAAAATGTTTTAAAACATGTTTTCTAGAATATAAATGATATCTTTGAAAAGCACAATCCTCTTTTCAAGCAAGCATTTGTTTTCCTCTCAACGAATGCAATATAAAATGGAAGTGCATCAAGCGGTGACGATGGGCCACGGCCGTGACAGGGTGTTAACGGTATGGTGCAGTGAGAGAGTATTTTAGTCTTTTTGTTAACATGCAGGTGCAGTTAGTAATAATTATAGTTCAGGTTTAATAGGTCCAACCAATTTATAAAGGCCATGGTTGAATTTGGATTTTTTGTGAGGGCTTCTCCCTGCACTCTAACCGTTTGTTCTACACCCTCCAAATCTCTCTGCTTTAATTACATTAATAACTTTGTCACTAAAGTAGGTGACAATAATTAATTTAAGGACTGTTATTTTCATCTTTCAAAGTGACCACGACGTTAAGGTTTAAGTTAAAAACGGATTTTGAAATCCTTAATTTGTTTCTCTTATATTTCAATATCTGTGTAAGTTTTTTTCATGTTTTTTAATTTATCATTTATTTGTAAATTATTTAATTTGTCATAATATTTAATAATTTTTTTATTAAATATAAATCCATTAAATTATAAATTATTGAAAATAAAATTTTAAATAGAAAGTATTAAATTATAACTAAAAAGTAAAAATTAAAAAGAATAAAAACACAACACCGAATGTGGACTTTCGAAATTAATAAGAATCAGATATCAACATCTTGTATAATTCGGATGTGGAGATCTAGTACAATGAGGAAATTAATCTCAATTTCAAATACCAGATTTCGACATCGGTATTGTGTTTTCATTTTTTTATTCAATTATTTTATATTTGATTATTTTGATATTTTATTAATTTTATTTATTATTTTATTGTTGCTTATAATTTATTTATTTGTTAGTTGTATTTTTTTTGTTTTAATTATATTTTTAAATTAATTTATTAAATTTTATTTAATTTTTTATATAATTTGTTAAAAGTAATTTATTTTTTGAATCTAATTATTTATAAATATTATTCATTTATAATTTATTTAAACATATTATTTTTAAATTTTGTAAATATTTAATTAGCAAATTAATAACTTTTTAAAATTGTGAATTTGTTTTTTTTTTGTTTTGAAATATTGATGTCGAGATCTATACGTTTACTGAAAGTCCACATTTGATTGTTATTGTTTCCGAAAGTCTACATCTAGTATTTTGTTTTTAAATATTGTTATCTTTTTATTTGATTTTTTTATATATTTTATTAATTTTTTTGATTTATTGTTTTATTGTTGCTTATAATTTATTTATTTGTTAGTTGTATTTTCTTTATAATTATGTTTTTAAATTAATTTATTAAATATAATTTAATTTTTTATATAATTTGTTAAAGGTAATTTATTTTTGAAACGTTTTTTGTTTTGAATTAATTTATTCACTTTCGGAAGGTTTGTGTATAAACCAGATCTCCACCTTTGATATTAGACTATTATGGATGTAGACATCTAATTTATATTTATTACGGATATCGACATTTGATAATATTTAAAAAAAAATTGATATTTGTTCCATTTCCGGTATTATGCTTTCATATGTTACACATGTTGACATATGATATTCATTTAAAAATATTTGAACTGTTAGTTTAAAATAAGTGAAAATGGGTTAAAAGCAATAAAAGGTAAAAAGGGTAGTTTCAGGATTTTCGAAATTGTTGGAGGTGCATAAAAAAGGTTTGGAGGTGTAAGAAGAAGCCATGATTTTTTATAGGCTTTTGATGGCAGTCCAGTTGGTTATATGGACTTGACTTGTTAGCTATTAGGTTAACCCGCGGGTCATGTGTATGAAAAGTGTCATTCTTTGCTGCAATGCATGAATGAATAAGGTTTTTAATTTTCTTTTAAAGAAAGTTTATTAAATATTTAATTATACTTATATTCATTTAAGTCTGTATTTTATCTACATCTTCATTTAAAAAGAAAAAATTCTTAGATTAATAATTTTGATTTTATTTTCAATAAAAAAATTACGTAAAGTCATTTGACTTTATATTCGATTACATTTTGTTTATATATACAAAGAAAGAAAAAAAGTATATGAATAAAATAAAATAACATATTTCTTATATTTATCATATATCTTATATTTATCATATTTTTACAATTCCTACAAATTATCAACACTCACAATATTTCATACTGTAATTATAATATTTCATATTGTAATATGATTTTTAAAATTTCTTAAGTTCACATTCCAATTAAGTCAACCTCAAACTCTTAAGATCAAAATGTAAACTTAAGTAAATGTTTAATGTAGTTATTTAGAGGAAATTCACATTGTCTTCTGATTATAATTATTGTGTATCATAAATTTGTTAAGATTTACAATATTTACTCTAATTCTTTTCTGTTGATTTGATGGATAGAAATATTTTTCACTATTTTTATTTTAAATAAACGATTGAAATGTTTTGAGAAAATGTTATTCCAATAATGGTGGATATATTGTCCATGGTTTAAGATATAGCTTGATAAATTCATAGTTAAAATGTGGAGAAAATAAAATGAACTATTTGTTTATAAACTAATAGTAAAGTTTGCGTGGGTTAAAATTATACACGGGTGAATTAATTGTACTATTTATGTTGTGTAGACTTATTGAAATTGTTCTTGATCTATTTTGGAACGATCGAGTACGAATTTCATTTTTTAATTTCTTTTTAAAACTTATTAAGTCTTCTATTGTCAAAATTATTCATTTTACATTTAATATTATTTCTACATAAGGCACTCAATTATTATTTTTCATTCAAATATTTTGTGATTTATGATAAATTTCGGATATAATATAGTTAGAAGTTTAGAAATAGGAAATTCAGAAATATGTACCGAATTTGGATTAAAATTTAAAAATTCTATTTTGTTATAAATAAGTCCGTGGAAATTTTGTAAGTTTGTGTAAAAAATATAATATCTTACTAGTAAAAGAGAATTTAAACCCAAAATCACATATTAAAAGAGTCAAACCACATCCATTTACATATGAACAAAAAAAAAATCATATAATAATTAAATGTTAATTAACTACTTTACTAATATCATATTTTTCTATTTTATACTTATGCTTGAAATCCGACCAGTTTAAGACTTAACTAATATATTTACCCAATTCTAATTGAAGACTTCTAAAACACAACATTTTGAAGTAAACCAAATGAAACTTACTTTATAAGTAGTTTGATTGAACCATTAAATTATATTATTTAAACCATTAAATTAACTGATTTTGAATAAATTGCATTAAAGTATTAATTAGTTTTCTGATTCACACTTGAGATCACTTATTTTATTTGTACTGAATTTAAAGACACTAATTTGTTAGATTTGATGTACCGATATTTCACAATCAATAGGGGTGAATTGATTTTGACAATCTTTATCCAGATTTATCAATTTCGAAACTGTTTTGAAAAACCTTGGTTTGTTAAAACAATTGAAACAATGTGATTTGATGCTTAAAGTTTGGATTATTTATACCATGTCAAAAATAAAGAGGAGAAGAGATAAAATACACACAATAGATTTATACTGATTTGATTCCTTAGAATCTACATCCAGTTTTCCCTAGTAAACCACAATTAGAGAGTCTCTTTCACTATATCTCAAAGATTTACAAAATTTACAAAGACACTTAGCAAATCTTAACTCTAAAACAAGCAAACCATACAAGCAAGCTATAACCCACACTTGTTTCAAACATAATCAGCAAGGCTATACCATACACTTGCTTCAAACACAATCAACAATACAACAAATTTCAAACTATAACAGAACACATAAATGTAGCTTAGAAATTAGATTGAATACGCCTTTGTCCAACTCTGAGTTTCCTTTAACTTGCCAAGCCAAGATCCATGTAGTAGAGACCAATCTTGATGTATCTTGATGAAGTTCAAATAGATCTTCAAATAGTGTTCAAGAAAATATTCAGCTTACTTTCTTCTTTCTTTTGGTTCAAAAAACATATGAGATCACCAAATAACTGGTGCAGTGATTTGATTATATGAATCAACTACTCTTTGGACGTGCCTAGTTGACTAGATTATTTGGCTAATCAACTAGATTATGATAGAACTTAAGTTCATGTTCCAAAATAAATTTAGTTGACTAAATTAATATTCTAGTCGACTAGCGAGATAACAAAACAACAATTTTAACTCTTACACACATAATAAACATGACCTAATGATCTAATCAACTACGTGTGAGACATTTACCACATGCAGCATGACACACGTCGTGTTCACATACATATATATCTTGTTTAAATTCCATCACTTTTATGCTATCATTTTTTCTATGGACATCGTTAAGAATAGTATAGATTGACTTTGAAAAATAGGAACACCATAATTAAATATAAAGAATGGATAAGTTGCATCTAAATAGACAAGTGAACTTAAATTAAAAGACTCAACAAACCTTTAAAAACATTTTTGCAAAGAGGAATTGTTTCATGTAATAGTCTTCATTACCACCACTAAATTACATATATTTTATTTCTTCAACTAAAATATTTTAATGTAGATGCAATTTAATTATTATTATTTTTTAAATATATAAATTTTTATTTGGATAAACATAAACCAACATTTAAAATTATAGAAATATAAATTTTTTAAGAAAAAAAATATAAAAATATTTAAAATTTATTAAATAATTAGAAAAAATTTAAAAATATATCAAAATATAGAATTTTTAATCGAAATTCATAAAATTTTTAAAATAGAAAACGTATAGAAATATATTTAAGAAATTTATTTCAGAAAAAAAATATAAAAATAAAATATAAAAATATAGCAATTTAAGATATATGAAATCAATTTGATTATTTTTATTGCTTTTAAATATATAAATGTAAATACATATTTTTTTTTTGTGAATTTAGTGTTTTTTTATTTATTTATTCAATTGTGAAGATGTTTTTTCTTCGATTTTTTTTTCAGGTTTTTGAATTTTTTTTGACAGAACATTTGGATTTTCTTTTCTAACATAGCACATTGTGAATAATAGGAATAACATGATTTTGTTTTTACGTAAGAATTTGATCTTTCAAAAATCAATTATTTTACCTTCAATGTGATCATTTTACATCAAAAAATCAGTCAAAATTTGGTTATTAAGGAACCAAATTTTGAGCTAGAGTTTTAAATGTTTTTGTTGTTGTTCATATTATTTAAAATAAAATAAAAAATTATTTATTTATTTATTTATTCAATTCTCAATATGTTTTTTCTTCGGTTTTTTCAGTTTTTTTTTTGAATTTTTTTTTTTGAAGAACGTTTGGATTTATTTTTCCAACATAGTACATTGCGAATAATCTATAACAATATATAAAAATGATATCATATTTTATGTCCACATTTTGATATTCTCATTTTATCCTTAATTATTATTTTTAAAATTAATTATTTATAACAATATATAAAGAGATACCTCTTTTGTGTCCACATTTCGATATTCTCATTCTACTATAACAATATATAAATATGATACATTTTTTTGTGTCCACATTTTGATATTTTCATTTTATCCTTAATTATTATTAAAAAACCTCTTTTGTTTTTAACCGTTATGCTCAAATTTTCTTTTATATATATATATTTTTTAAATTTTACATTTAAAAACTATTTTAATAATTAATTATATATTTTTTATTTATCTTAACTCAAATTTTTATAAAAATTAAGAAAATGCGATAGCGTTTGTGTTCGCTAATAAATAAAAAATAACATGATTTTGTTTCTACATCAGAATTTGATCTCTCTAAGAGTCAATTTTTTTACCTTCAATGGAATCTTTTTACATAAAAAAATCAGTTTAAATTTGGTTATTAAGGAACCAAATTTTGAACTAGATTTTTAAATGTTTTTGTTGTTGTTCATATTATTTCTTTTAAAAAAAATAATAATACCCAAACTTAAAATTAAAAAAAAATTGCGCATAGAAACTCCAACTCCAACTTCAATTTTTATATTTGTTTTCTAAATAAAATTTTTGTAATAACTTTTTTTCTATTTTATAAATTTCAATTAAAAAATTTGATATTTTGTTAATTTTTTTTCTAATTAAACTTTTTTTATATTTCTATAGTTTTAAATAATCATTTTTACTTATTTTTTCAATAATATATATATATATATATATATATATATATATATATATATATATTCAAGTTAAAAAAAGAAAAAAAATGTGTTAATAGTAAAAGAGTTTAATTGAGAAAAATAAAATATGTGTAAGCGTAGTGGTGGTAACAAAGATGTAAAAGAATCTATTGTGGGAAATTTTTTTGAAAAGAGTCAAACAGATTAGTGGTCACAAAAGAAATAAAAAATATATTAGGTTATGTGAAAACAATTTACAGAATTATTAAACCAGTTAATAGCTGGTAGCTAGACTAATAATAGAAATTAAGACCATGGTCGTCCAATAATTAAACTTAAATTAATATAATATTAATTTACATAAGATAAATATGAGTTTTCTTTTTATCTTTTGTCCGTAGACATCAAATCAAAATGAAAAACAAGACACGGAAAAAGGAAAACAAAGAGATATTGAGACGGCGACAAAATTTTGCAAGAAATAGTGGAATTTTGTTCATGTATGTATTTGTCATAATTCTCAAGCTTTCATTGTTTTTCTCTTTTCTATTATTATTACTATATATCTTGAAAATCTTAAAAATGAAGAAAATTTAAACTAAGAAGAGGTAATATATTTGACATAACTTTAAAGTAGTCATATTAATATATTTATAGATTAAAAATAATAAATACTAAATATTTAATTAAAAAACTAACTTAAATAAATTCACTAAAGAGTGTTTAATACAAAAACACAAAAAAAAAATGATAATAAGAAAATGGTACAAGGTGAATAGTAATAGAAATAACAAGAGAGAATTACATATAGAAATTAACATGGTTCAAACGAATAATTAATAAACTTCAATCTATATTTATAAAAGAATTCACTAAACTCAAACATTACAACTTTACCTTGTGTCTCGAAAAAATATTTTAATAATTTAAAAAATTAAAATGTATTGAATTTAAATTTCTAAAATTAAATTTTTTTTTCATTTTCTAAATAATATACTTGGACAGAGTAATTAAAATATTTTACATTTCAATTTCATTTAACAATATTTGCTTTAATATTTAAAAATTTAAAATTAAATTTTAAAAAATATACTAGTCAACTTAAAATATTTAAAATCGAACAAATTTCAATCGCATCGACTCAACTAAACTCAGTCAAATTTTTGTCAGCATGAACTCAGTCCAATTTGGCCAAATTTAGGTCGGGGTCGACTCGGCCAAATTTGATCAAAATTCTGAATGATCCAACTTGATTGAATTTTGTCAAATTTTGGCAAGACCTAACTACGTTGCATTCAGTTAATTTTGGTAGAGGACAACTCATTCGAATTCGGCCAAACTTTGGCCAGGTTCGACTCGGTCAAATTTTAGCCGTGGTCAACTCGACCAAATTTCGATTGGGGTTGACTCAACTAAATTTTGTCAAATTTAGGTTGGGATTAATTTGGGCGAATTTTGGTCGGGGTTAACTCGGCCAAATTATTTCAGCTGGTGCCGATATGACCAAATTTTGCAAAATTTTGGTCGAGCTTAAGTTGACCAAATTTGGCAGAATTTCAGATGGGGTCGTCACAATCAATTTTTTCCGAATTTCTCTTTGGGTCGACTAGGTCAAATTTGGCCAAAATTTTTGATCGAGGCCGATTCGATCAAATTCAGTCAAGGTTGACTCTTCCGAATTTGACCACAATTCAACTAGGGTCAACTCGGCTTAATTTGGCCAAATTTTAGACATGCGTAATTGATAAAATTCGGGTAAATTTTAGCCAAGTCCAACTTCGATCACATTCAACCAATTTTTTCTCGAGGACGACTGGTTGAATTTCATCACCAACTCGATCGACTACAGCCCAATTTCGGATGAGGTTGACTCGGCTGAATTTCGGTCAGGATCAACCCGACAAAATTTGACCAAAGTTGATCAGGTCTGCCTTGGTCGAATATCGGCCTCGTTGGCCCTTATTGAATTAGGTCAAGTCGACCTCGGCCAAAATTTGGCCATACTCGATCGAGTTGGCTTCAACCAAATTCACTCGAGTTGACCCTAGCCAAATATTTGGTCAAACTGGTCGAGTCGTCCCAAACTGAAATTCGGCAGAATTCGGCCAACTCAATTCGAACCAAATTTCGGCTAAGTCGGCATTGACCAAAATTTGACCAATTCGGCCAAGTCAGTCCTAATCGATTATTGGTTGAGTCATCCCCGACCTTTTTTTATATTGACCAATGAGGAATTTGACAACTTGTGGAATTTGAATTTCATTAATTTTTTAGTGATTTTCAAATTCTATTAGCTTAGTTATTGGAAAGACCTTCTTAAAATTCCTCAATTTTAATTTCTTTTTAATTTCCTCATCCAAACAAGTCATTTTATTTTAAAGAAATTCAAATTCTCTAAATAAATGAATTACTCTCTTAAATTGCATCATCCAAACACATCATTATTGTTTTTGTCATAAACTCTCATTTAAAATATAACTCAAATGTTAGCTTTTGTAAAATGTACAACATTCTATTTATATAACATACCTATTATAACTAACATTCTTGAATCGGCCCTAACTGATTCAAATTATTCAGTCAAAGTTGACTCAACTCAACCTGTGACACTAACAACTAGGCTCAACCTTCGACAAGGGCCAACTCAATTCGACATTTGGCCATGGATGACTTGGCACAATCGTTGGCTCGACTCTACCTTTGTCCCGGGTTGGCTCGACTCTACTTTTGTCTCGGGTTGGCTCGACTCGACCTTTGGCTTGAGTTGGCTCAGCTCCACCTTTGGCTCAACTCGTCTTGGCTTGACGGCCTTACCTGACTATTGACCTTTGGTCCAAGCTGACTGGACTCAACCTTCAGCTTGAACTGGTTATGCTCGACCTCCGGTCCAGGCCGACTTGGCTTGACGTTCGGTATGAGCTGCCTTTGCTCGACTTCCGACCCAAACTGGCTCTGCTAGACCTTCATCCTAAGTCGACTCTACTCGATCTTCGACACGAGCTGACTCTGCTCGACCTTCTGCTCAGGCCGATTATGCTTGACCTTCGACTTGAGTTGACTCAACTCAACTTTAGGCCTGACCTAACTCGATTTTTTGGAACGTGTATTTTTTTGTCCAAACAATGAACAATTTTACTACTTGGATAATTTCAATTTCTCACTTTTTTGAATGAATTTTAAATTTTATTATTTTAATTATTTGAAATACGTTTTTAAAATATCTCAATGTTAATTTTCTTTTAATTTCTTCATTTAAATTACTCCTATAAACACAAAAATAAGGAGGAACGAGGGTTTGAAGATGTAAAAGTAGAGCATTTATCCGTTTGGTTGTCATAAGAGTGGATGATTCTTATTCATCCACTCAATAATTGAAGTTGGGAGTTGGGACCCTAAGAAGATGAGAGAGAAAAGAAATGTGATGATAGTATTTTGTTTTTGAAATAAATTCACCTAAACACAAGTTTAGTTGTCCGTAGTGGAAAAGTTATAAAATATGAGTGGAATTTGGCCCATAAAATATGAGAGGGTTCATGTCTGTATATGGAATGTGGGGGATAATACTCTCCTTTCAACGTCACAAAAAAGGGTGAAGGGATTTGTGGGGTCGAGTATCTTAGACCATCTTATGACCTTACACACCCAAAACAAATTATTCTCCTCTGCTGCCCAACCCACAATAATAATCTCAATGTTGCATTACCTCGTCTATTACTCTAGAATCAATAGTTTGACATTTGTTTTTTCAAATTTGTTAAACTCTTTTAAATACATTTTTTAACCTCTAAACAATAATCTACAAACCATATAATCATCACCTTATTACTTTTATATTTTTTATTCAATATTATTGTAGAAGTAGTATGTTATTTTCAAAAATATTAATTTATATGAATATTTTAGAAAAATAAAAAAGGGCAGGTGATATATTTTTATGATTTTTAACTTCATAGACATCAACAATCATTTTTTCCCTTTTTGGTTTTTCAGCATGCCATTTTCCATATCCCTTATTTTTTCTTTTCTATTGAAAGTTTCACCTTCATGCATATATGACATTTTCTCTCTTCGCGATGTGCATCTCCATTAGTTGTGACTAAATATCATAATTGGATTTACAATGATGCTTACGTTAAAGACACATTCATATTGAACTACTATTGAATTTGGTTTTTATGATATCTTCCTAATATGATCTTCAAGAATTCAAAGAAAGAAAGAAAATCCTAAACTCTAGTACCAAATTTTAAACTAGAGGTATGATAATGTTAATTTTCAACATTATTATTAGTTATTTTACATCAACAAAATCAACTATTCTTTATTTATTTTTATTTACTTAGTCCCCATTTTGAACTTTTTATTTTTCGTAAATAATTGGACATTTATTACTCTCATCTAATTATACTATAAGAATTTTTGTTAGTGTAACACCCCATTTAATTTATAAGCGAAATTAAATGTAGCGTCGCATAAATATAACATACAAGCGCAGTTCAAGTTTGAAACTCAACCCCTTACAACCCATGGCACACCACGATGCCCAAGAGAAAACTGGATAAGGAGTTAACTAGAAGTATATAAATCTAAAACCATCAATTACATGGGTCGCAGCCCTAGATAAACTCATACGAAAATATAAACTAGTCCAAAAGGAAACTAAAGTCCAATCCACGCAGACTATGCAGCGAAATTACCACCTCCCTGTTGTCCACGGGTGTTCCTCGCATCTGCTCACACCAACAAGTTGATGATCATCGCAAAAGAGAGTACCACACAGCAGAACACACAACAACAAAAGTAGGGTAAGCTAGAGCATAAAATCATTTCATCAATGGAGTCAGATACATTTACACAGTCCATCATACATACATCACACAAGCATGTCACGACCTTCCAAACAATACACTACGACTCGACTCGACTTATCCAGATATATATAACTTGGTCGGATTCAGCGGATGCTTACATTTGTGGTGGATACCTCTGCTCACCCCCGAGCTGCTCACCCCCGAGCTATGTGTTACAAGTGTTATACTGAATCAATATTCCCTCACCACAAGGTTAGCCCTTAATGAATTTCGGACCTCCTGCTACTCTCACCACAGGAGTCAGTCCGCTCTAGGTGAGACTAACTGACCCCTTAGAGTGTCAGGATGCAACCTTACCTTGAATCCTTACTTAGTTATACAGATGGGGCACCACCATGGACACCCACTAACAGGGGCCATCGAATTACGTCCCGACCACTGAAGCGCGACCCTGAAAGTCTCACCTAGGGACTCCAAGGAATTATGCACTGACACAAATGAACCACATTCACACAGCCAAAGAATATTCACCATGCATAGATATACCTTAATCGTACCGACCTTTAAAGCCAAAGCCTTTCATGTTCCAGGCCCAATCCATTTCAACTCATCATAAACCATCCATGTTCATAGGATCTCAACTCATCTCATTTTCGTGTCACTTTAACAATAACCAACTCATTTAGTTCACATGCCAACTTTCATACCAGACCCATCATCTACAATTCGTGATTCATGCCAAGCATACATAACACTCCATTATATACATGTTTCTCATCATAACGTTCATACCCAAACCAATACCAATCATCCAAGAATGAACAAACACCCAAACAACGTACTGCCTCGCCCAACCCCTCGCTCAGGTTGAAGGGTCTCGCTCAGGCGAGACGTGCTCGCTCAAGCGAGCCCCCTTTCGCCTAGGTGAGGGCTCAAGGAAGCATCCAGAGAACATCACGGGATCTCGCTTAGGCGAGACCCCTCTCGCTTGGGCGAGGTGTTCGTTCGCTCAAAAATTTGAGCGGGTCGCCTGGGCGACCTTTCGCGCAATAGGGTTTGGGTGAGTCCCTGCTCATCTCGCCTAGGCGAGACTGGCTCGCTTGGGCGAGATTAGCAGGTCTTGCCACTGTTCTCCTGTAACAGTCCCTCACACCAGCCAGACAATAGGTTCAACAACAGATTCATGTATTCAAACCAGTATAGCATCATACCAACCATACAACTCGAAATGACAACCAAACCACAAAGAAAACAGGACATATGAGCAAGGTTTTAGCTTACTTACCTGGAAAAAGACTCGTACACGATCTTGACCCTAAACAGCGGAACGCAGTACTCGAGAGACGACTCCAAGAGCTGGAAACTATAACCAATAGCGGAAACATTAGTTACTTAGAGCAACAATGGTGGAAAAACAAGCACAGATAGAGGAAGCACTTACGTAGGAAAGGGGAACTGGTTCGAACTTGCGTGCTCACGATGGTACCAAACCCTAGCAAAGGTAGAAGGCGGCTGTGGCTCTAAGGCAAGGACAATAGTTTTCTGAAAATGGGGAGAAATGTTTGGTTTAGGGCAGACCTAGTGACTTTATCTGTTGGGCCGGCCTTAGGCCCACTTACAAGGGCAGCCCACTAACTTTAGGGCAGAAATGAATAAAAGATTTTTAATGGGCCTTACAGTTAGTATCCACAAAAATAAATCACTCGATAAATAAAAGTTATTAACAAATTTTATCAATGAATTTTAGAATTTAAGTTACTGACAAATATTTTCATCAATAATAAATTTGCCAGTTAAATCTATCGGTAGATTAGAATTTATATTATCGACAAATATTTTTGCTGTTAACTTATCCAATGGTCAATTCCGTTGATAACTTATAATTTCTACTACTGACGATTTTTTTGGTCGGAAAATTGATTGGTAAATTTTTTGCCAATCTGATAAGATTTTTTGTATATTAAGAAGAGATGTGTTAGGGTGGACGTAGGACGAGGACGATAGGAGGAAGAAGAAGAAGAAAATAAAAAAAGAAATAAAGAAGAGAAGATGAGAAGGAAAAATAAGACCCAATTGCGATTTTTACTGAAGGATTTTATCGATGGCCATAACCTATCGGTAATTACAAACAAATATTTATCGATGGATATTGCGATTCATTAGTAAAATTTATCCATGACCACTTTATCAACAAAATTTTGGTTGTTGGTAATCCGTTGGTAAACAAAAATTACCAATAAATTTTTGCTATTAATGACAGATTATGCTCATCGGTAATACACAATTTTCTTGTAACGTTATACCACTAATTACCTTTTTTTTTTCTAATAATTGAACAAGAAGATCTTAGATCAAGTGCAGAAAGATTGAAAGCTAAAAAGTGTACATAAAAGGTCAAAATTGCATTAAGCTCCACTTCACTCGCACGAAGCTCCACTTGGGACAAAGAACTCTTTTCTTTCCTCTGATGCACCCAACGGGGTGACTTGCACTAAGTGCTAGTTGAATAGAGAAATGTGTTTATGTTGAGGTGCCTAACGTGGAATGTTTTAGGCTAGGCCCTGCTTTTGCTGGTGTGGTACTTTTGGCTTATTTATCCTTGCTTTTTCAAGATAAAGGGGAATTTTTGGGTGGTTTTGAAGAGAGGAATGAGTTTTGAAGGTTGTGGATCTATTAAAGTTCCTTGCAAACGTCCATTCTCTTCCTTGAATCCTCATCTTCCTTCTATTATTCATCTTTTTTTTTGGGCTCTTCACGACAATGAAGAGCTAAACCCATCTGTTGGGGTTAGATATTACCAACTAAACTCTCATATAAATTATGTTGTTTATATTTATATATGTCTTCTTATTGAATGTTAGTATTTAGTTTCTATGCTTAATGGTTGTTGTGGTCTGATTAGGTCTGATTATGAATAACTTAATATTTAATTCTTTGGGTATTCATAAATATCTTTTGTAATCTAGAATCAAAGCAAAATACCTAATGAAGTTTGATTTATTAGTCGTCTTAAATCTTGCTATGAAAATAAGTTTGCTTATTAAGTATTCATGGAATTAAATATTAATAAGAAAATTTAGGCCTATTTCACTAAGGAATTATTGTTTGAGTAAACATGTGGGTTGACTTTGACATTACAATAGAAAGAAATTAAGTGATTATATACATGAGAATGAAGTTCGGTAAAGAAAAGTGTAACCTAACAAAAATAAATCATATAATTTGTAATTTATTCTGCTTTTTAAGTGTTTTTGTAAAATTTCAAAAAGCGTGTTTTTTAATATTTTTAATTCCTTAAAAATTTAAAATAATTTATGGATTTTTTTCTAAATTAGTTATAGATTGCAATTATGCAAATCCTTTGAATCCTTTAAATGATAATTACTTACTACTTCTTGTTAATATTGTTAATATGTGATTAATGCACTTGTTATTAAATGAATTGTGCTAACAAATATATTCTATAATTTTCATTCATATTTTTCTATGCAAAACTCTATTCTTATAATATTTTACTATATAAATTATAATTAAATTAAAAAAAATTGATTAAATAATATTTTATACTGCTATGCAAACCTATAATTTAACTAATAAAATATCTTTATTTCAACGGTTATTCGTTGTGACACTTTGTGGCCATAGTGTCACTTTTTTAACAACCTTTAAATAAATTTTGATTTCTTTATAAAGTAAAAATGATTGTCTTCGATTTAAGCCGATAAATATTAAAAATAAATTCTAATATTGAAATATGTGTGTATATATAGTAAAATAACTAAATATATCATTTATATTTAATCAACAGATTAAACTATTCTAGCCACGTTCAATTCAATTAATAAATCTGAGTTTTCAGCTTATACATTTTGTTTAATCAACAAATTTCCAAAAAGAAAAAAAATTATATGTTATACTTTCGAGTACATGGACCAAATACCTATCTAAAACACTCAATTAGTCTTTACTCAACTTTCTGTCTTCTCCTTGTAACTTCGCCTTCGGTCTTTTCTCCTTTTCTCCCGTTCTCCCGTTCAATTGTCTAGACGATCGAGGTACCTGTTAATTAGGCTCCAATGTTTAAGTCGGTTCAAGTAGATTCGGATGAATGCAATTAATACTGTAATAAATGTGAGGTAAAAGTCCTTACTAACCAACCTTGGGCTCCTATTTATAGTTTTTTATATGGGTCTGTGATTAGGGTTTTCTTAAGCACGACCCAATTACTTTTTAAACTTTTTAAACTTGATTACTGACCTACTTTACTTTAATTACAGGGTTTTACCTTTTGGTCTGCTCGACTGACGCTGCTGAGCGTCCGCACATCGGTCGGCCATGTTCTTGTGGCCAAATAGTTGGATAAGAATGATAAATCATGGCTCACATTAAGAAAGATCTCAATATGATTTTGAATTACTTATGGCCAAGGCCGATCGGTCGTAGCGGACGACCTTCGACCGCTTTTTCTCGGGACCGTTTGATTGTGAGCTCCCTAAAATCACTCTGGAGAAATTGCCACATCAACAAAGTTCACAACTTTGAATCCCAACCGTTGAATAGTCCACCTGTAGCGGGTGGTCTTCGACCGTTTATCCTTGGATTGTCCGGTTGAGAGTGTTAATAGGTCATACGGTACAATACTGATCAATAAATTTACTTTAGTATATTTAAAATTTTCAAAATTATAAAATTCTCTATCTAAAGATAAGTTATGATGGTGACTCCCATTTCTTTTGGGCTGTGGACAGTAGAAAATAAAATAATGATTATACGTTAAATTATTAATTTTTCAGAAAGATTGGAGATGGAAAAACACCTCGTTTTGTCACGAAGCTATATGGTGGTGGGGTCACATATTAAGATGAAAATTTCACAGATTATATGCACTTGCAGTTTATAAAAAAGGCACATTTATTGATATAAGTGGATGGAAGTGGAATAGGAGTTGGAGAAGACCGTTACTTATGTGTGAAGACAAGTTGTTAAGAAAATTATAGTTGAAGAAAGATTCATACTACAGTTATTCAGTTAACTACCCCACAAACTTCTTTTGTCCCAAATTTTACTACATTCACATTTTTGTTTAAATATTTATAGTTCAGAAACGTGTCTCCTTCCAATAATATCTTTCCTTAGTTTTATTTTTATCTTTTTTAGACAATTGTATTATATATAATCATTTCACATACTAAAGTAAGAGTGTCTCCCATTATATAAAAATAAATAAATTAAGTAATATTCGTTTGTTTAATTTAGAAACATGAATAGCATTATACATGTTTGGGTGATGTGTAGAAGATTGGCGGAGAATTGAGTTAGTGTTCTTCTTAATGCGTTGTTGATATTACAGTTTCATGTGTCGGTGCTATGAATTGGGACATTTATTTGGGTGGACTGGAATGTACATGGTGGACGAAAGACACGTCACTTGCCATTATTCTTTGAGCATGTTTTTTAATAACATCAAGAATGTTTTTTTTTTCTAATACATCCGATAGTTTCACATCGTTTAAAGACAAAGATCAATTACAGTTTAAATATTTTTTCTTCTTTTCACTTTCTAAATATTTTTTAAAAATAAAATTGTGATGAAGCTCTATATCTTATGCTCAGTGCTCCAAAGTGAACAATATCTCAAAATCGTGATGATATTTAGTGATATATTTTCATTAGTATAAAATTTTAGGAAATTAAAAATGTGAAAACAGTGTTTTTTAGCCGTTTACTTTTGAATGAATTGATGAGGGTTTTGTAAATTTAATAGGGAATGAATGAGTGAAATGTTATTGCATTTGACTTGTGACCAAGGGCGTCAATTATGGGCCCCTCATCTCAGAAGATTGCTCGGCTAGCTTGTTGTCTCCATCAAATTGATATGTACACCCTTAAGATAAAATAAACTAAATGCAATGGATGTGTACTATAACTTCCTTCTCTTATAAATCATAGCAAAAAGGAATTAATCTGTTGATATGCATTAATAAAAAACTCCATTAGTTCCAGAATTGTGTCACATGCCACACCTAATCTTTATTTGCTTTCATTTGAAATGATATTCAATAATTTGAACAAGGCTACTCACAACAACTATTTCTCAGGTATAATCGACTCACTGTAAAATATCTGTCCCTATTTAACATTATGAGAGTTCAAAATAATAAAAGTTATGAGCAGACAAAAACCAAGCAATAAATCTCTTTGATCTTACGTTTCTACCAAAATTTAAATTGTTCTTATTATAAAATCTTATCACAACATTTTATGAACAGTCATAAAAAGATTTGTGAAGTATATAAAAATTCCTCCATTCAACTTTCCTTACATTAGTGAAATCATTTTTATTAGTAAATTAGAAAATCGTTAGTCTAACGTTCCATTTAAAATATAATGTAATTAAATGAAATATTATGCAGAATAATAAAAGAAGCAAAGTCATGGAGTATAACGTCACTCCTTACAATTATCTAAGGTACTAAAAATGAAATACTAAGACATATCATGATGCCAATATAAAACAAAGTACAAGATCGACAATATTCAAAATAATTGTCCAAGAGGCAGACAAATACATGGGCTACAACCCTAAAAGAAACTTGGACAACGAAATCCATCCCAAAGCTAAGCAGCAGAGTCTCCATCACCCTGACGACCACGAGGAGTTCTCACATCTGCTCACACCAATGATTATCGCAAGAAAAGAAAACCACACATAGAACATACAAACAAGTAGAAAGGTAAGCTAGAGTAGAAAAACAGTTTATCATACAAGTGTATACATTTTCATAGTCAAAGATCCATACATCAACCAATCATGTGATGACTCGCAAACAATACATTAAGACTCAAGACACGACTTATCCAGATACATATAATTAGTCGGATTCACCGAATGCTTGCACTTGTGGCGGCCTCTACTGCTCTGTAGAGCTAATTGCCAATGGTTTCACCCTACCACTTACAAGGTTAGCCTTAAAATATCTAAGTCCTCCTACTACTCTCACCACTTGAGTCAGTACGCTCTACATGAGACTAACTGACTCTTTAGAGTGTCAGGATGCAATCCTTACTTGAATTCTTACTAAATTACGAACTTCGTGGAATTACGTCCTAAGTATGAGGCACCACCATGAACTTCCACTAACAGGGGTCATGGAATTACACCCTGACCATGAGGCACCACCACGCAACCATCGTGGAATTACGTCCTGACCAATGAGGCACCACCATGAGATCTCACCTAGAGAATCATGAAATTACGTCCTGACCAATGAGGCACCACCATGAGATCTCACCTAGAGAGTCATGGAATTACGTTCTAACCAATGAGACACCACCACGAAACTATCATGAAATTACGTCCTGACTACACCAACATCATGTTCCTCCAACCAACATAAAATCATTGTTCATACCAATTCCATGTCAACATTTATAACCAACCATTCATTCATATTCCATACTAAGATCATACCAAACTTATTATTTCCAGTCCATAAACCACTTAGCACATGCATACTTCACCAATTCATGCCTTAATAAAGAAATACAATCATACAAGTGATCACCAACCAAAAAGAGAGGGGAGAACAGGCACAAAGCAAATCCCTGCACCAGTCTCGCTCAAGCCATGGACCCTCGCTCAAACGAAAGGGGTCTTTCGTTTAAGCTACGAGCCCTCGCTTAGGCGAGACTGCCAACAGAGAGCTCTGCTGATTTCGCGAGTTCTCGCTTAGGTGAGCCCTCCTCGCCTGAGCGAGACCACCCCTCGTCCAAAGGTGAGGTTCCTCGCCTGGGCTACAACTGCAGCGACACGCCTCAAGCTCCCACGAGTTCTCGCTTAGGTGAGCCCCTCTCGCCTGAGCGAGATAGTACCTCGCTCAAAACGAGAGTTCTCCGCCTGAGCGAGAGCTCGAGTATGAACCTAGGCCTGTTTCTGCTAGTCTCGCTTGGACGAAAACATCAGATCTCGCCACTGTTCTCCTTGCATCAGCCATACATACACAGCCAAACAACATAATAAGGCATTCCATACATTAACAATAGCACACATAAAATTGTGAAAACAGTGGCAAGGCAAGCAAAAATCGAATTAAACAAGTAAGCCATAACTTTCCCTTACCTGAAAAACGCTAGCAAAATACCCCGACACCTAAGCAAATAAGTACGATAGCTCCCGAAGAAGATTCGAGAGCTGGAAATAGTGGAGGAGATAAAACACGTGATTACTATTGTGAACCGTAACTAGAATCACGAAAATCAAACCAAAGGAGAAGAGTATGAACTGAAAATAACTTACGTGAGTAGAAAAAGCATGAACTTGCTTGATCGAGAGTTGGGACCAAACCCTAGCAGAGCACGGTTGAAGTTTCTAAAAGAGAATGAGGAAAAATGATTTCTAAAAAGTGTAGAGAAATGAGAGTGTTAGGGCTGTTTAGGGGTTTGGATAGCCTATGGATCTGTCCTAGACCCAACTGATTGGGACAACCCTTAAACATTAGGACAAAAATATAAGTGGACCTTACAGTTAGAGATCTAAATACGAGTCTAAGTATCATATTAACAAAAATAAAAAAATGAAATAATGTATAAGAAAGAAAATAACTTAATAATTTTTTTATCCCAATATTTATAAAATTGTTCAATATTTTCTCTCAATTTTTTTACTTAATATTATTTCCATATTTATTAGAAGGAACGGATGTCCTTATTTTCATTAGATGAGTTATAGAAGGTCCCTTTCATTATAATAGCATTAATGTTGTCAGAGAGTGATAATTTTTTTTATCGATAAATAATAATTATTAATATTTTGTTAGCAAAGGAGTTGAGCTCATGACATTGTGTCAATTTATCATCCTCTAATGATATTAATGTGAAACTAAACTCTTTTTAATTAATATTGGTACCCATTAACTAAAATAATTGAGAAAAAACATTGTTACAAATACTAAAATCAAAAGAAGAAAAATTTATAAATATATTATTTTAAAGTTTTAAATTAAATATAATATCATTTTATATAGATTGAATTTATGTCATAAGTGATGTTGTGTTTGTGGTAAATCACCTGAAAATCGATAGTGAGAAATCCAGATGAATCTTCTAAAAAGGATTCACTAAAAAATTATGCAAAAAACTATTTTTATTAACCACTTGAGCTTTTAATACTGTTGAAACTATATTTTACGAGAAAAGGAAAAAAATAAAAGAAAAGAACAGAACAGAATACAGAAAAGATCTTGCGTGCTAAAAGATGTACGGCCAAATATCTTGTGTGATGCAATATCCCAGAGAACTGTCCCAAAAAACATGGTATAAGAACTGTTTCTGGAAAAGGTTCCTGGTTAATACAGTGTATAGTATATGTAGATTACTTTTCTTGCGGTAATTATAATCTATAGAATGAACAGTGATACTTGCACAAACAATGTGTAAAACACAAATTCCACTTATAAATTTCCACATTAACTTTTCTGTATCTTTTGGTTCTTTCTCCTTATCATGGCTCTAAGCACATCTATCTCTGTCATTGCTGTGTTTGTTTTGTCTGACTACATAACTATTTCATATAATATTTTCTTTCACACCCAATAATGTAGCTACTCTAGGGTTTGTGTGCTTATTCCAACACTCATTTAGACAACGACAACCATCACAGTGGCCTCAAACGTCAACACTGCAGACTCTTTGTACAAAAATCATGCTCCCTCTCTCTCTCTCTCTCTCTCTCTCTATATATATATATATATATAAATATTATATAAACTTGAAATACAAGTATAGTTAACACGTACATGTATGAATTCAGACTTGGCACACATTGTCGTGTATGTATGAGGAAAATACTGCTTATCCCTTATTATTAAGTGAAAATTCTATTTGCCCTGTATAGAAAATATATAAAACTCATTTCCACAATGTTTACACTACAAATAGATTAGTTTGATATTACTGTATAACTAGATATGGTGTGGATAGAAGAAAAGAGTGTCAACTATACAGGTTAACCATATAATAACATTGATTAATTAAAAAGGGGAAATAAAAAGTCCTATGATAACTTTGGTCAAAAAGAAAAAGGAAAATAAAGAAAATTGGGCACCAAACACCTCCTTCTGATAAAAGATTACACCCTTTTTGTATATTGAGTTGTATCGATGTAGGAAAATAAAATAAAGAAAGTTGGGTTATAGAAGCTAGCTAGTCCTATTAATGGATTGATAAATATATATAGTTAGGGCAATAATGTTAAGTGAGATTGATAATAAGGTGATAAGGTTGATGCGTGTTGAGAAATGGCAAACAATAATTGTTTGATTACAGGAAAAATGTATAGTTAAATGGTAAGGTCGCTATTAAAAAAAGAGAGTATAAATATGAAAGAGAGAAGAAAAAGATGAGTAGAAAGCAACTAAGATGGCCCATAAAATGTCTACTCATTAGCCCAATGACATTGCTCTCTCCCTATTCATTTCACCAAGCTTTCACATCCCCTTTTCCCTTCCCTTTGGTTAATTTAGAAAACCCAATTCATCATCTTCACCATTTCAGCAGCAGAAATGTCTTCAAGTGGGAAGGATTTGGGAGAAGGATCAAGCTCTCCGACAGGGACACTTAGCCGCTATGAGTCTCAGAAGAGAAGGGATTGGAACACTTTTGGGCAGTATTTGAAGAATCAGAGACCACCAGTTCCACTGTCTCAGTGCAATTGCAACCATGTTTTGGATTTTCTAAGGTATCTGGACCAGTTTGGGAAAACTAAGGTTCATCTTCAAGGTTGCATGTTCTATGGGCAGCCAGAACCTCCAGCACCCTGCACATGCCCCCTTAGACAGGCTTGGGGAAGCCTTGATGCTCTCATAGGGAGGCTCAGGGCTGCTTATGAGGAAAATGGTGGCTCCCCAGAGACTAACCCTTTTGCTTCTGGCTCCATCCGTGTCTATCTCAAAGAGGTTCGAGAGTGCCAAGCTAAGGCCAGAGGTATCCCTTACAAGAAGAAAAAGAAGGGCACAAATCAAACCAAGCCAAATGATGAATCAACCTCCACCATCCACTTCTCTTGATCATCATCATCATCATCATCATCATGGTAATTCATTCATTCATTCACACTCAATGTGCTGCTTTACCATCTAGTTTTGTCATGTATAACTGTGTAACCTAATGTGGAATTCAATCTAGGAGCATCTGATCTTGTTCATTAAAACATCAGTGTATCAGAAAGTACTATGTTTACACAGTTGCTGTCAAATATAGAGAGATCAGATAGCAAATCTTCATCATATAAACCAAGATTTTCACTTTTATTTAATCAGTTTATGAAACATTGGGTTGGTATAATAATAATATTACTTACCCACGAAAGAAACTATTAACAATGTTATCAGTTCATTAGGTTGCAAACGTGTGCTGATATTAAAACTGTAAAGATTGTGTTAAACCCCTCAGGTACCCGCTGACATGGAATTGTTCTGGAAAAATATTTGTGGTCTGCATAACTTCAATTAAATGTTTGTTATTTGCATCTTATACCTTTCCCTTAAATTTTGCCCTTTTTAAGATTCTGCAGATTTTATGTCCCATGAATGTTCAAAGTGAAATGCTTGGTTTCTCTATTCAGTTCCTGCACATAGACTAAACCAATGATTAAAAGCATTTGATTAATTAAGTTTTTTTTTTTAATTCAACTGTTAATTAAGGTTCTACTCAACATTAATATATAGTTTGTAACAAATAATTATAGAAAATGCATGCTTTTTGTAACGCTTTTGTAATTCAGAATTTAATACTAACAAAGTCATGATTGTGTGGAATCTCTCTTTGAGTAAATGTTGGAGAAATCTGACGCTAATTATTTAATTAATGTTATGTTAACCTTAAACATTTCCCACCATCCTCACCTCCATATGCCCCACTTATTGCTATCTTTGATGTAGAAGATCTTTCCATGCAAAGGGTGACTGGATATACATGTCTTTTTTCTCCACTTTGTTTTATTACCATGTCAAGTACGGATTCAAATATTCTGTCTTCTTTGTATGTGTCTCCTTTCCTTTCCTGTCCCTTAATAGAAATTTAACACTTTAGTAAAAATAAATAAATAAATAAATAACAAATTAGTATATGATAAAGAATGTTATATATTGGAGAGAGACATGTAAGAGAATAGAAAATGGAAACATGTAACTTCTGTCGAAAACGTACCCTGGTTAGATCATGTTGTCTAGCCTCTGATTCTGTGGAACAGTACCTATATATTCTTCTTCACAATGTTATTAGTCATCATGTGTATAATTTTAATAAACTCATTATTGTTTGGTTAGGCAAATGGTCGAGCTTTGTGTTCCTCCCATCACCTCACATGTTCTTGTCGGTTGTTCATTAATTTAAATACAACTTCATACAGCAATTTGAACGAGAAGCTTTCTTTTCTCTTTTTTCTTTTTTATCTGCACTACCAGTAGATTATATATATATATATATATATATTAGACATTGAAGACAAGTTCTTGGTTTGAAGTGATTATTCCATTCACACACGTAAAACTTACTGCAAACACCACTCTTTGAGCCTTTAAATTATGCATATCTAGATTATTGAACTACGTAAAACTTGGGTTAGGGTTTCTTTAAGCATATATAATGCTTCCTATAATACAACACTGATACAGAAAATCATGTGTGGCTAATAGCAAAGATCAAGGGAATATTCAGTTTGTACGGCTGTTTGTCTGCACAGTGTGTGTCAGTGTGTGGCAGCTGGTGGCAAGTTAGGGTTTTCCTTGTACGTATTATGATCCAAGTATGTGAAAACTATTTGTCGGCAGCTTTTTTTGTTGGGAATCTGAGACTTTTTTATGATATAGTATCAGATTTTTACACTTCTGTTTCCTTCATCAAAAACATTTGTTGGTGCATCAGATCTTTCCCTACCTTCATTCTTTTTCTATTCCCCATCCATAAGTCATAATTATGAACCAGTTAATTTAGAATATTGGTAAGCTTTTTCTTTTAATCAGCTTTCCCTACCAAGTTGGTACTATATATTTCCACTTTCTCTCGATAACTATTTTCATTTCTGAAAGAAACATAACATTCTTTTCAATAAATATTCAATTAAGGTGAGAGTAAGAACTTCATCAAACAGATTGTTGCCTGGTAATGTACATCGTGTGTGAATTATTTGAGGAATTACTAGGTTTTTTTTTTTGTTACGGACCCGTGTAGGGTATGCATATCTCTTTTGAAATCTTTAACTTCAGAAATGATATATGCCTCAGAACAAACAAAAGCAGTTATTATGGCCCATAAAGCATCTCCTGCAGCATTAATCTTTCACAGTATTTTATTGTTTTTTGTTAATTAAACACTAGTAATAATTAACACAATGTACGAAACATCATTAATTGTTCTAATTGAAAGACTCATTTCAGCATTTCTCATATTATTCTTCTCATGACAGATGAAATAACTGAGTCACACCATTTTTTTTCTGCTTTTATATATATTAAGCCATGGTTATGTATCTCCTTGCAGGATAATGTAGCATACAATGAAATCTGGAGATCCTTTTTTCAAAGGCATTGGAGGTTCGGTTTCTATTTCGGTCGATAATTTGTTGTGTTTTGTTTTTCTGGGGAATTTGTAAGATCCTAGCGTAATGAACAACATACTCATTAAATATATATGACTTATGCTTTTGTTTGTCTTCAAACTATTCAGTTGCATATATACATATATAGTTATATTTTGTCATGTACTTTTGGAATTGGTGATTGAAAAATGGTTAGGTATTTTCATTAATTGGGTTCTATGCTCTTCCAAATGGTGAGTGTATATCCTTTGCTTTCTTGTCATCAATGTAAGAAACAAAGTCTTTCTCAAACTCATTTTCTAATGTTATTGATGCATTTGTCTTTTGTGATTGATTACAGAAAAATTCTCATAATTAATCTTTTTGCCTAGACAGCTGTTTAGTTCTAATAGTAAAATTGGAGTATATATGCAAGGTCTGAAATTTATGCTAATATTTTCACTAATCAATTTTTATTTGTAATTGATGCATGGATCATGTAACATTTTTTTTCCTTTTTAACGTCCTAATAAAATTGCCCTGTAAGACATCGTACTTGGTTACTTAATAATTTTTTGTTTCCATATAAAAGAATATTAATTTTCACATAAAGATAAAGGAACACACACATTAATTAATTGTAAGTACTTCGTGAATGTGGATATTTTGGTTTGGAAAAATAGTAACATATACTTTTATATAGTTTTACTTAATAGTATTATTGATTAAAAATTGAAAACCAAAATTTGATTAGGTTCTTCCATATTTTAATGAGTTTTACTTATAGTTTATAATTTGCAATATGTAGGTAAATATCTTAAATGTCAGTGATTGAAACATGTCGTTGGTCAATACTTTTTGTTTATTGTAAATGTATTTGCCTTTTACTTAAAAATTAAAGAATCAAATATTTAAAATATGCATTAAATAGGTATTCACTTAATTTACTCTTTTTCGTCTTTTTTTTGTCCGATACCTTCAATTTGTCTTAAAAGAAAGTGAAATACTGGTTGGATGATGAATATATATTTGTGGTAATTTTTCCATTTAATAAGAGTTAATAATTATTTTCTGGTCAATGTTGAAATAAGTTTAACTAGTAATTAGTTTTTTTTTTCATCTTCAATATTTTTAATATGAAAAGATGGAGAGACAAGCAAGTTGCAATAATGATTGCAATTCATGTATCTATGTATATATTCTCTGACCTTTTCAATTTCTTGAGACAAATTCACTTTTAAGAAATAAAGTTGTACAATTGAACGTGGGAGGTTTTTTATTTAGTGTAAGTCATGGAATCCAGATTGTTTAGAAAATGATTTAAGAATAATAATTAACTTCAATTGTTTTTAAAGGTGTTTTAAGAACAACAAATTAACTTCTAATTAAACTGTTAGTTTTGTTTAAAAAATGTTTTAAGCGTAAAAATTAACTTCTAATAGATATATAGATTTATAATATGTTAAACTATATACTTATAATGTGTAAAGTTATTTTACACTGCTATTTAATTATATACATTATTGTGATATGACTTTTAAGATAATGTATAATATTTCAAAGTATGGATGACAAAATATAAAATACTTAGAAGGTACCAGAACGAATCATACAAAAGAAATAATATATGATAAAAACATTGAATATGTTGGTTTAAACCCCTTAACTATTATAACCTATAATCACACTACATCCTCAAAAATCAAATTATGCATGGTCAGTCACAGACCATGATTTGTATGTTTTCAAAGTCATCACAGTAGTTAATAACACATAATAATATAAGTTCTATGTTTTCAATATTTATTCTATTCCATCCAAAATAATATATTCGCATAGGAAGTAATCCTTTATTTTCTTAGTTTAACAAAAAACTATTGGTTAAAATTTTGTAGAGTTTCTTAAGTGTTTATTTCAATATATCTAATAGTTCATATTATTCTTTCGGTATATCTAATAGTTCATATTATTCAAGAGTTAAAGCTAAGAATGATTTAAGTAAATATTTTTTTACATGTTTTTAAGGATAAAATTGTGGAGTTTTGCGTTCAAAAAATAATATCTCAAATATAGTGGTCATTCTTAATGATATTATATTAATGGACATGAAGTTGAAATATTGGTGGAGTATGTAAGAATTAAAGCGAGGCTTCAAATACAAATAATCATTCTTCTAAGGAATTGAAACTTTTTTTCCCTTAATTTCCCTTAAATCTTAACTTGTAGCTTCTTCTAATACATTCCATATCGTTTAAAAGTTCAAAACAAAAATAATTTAAATATATTTTTGTCCTTCAACACTTTAAAACACTGTTTAAAAATAAAGTGTTGCGATTCTTTGAAAAAATTGAAATCGTTATTCCTTTTAGACTTAGATTAGGGATAATATTTCAATTGCCATAATTAACTTAAATAATGTTATTTTCATGGACTGGGTTTCAAATTGGTAAAATTCAGAAAACCTTAGTGCACTAGTGCAGAAAGGGCTTTTGGCAGCGGTTATTTTTGTCATTTTGCCCCGGTTCTAGAACCGAGGCATATTAGGACGAGGCCAAAAAGGTTAACTTTTTGCCTCGGGTCTCAACCGAAGCAGAAGCTCCATATTCTGCCTCGGTTCTGCTGAGAACCGAGGCCATATGTGCTTCTCTGCCCATCTTCTCCACCAGAAACCCTAGGTAGTCACCATGGTTACACCACAACTT
>Ga0209589_1002693_pt1 | contig 30949 bp, 16 predicted proteins | sample CowpeawhiteBW_FD_187525 | JGI IMG/M metagenome (GOLD analysis project Ga0209589, IMG submission 187525) | Root nodule microbial communities of legume samples collected from California USA - Cow pea white BW (SPAdes) (version 2) | ecosystem: Host-associated > Plants > Roots > Nodule | place: USA...
ATATATATATATATATATATATATATATATATATATATATATATATATATATATATATATATATATATATATATATATATATATAACATCCAAAATTGTGTTAATTAGGGTCATTATAAACCAAACACAATAACAATTTAGAGTTTCAGTTATGCCTACTAAATACATATTCATCCTAGAAGACTAGAAGTGCTCCTATTTATATCTTCAAAGCCTTGTATCAAAAATTCTTCCTCATTTCTCCATATCTCTACTTCTCAATTACTCATAAAGTGAACCTTCTCTTTAAAGTCCAACATAAAAACTCACAAAATTTCCAATCTCAAACATGTATTATCCAATGTCAAACCACATTGTTCTATCCAAACATCTTAGTTAACAAAATTCAGTCCCTAAGACACACACAATTCACATTCATCAAATTATATATCAGGTATCAAGCCACATGGCTCAGCCCAGTGACTCAAACAACAAAAATAATTCTAGACTCTGCTTCCGAAAGACTAGTGTATTAAATGGACTCGTAAAACTCTACAACTGTCATGCTTGCTACCAAAACCGTCATTGATATTCCATCACCCAAGACCAATGTCCCCAAACCAAGTCATGACAGGGTTAACCCCATTAGTTCCCTAAGTATGATTCTCTTTCATATTCGTATCATATTGTCTGTCATGTGGAGTTAAACACTAGTTGAGTCAAGATAGTCTCACATCCAAAGTCTCATTGAATACATTTTGACACCCTAAACATTAGTATTTTCCCGTGAAAATAACTACTAGGACTCAACCACACATCATTACTTCAAGCAAGGTTTTAAAGTTAATCATTTACAATATTTGTATTTAGAGTTGTCGTTAAGTGCCACTCTTTTGGAAATAACTAATTGGACTACTAATATCACACAAATTTTCACAAACATTCCTATGTTAGCATGCAAAACTCAATTTAGTGCAATTTAAGTTATTTCAACTAGCTTATGTAAGTTTTGAAATGGTTGAAATCGAAGAAGGGGGGAAGGGGGTTGAATTGGCTAGTTAAAAAATTTAGGTAACTTTTAAAGGCTAAAAACTATCTTTTATTGAATTAACTCAACCAACAAGTAAGGATGTAAACACCTCTTGATTGTACACTTTCAACTGATCAAAAACAGAGTTAGTCGATTGATTTTATTAAACTGATGTAGTACTGATATAATCAATTGATTGAATCACAAAAATAGTCGACTAAAATACTGGAAAAAAATGCAAAAATACAGATTCCTGATTTAAAGCAAGATCAATATAAAAGATTAGTCAAGACAGGTTCCAATGAGTTATACAAACATGATCAATGCTGCAGATGATGCCAAAACACTCAAGATTGTCAAAAAGATGATTTAGATCACAATTCTTTAAACTTTAAATGATAATGCGAGAGAGAAAGGTTAGAGAAAAGAGTAATGCATAAGATTTTTATACTGGTTCACTCAAACCTGAGCTACATCTAGCTGGTCAAGGCAACCTGAGCCTGACTTTGCACTATTTCAAAATATTTACAAAGTTTACACCCTTACACTTTCAAAATATGCAAAATCACACACAAAAGACTCTTGAATCACACAAGAATCATAACAGCACAACAAGACACCTCTTGCATACCTGAAGAACCACTAGGAACACACACAAAGCTTGAGAAACATCAAACCTCAAGGGTAGCACAACCCTGCCTACCACAACCACCTTCTCCAAGCTTCAAACACGGAGCCAAAAGCTCCAAGAATTGATCAATCTTCACCAGCTACAATTTGTATGCTCACGAAAGAGAGAGAATTACCAAGTTTCCATAATGATTTTGCGTTCTAAAATGGTCTTCTTACCTCTCTTTCAAAAAATACATCTCTTACAGTCAAACTGTTACGAAATTTAACAGATTGATTTTCAAATCAATTGGTGGATTTCACTTAACTTAAGTGAAATCAGTCGATTAAAAAATAAATCAACTGATTCAATAAGTCATAGTTTAAGACACTGCAGCTAACCTTTTAATCTATTAAAAATCCATTCAACATTTTAATCTGTTAAAAATCCATTCAATAAATTAAAAGACACATTTTAACCTGTTGAAAAATATTTCAATAGATTAAAAGGCACAATAAAGACCATATACATCTAATAAATACTAAATGGTCTACAAAGTGAATTATAATCTTTTCCCCATGATTGATCCATATAGAGGGCATGCATATAAGGTTTGATCAACTCGAGCAACATCAAATATCCATAACTTCATCAATGTAGGCATGATTCCAAAGCAATGGCTTCAAGTTACTTCAACAAAGCTTCATCAAATCTTCAAGTAACACACCATCCAGGCTACGCATGTCAACAACTTAGGATGTTTCTCAACCTCTTCTAACACTTAAAAACAGTTTACACAAGTCATAAAACAATATCTATCCTCACTCTGATAACTTTTATACATTGGTAAAGTTTTACTTAAAAAATGTTCCATGATAACATTCAAGTAAAACGATTATTAGAATTGAAATCAAAGTACTATACCAGCAACATTCAAATAAGCTAGACACAATGTAATCAATATATCATAAAGTCACCAAAATCACATTCATTCTTCAATTTTATAACTTGTTCCTCTAACCAATGATGGACCTTATATATGACATAGGGAGCCATGGCTCCCCTAATTTTTTTTTTATTTAATTTTTTATATGCATTTTAAATTATTTTTATATTATTTATATTAATTTTTTTATTTTCTTTTTTAAACTTTATGCATGGTTATTTTTAAAATAAAATTGTATCAAGGTTAAATTGAAAAAGTTAAGAAATATTTTGAATCGATCAATTTTTTCTTTTGAATAAATTAAATTTCTACTTTTTCTATAAAACAATTTGTTTTATTCTTGTATGTGATAAATTTGTCTATTGTGTATCACTTGAATGTGATAAATTTATCTTTTTTTTTTAAATAGATGATGAGTAATGAATTTATATTAGAAGAATTTATAATAATGAGTAAAATAATTGATTTTTCCCTTTTCAAGAGAAAGACTTGTGATAGATATAAAAAAAATGCATCAATCAAACCTTAAGAATTTCATGTGAATCTAATAATTAAATACAATGGAAAACAATTTTCTAAAATTTTTATAATTAAACAAAATAAATTTAAAAAATGTATAATTTAACACCTCCAAATTTTTTATCCAAGATTTGCCACTGTCTCTAACCTCTAACCATTATCTTACAAACCTCCTCACATTAACAATATCAACCCACAAAACAATTTACCCCTCCCAACATTTTTAATCTTTCCAAGTTCCCCAGCACAATAACACTACTATCAATCCATCTTAGCCTAGATTCAAATGACAATATCAATTTCAATGCATTCCTCCACACCAAATAATATATACAAAATTACATTCATCACAATTTCATAAAAATTAATTATAAATCTGATCAATAAGTCAAGACACATAAAAGTTTATTAATATAATACATATTTAACATCTAGAGATCTAATTTCATCATATATACTTAATTCTAATTTGTTTTAGAAACAAAAATCTAGTCATAACCCACCCTTTCATTACCATTTCTACTCTACGTTGACACATTACTCAAGACTCATAAAACATGACTTTTATTCATTCTTCAGCAAAATTTTCCAGGCCAACAATTTAAGCCTTTCATCACTCTACAACATTCCAATACCCAAAATTGTTTTCCACGCAAAACACAACATAACACCTAAAACCTCAAAATTTCATTCAATTGAACTTTCTCTCAATTTTCCATTTTTTACGATTAGCATTTTTCTAATTAAAAATAACAAACTAAATGAATAGTTTATCTTACCTTAAAGGAAGATTCTTAGCAATGTTTTTTCTTTATACAACTTCAAAACAAAAGATTGTTATATCTACACAACAAAAGCCCCATCAACCATCAAATATGATTTTATGATCCCATAAAGTTAGATTTGTTTAGACGATAAGAAAGTACATGCAACCAAAAAACCCACATGCAAGAGGGATCGTGGGTGTTTCTCTCTTCCATTTCTCTTTTCTTTAATTATAAACACTAAAAAAAATTGGCTCCAATTTAAAATGATTAAAAATGAAAAATATCTACTTAACTTTGAAATATGTTTGGTTCTTTAATAATTCAAAAATCATTATAATTATTTATTGGATTCTCACATGTGATATCTCTTAAGATGTGTTCAAGATATTTTAATTTATATCTTGTGTAATTAAATGTTTTGCATGCAAACTAAAGTGTCTCTGTAATATGAATTATCAAGATAGAGTAAACAAATGTTGAGGTTATTGTAATTAGACGTAGAAGTAGGTATATTCAAACAAATTTAAAAGTCTTTTTTTATTATTCTTATCCCTCGTCTCTTATATTTCCTTCTTGATATATTTCTCAATTTTTATAAAACAAAAATCTTCTTAACTAATAGATTCAATAAAAGGTTTCTAAGACATATTAGTTGTTTAAGAAAAGTTTTAAAACAAAAATTCACCTTTTATATATTTTCTTTTCTTCCAACAAAAAACAAATGATCATACCACGCTTGATGATGTTATCATCCAATGTTAACCTGTTATGAAAAGTACGCTAAATAAGAAAAGAGATAGAAGAAGGAATAAGTTTGCTCCAACCTACTAAATCATTCATTGTGCTAGGTTGAACAAAACAAGATTATAAGCAATTTTATGACTAAATTAGAGATTGCAAGAGTGAAAAGTAAGTCTTCGAACTAACTAAATCAAGTATAGGAAATTGTTTGTTTGATAAAAAGTGTAACTTAGCCACCAACTTCTTGTGACCCTTTTGACCATACTGCTAGATTTAATGCCCAAAACACCATCCTTGATAGATAGGCAAGATTGCTTCCAAAAATTAGTGATCAAAGTTAACATTGATTGTCCAAATAAAGTTTTTGATCCAAGACTCCATGGTTTTTAATCCAAATAAAGTTTCTGATCCAATCAAACCTTTAGAGAAACTAAGTATCAGCCGCAACTTTCTTCCTATATAAAACCTTTTTTTTTTTATATATATTGACTTGCTGACAAATACCACCTTCATAGGATTGGAAAAGATGCTTGCAAGTTATACTTGGTAACCCTACAAAAAATGATAAAATCATAAACATAAAATATGGGTAGGAAAACTCATTCCACAAGGTCCTGCAATAGGGATCAAAACTATGTTGCTGTGACACAGTATAGCAATGGCACTACTAAGAACTTCCACTACAAGACAAAAGAAAATAAGGTATACTGAATCCCCTAATCTAACTCATCTACAAATTTTACCATTGACCAAAATAAAAATTTCGATAGAAATCAAACTGATGCAAAACTTGCAAAATAAAAATCTCTGTTAAGAGTGTCAAAAACCTTTTTGTATGTTGAAATTAAAAATGCACCATAAATTGGTAAAAGGAAATTTATCATGGAACAAACCAAGTGGCTGACGCAATTGCATGCCATTGTATGTCCCATTAATGAAAATTTTAGAATCTTTGATTTTACGCCAAATTTGTTAGCTTTATATTTTTTGGCTGACTCTTCTGGATTAATATTTTATTGATTTTTAGTGTGGGACATATGAATTGACATAATTATATAAGAAAACTTAATTATATTTTAAAAGTGTATATTGCTTATAAAGCTATGTTAACAATTTCAATTACTGTCATTTTAGCATAATTTTTCCAAACTAAAACTACAGAAATTTGCATAAAAGAAACACTTTTTCAACACAGACCGAATGGAATATTAACTTCATTATCAATTGAATAAAAAATTAAACATAAATTATCTACAATAATTTTTAAAGTACTTTTTTCATATTAAAAAAATTAAAATTAAAAAGTTATCCCAACCTAAATATGCGTGAATCATCCCCCGATAAATAATTATTATTTCATAATAAATATGGGTTTAGGACCCAGGGAGTTTCAAATATAGTCCAACCCTTCACGTGCTTAATTCCCATCTGGGAAACATAATTCAGAAAGTTTCTTCATGATCAAGTCAAATCAATCAGACAGTCACAAATAACAAGTTAAAAATATTTCTAGATCATTAGTTTTCAAACAAAAAATCTATATCACTAAATATAGAAAGTAACTGTTTTTAAATTCTGATCGAACATTAATGGAACTGAATTCTTGGTCAAAGAAGGATTCATGTTGATGAACCCAGTAATATTTACCATGTCACTGCAGAACCATACTAATGTTGCTGCTTCCATCATGCGACTTAGTCCATTCTTAGGAAGCAATGAAGTACTAGCATTGTAATAGTGAATTACTATATTTATATCTGGTTCGAATTAAGAGAAAAAATGCCATGCTAGACAAAGAGGGAAGACACAATATCCAGCAAGCAACACTATATTTCATTTCACTTGGAGAAAAAACTTTACATGTTCTGAACAATCCTATATTTGCTAGTTCACTCACTGTCATACCTACAAAAATTCTAGCGCATTGGTGAAAAGGCTTCAGCAGCAAGAAAGAATTGGTTTCATTTTTTATCCAAAATACTACAGTTATGTTTCCTGATCTCTCACAGCATGGTCTGAGACAGTTCCCTCAGATGACACCTCCACTTCATCGGGCCGTTCAACCCGAGAGGGATCCGACTGAGTCTTGCTGGAATCTCCACTGTCAAGGTCATGTACTTCTTGTTCTTGAGGTGGACACCAAATTTTTGGTGAAACCTGCCTGGGATTCTTGTTTCTGAAGGCACCTTCTGAGTCTTTGAATTTGGCCCTTCCAGCAGGCCTTGGCAATGGATGCTTGCTGTCAAGAAAGTTTGAAGCACCGGTGGTGATCGGTGGAAGATGGGGGCCGGGAGCAACACAGGATGCAACCAATTGAAGCACTTCAGGAGATGGAGACATCCCTGAAATTGCTTTTTTCGAAGAGTGTGACGAGTTTGCCACTTTCAAATTTAGAGGAGGCAAGTTAAGGTCAGATTCAATCTGCTGAGGTCCTAGAGGTCCTGTCTGAGAAAGTAGAGGCAATGGCGGGCCCGAAGGAATTGAGCTTGAGGCACCATTATCAACATGGTGGCTGCTATGCAAGTCCCTGCTGTTTCCAGCAAAATCTGGAAGACCCCGATTGAACTTGTGTGATCTTCTCTTCTTTTTCTTTTTGACACTACACCTGGGGTCCTTTGGTACGGAAGGAGGTGGTCCAGGAATCACAAATGGAGGAATTGTAGGCTTATCTTCCCCATATAACAGACGAACTGAATGAGCAATGGCTGATACTGTGGGTGGCAGTTCAGGATTGGGAAGTTTTGCGGGGGAGCTAACAGCTTCTCGTAACCAGTGGGGAAGCTTGTCTTTTGAAGAACTGCTTCCACCCACTTCCTCTACTTTTGAGTGCAAAAGATCAGATCTTATGGGGTTAGATAACAATCCAGAGCTAGTAGATTCGCCATTACCTATATTAACATGATTATCGCGCATATCATTTGGTGATCCATCTAGAAGTATGGGCAACTTTCCACGCTTGGTGTTTCCTTGGTCATCCTCCTTCTGCTGTGCATCAATGCTGCCTGAGCAATTCAAACCTAAAGAGCCCAAGGTACTGGTTCCAAAAGAATTGAGTAGAAACGGTCTTTCAGTCAGTACACTCGAAGAAGTACCTGGTCTATCGGATGTTTCAGCCGAAGCACCTTCAGGAAATTTAGATCTGTTTTTATCATAACTCCAAGATGGAAGAGATGCAAAGTGATCATTTTGCATACTAGGTCGGTCCAATGCACTAAAATGTGACAGACTAGATGCAGAATCACCTATCCCTAGTTTCATGTCAGTCAGATGATTATGAAATTTTGGTGGCAAGAGAAATTTGCTCCCATGCAAGGCCCTTTCCATCATGCCATCAGAGATTGGAAAATGTGCTGATTTGGTAGATTTTGTCATCTTCGAGGATCTTTGCGTAGGAAAAGGTGGTCCCTGAAAGACTTTTACCTGTTCCTCTTCCCACCTCACGGATAAATCCTCCGATGTTTTATACTTTGAAAACTTTAACTTGGGATCTCGGAGCATAGCATCCCAATTACCTCTTCCGTGCCTACGAACACCAATCCATAGGGAATCAAGCTCATCTTCAGACCAGCCATCGGATTTTGACTTCTTTTTCAATAAATTACTTGATGCAGATCCGGTTCTCATCATTATGTTTTCAAGCACCTTCCTATGGTTCTCTGGGAAAGATGAGAACGTGGTTGACCTTTGTCCCAAACCCAAAGTAGGGGGTACATCCCTGTCTTGCTGATTATATCTGAATAAATCTTCAGGGGGTATTTTGAAATTAGGCAATGCTGGCATTGACGGAAGGTCTTGCATAGATCCATTCAAAGATTCAAGTCTTCCTCCTATAGACAAATTAGGCAAAAGGTCCAGATGTGAATTTGGTATGTTCTTGGTTGTAAGTGGAAACCTGGCCAGCAACCTTTCATCAAATGGCAGGTTTGGCAACGCCATCTTCTCCTGAAAATGAGAGAATCTAGCACCTGAATTCTCAAATGCATCAGATTCCTTTCCTTGCACAGAGGGTGGAAACTGCAAAATAAAAACAAAAAGAACGAAAGGGTACAAATCATAAAGACACATCCGTAATGCCAACTACAATTGACAATGAAATCCACACAAGTATAAAGAGAGCATACTGGAACAAATGGGAGACTGTTATCAGGGATGCTGTTTTTGAAACTTGGGTGTAAATTTTCGGTAGATGCATCTGCCAGCTTGGTATTTGCTGCCATTTCCTTACTTCTCACCTCAGCATCCATTGATGCAAGACTGAATGGAAACTCTTGTCTGGATCCATGTCTATTTTGTCTCCAATTTAACTTTGAAGTATTGGCTTCTGATGACTCTATTTGTTTTGCATTGGGAGCACAAAGCCCCAGTACGGGCAATAAATTGTTGGTGGACATATTGTTTGTCATGCTCAGTCCCCCCTTAGGATGACTTGGAAGAAAAATATCAGGGAGAGAACGGCTTAGGTTACTGACAGAAGCATCAAAGTGACTGCTCATTTTATGTTTGGAAAGCTTGTCAATCCTTGATAAGTCCGTGTTGCTATTCTGAGCTTCTGAAAGTTGTGTGTATTTGCTGTCCTCTAAGTTTATAGAAGGCAACTCTTGAACTGAGTGTGTTGGTCCAGCCGCTAGATCCCCACCTTTGGCAATGGCTGGAGAATGTGAGATTAACTCATTACTTAGAAGACCCTCAGGATTTGCTTCTTTAATCGCCTTTCTTCGCGCAAGTAGATCCTTTTGCCGAGCTCGGAGTTTAACACTGTAAAACAATAGTAAGTGAATATTCAGCATCGGAAGCCCATTTAATCATAAAAGCTTACTATTGGTATACAGAATCTATCACTGCTGGAGGAAATGATATCTTGGTCCGCTAGTTTGAAAATAACGGATTAAAATACTTGAACCACAATTAAATAATCACATCAGTAGAGATAGTTCTGAAGAGGGAACACCAATAGACTATAAATTGTTTAGAGGAAATTAAAGCATGGGTGTTCAAACTACCATAAACAATTAATCAGGCTGCATGTAGGACTTGCTTAAAGCTCTAGGTATATCTTTTCCAGAAGATAAAATTAAGGTATTGGAGGCTTATATTTACATATGAATTAAACAACTCCATGAAAAGAAAAAGAGGGAAAAAAAACTATATGCATTCAACATCTACTTTATAGAGAAAAAAAGAAGGAAAACAAACAAGGAGGAACTCCTCGACAATTTATTAGCGCACACAGGAAAACAAACTTCTAAATAGAATAATGCATTGTAATCACCCGCACACTGTCAAAAGAAACACACCCTTGAAAGCATCCTATGTATTACACCAAAAAGAGGTCATACAGACAAACTAACAGTACCAATGACAGACACCCATTTCAAAATTTTATAAAAAGAGGGGCTAGAGGAATGATGATAATAGATTGGAAGATGAACATGTATACATTTCCTTTAACAGTATTCAATAACTGTGAAGTAATTCAGAAAGTTCAAGAAACAAGTCATACTATTTTGTCTTATGGGCCCGTCCTGCTGGTGTATATTCACGCTCAGGCTCTGGTTCTGGCTCTTTTTCCTCTTCACCGCCACTCTGGTTGAACAAGCACACCATTAGAAAAGTTTAAAAAATAGACCAACAGAGTTTCTAAAAGAGTTAAACTAAACATACATGAGCTAAAGATATAAAACTGATTGACAAGAAAATTTCATTAGTTAAAACATCTTTTTATTTGCATTTAATTATTTAAAAAAACAAACTTTGACTTCCTACTTTTTTTCATCTTATTTTAATATTTCATTATTGAATTTCAGGAAAAATTGCCAAAAGTCCAAAACCCAACTAAGCCAACATTTAAGTTTTATTAGCTTTATATATCTGATAAAACACATGGGATGATATTTTAAGAAGTATGAGAAACAAAACTTCATCTCCCATCACTAATATTCAGAACCAAATACATAATTAAAAAATGTTTATCTCGTAAAGTTGTACGTTATACTGGTGAGTAGTAGAATCAAAGCAAATCACCTCACTCATTGTTTCACTTGGATGTGGAGCATATACTTCCCTATAAGAAACAGCTTTCCTCTGCCGCTTCCCTCGACCAAGAGCTGCTTCCTCTTCATTTTGATATTTCTCCCACCTACAAACCAAGTTAAGACAAAAAGTTTAAGCTAAAACATGTTGGTCACATCACTTGATAGCTAACTATGTCGTCAAATGCATGACCATGAATTTAAATAAATGTACTATCATCACTTGTAGAGATAAAAATTAAAAAAGTGGCTTCTAATAAGCATAGCTCCTTTAATATCATGTGCTCAAGAGTTCATTGTTTGCTGCTTTAGATTCTTATAAATAATAATTCTGCTACTATGTTAGAATTGTAGTTAGGATTTACATGGGTGCCTAAAGCCTTTTTTAGTTTACAATGATCTGCAATTTATGTATGCGTGAGAAATGTGCCACTTCATATAACCAAGACCTGAGTGTAGCCAAGGACCTGTGTTTTCAGAGATTTTAAAATATTATTCTAAGTTACAAAAGGCCGTCAATTAGACTAATTTCATTTAAATTCAGAAATTCCTCCAAATTTTGGAACGGGAAGGACATCTTGAATAGAAGCAGGAGTTCCACTGAGGATGAGAAAAAAGGTGTCTTTAAAAACGGTAAAATCAATTGACATATAGGATCTTTTGGTAGTTGGAGAATAGCATTGAGATCCTTTTTTAAGCCGAAAATATTCCATAAAAACACATTTAATAGCCTTTGAGAGACATTATCACAAATAAATAGAACCAAACACTCTAGGAGAGACATGAAATAAAGGAAAATTTGGAAAAATAATGAAGTGAGGAATTTGATTTTCGAAAGAGAAAGAGGGCATTCTGTTTATTAAAAATTAGCAGTGAGAGTGTACAGTAACAATGAGATGTATATTCTTCCTCTATGCAATGTCATTTTGTTGAGGTATGCATGGACAAGTGAACTGACACAAAATACCTTGTAAGGATAAGAAAGAAAAAAAGGTCAATAAAAGGACATTTTTTTAGCATTATCACTCCAAAATATTTCAATTATTTTTTCAAATTGGTTCTTAATCTCATTAATAAGGACATGAATAAGGACAAAAGTTCAGGTATGCCTTTCATTAAATAAACTCAAGAACAATAGAATAAATCATCAATAAAGGTTAAAAAATATATAAACCATAAGATATGACATGGCTAGGTCCCCAAATATTTGAATGAATTGTAGAGAAAACTAGGTTACATCTTTCTCAATTTGCTTTGAAAATGATGACCTATCATGTTTTCCTTGTACTTGGTACTCAAATATATGAATGATTGATAGAGAAATACTCATACTCTTGTTACTCCTCATCAAAAACCTTGGACTCTCCGTTTTCAGATTTAGGCAAATGGGTTAACTTGTCCAAGAAACCATGCAAGGAGTAGCAACTTTCTTAGGTATCACCTATTCTTTTGCAATATATGCATTCAGGACATCGACTCCAGCCACCATGTCCTCTTCAGTTACTATTACCTCCTCCTTTTCCACGTGGTGCTACCATTATAGATGTTTCAATAACTACACTTGAATTTATATCTTTTAACAATGTAACCCGAAGAAGTCTAGTTACTAAGTTGTCTAATGAAGGAATCTAATCACCATCTAAAGTTATATAATGCGGTCAAAATCTAAGTGTAGACTTCTCAAAATTAGGATTATGTATAACTTATCAAGTATTTTGTTCATATCCTCTATAGGATTATGTATATCATATCTAGAAATATGTAACCGCTGATTATATTCTAACATCCTCATATGAATTAGCCATGAGAAATCTCTTTAGTTCTTCTAATGTAGCCCAAGCCTTTGCTATATGTGAGATCATATCATGATTGGTCTGCATAAGAGGGACAACTCTTTTGAGTCATACCAAAGAGATATTGAATGTCATTAGCAAAAATATTTTGTATCTTATTCCAAAAAGAAGAGCATCTCTTAAAGGAATTGAGTATTTCTAAGACATCTTGTTCAACTGACTACCAAAAAACAACAAATAGTTGGAACTCCAGTTTTTACCACTAAGATTTATCTTCAGTGAGGAAACCACTGACTTCCTTTTCCAAATGGTCATGGTATCCTTGAGCAAGGAAACACAACTCAATGGAGGTGGACCAAGATAAGTAGTTCTTCATGTTGAGTTTGGCCATGGCCATTAGGATTGGCCCAAAGGAACGAGAAGAAATAGTAGAAGCTATTATAGAGACAGAGCCACAAACAGATTTGAGAGAGGGAAAAACCCAAAGTCGTGAGGAGTGAGATCTGACTAACTATCCAAGCAGTGGTCCAGTGTGATCCTGACATTGCAAAGGCAGCTCACAGGACACACAAGCCTACTGACGGGCTGACAGAGATCAGCATATGCCAGTCTGTCATGAAGCTTTTGGTGTAGTGACCACTGGGGGTTGGGTCCTGCCACTCAAGGCACACTTAACCTTGACTTTTGCTGGACAAAACAGTGGTGGATGACAGCCGGAAACAGTGGACAATGGTTGTCTGATGATAAGAGAAGATAGATAGGGCCCTTGATACCAACTTGAATTAGGATATGATAAAAATCAGTGAGTATCTTAGCTGATGTGTATTATATATATACAAAAACGAATACAATACAAGAAAACGTTATATCCTATAGCACTCAACTCTTGGTCTAGTTACATATACCCAAAAAGCAGCATTATAGAAGTCGTACATTACAATAACAATCATAATTTTAACAGAGACAATAACGCTACTTACCTCACACGCAGTAGTTTGTCCCATTCATTTTCTTCATTGACATTCACTGTGTTATCCTCTCTCTTCTCAGAATTTTGTGGACACGTGTCATCAGTCCCATCAGGAGGAGATTCACCCACTACATGCTCTTCAGTTGGTTCATCATTCCACTCAAGGGCCTAAATAAGAAATTTTGAAGTCACAATAGGGGCAGAGTTTAAACACTCAATTATATCTAACCATAAGAGCACAATGACACAATTTAAGAAAAATCAAAATGGAGGACTTAATCATGCAATTAACGTGATAGAATCAAGTTTATGAGAGAAAGAAACTTGCAGAAAATGGCAACACAGTGCATGAGGCTCCCAACAAGTGCAGTTTGGGGAGTGTAGACATGCACAGCCTGACTCGCACAAGTAGATAGATTATTTATAGGATTTAAACACATGATAACCAGGTCAGAAGGCAGCAACCTTACCATTTCACCAAGGCTTGCCCTTAGAGAAAGAAACATGTATCATTAAAAATAAATGGAATGAATTTCCATAGAATTAAGTACACGGGACAGAAGCATCAGCAAATTCTTAGTATTGATTGTTTACATGTTAATCCTATAGACAACTAAAAAACCATATATAGGGTCAAATATAACCATTAGTGACAACAGGAAAACTTCAATGACCATATAAGCACACAAACTACAAAGAAGCTTTTATAAAGCAAAGGTACCTAACCTAAGAAAGGGAAAAGAATAAAACTCCCCAAGAGAAACAAAAACACACGACAAGGGAGTATGTCCATGTCTAAAACAACAAACAAGCAAAACAGGATTCAAGAAAGCTCAAAAGGCCTGCCACATGACTAAGTTTATTGCCCCATTGGTAATATTCTAGCTTCAACTGAAAGTCCAAAGAAAAATATTTTATCAACTAGAGTTAATCAATTATCTCACCTTCACTGAACCCAGCATATCATTCTCAGAATCCCCTTCAGCATTATCAGTTGAACCATCTTGGAGGTTTGAACGGTCAAGCAATTTTAAAATAGCATTTTCATCCCACAAAATCTTGCTATTGCTATCAGTACACTTATCCTTGTATACATCTCCCAGACCACCAGTCCTCTTCCTATGCTTATGTTCTACATCTGCTACAGGCTCATCTTTGCTACTATTGTTATTTTCACTCATGTCCTTCCCGTTCAGTCCTGGAGAATCGTTGAAGAGCTCCTCAGTTCCCCACTTTAGAATATCTTCTACTTCTTTTTGTGATCCAGACTTATTTACAAAAAGCTGGTCAAGCATCAATTTCTTCTTAGCAAGCTGCAAGATGCGCTCTTCAACACTAGCACGAACCACAAGCCGGTAGACCAAAAGCCTATTAGATTGTCCAATTCTATGTGCTCGATTCATTGCTTGGATATCTGCATGGGGGTTGAAATCAGAATCATAGATGATGACAGTGTCAGCGGTTGCCAAATTTATTCCAAGTCCACAAGAGCGAGTGGATAACAAGAAAACAAATCGACTTTTGTCTTGGTTAAAGCGTGCAATTGCTGTCTGGCGATCAGCTACAGAAACAGATCCATCTACTCTCTCATATGTTTTAGGCCCAAATTCTATAGTTAAATAATCCTCGAGGATGTCAAGAAGCTTGGTCATTTGAGAGAAAATAAGAACTCTGTGACCTTCCCTGTGTAAAATCTTTAGCATAGAATGTAGAAGAGTCAACTTAGCTGAAGCCTTTATTCTCATTTCATGAAGGAACTCGACAGAACCAGATTCAGGCTCAGTTCCTGGTATGAGGTATGGATGATTACAGACCTTCCTCAATTGCATCACAATGTTCAGCATTGATTGTTGGGCAACCCCTTTCCCAATATTCCGCAATATCTGATAATTCTTTGTAAGCATTGCACGATAATATTCAGCTTGGATGGATGACAACTCAACAGGAACCATTCTTTCAGTCTTGGGAGGGATATTTTGCATGGCATCCTTTTTAAGTCTACGAAGCATGTGAGGAGCAACAAGTTTTTTCAATTCATCAACTTTCTCTGCAGTCGTAAGATCATTAAATTTCTCCTCAAAAGAAGATAGAGAAGGAAATGAAGCTGGCTGCAAGAAGTTAAGCAAGTTGTACATCTCGCCAAGGTTGTTCTGGAGAGGGGTACCTGTCAACAGTACACGGTGTTGGAAAGAGAATGTATTTAGCAAACTGAAAAGCTTACTTCCAGAATTCTTCAGTCGATGGCCCTCATCAACAACAAGAACTTCCCAAGGAACTCCACGTAAATGGGAATAATCAGCAAGAACCATTTCATACGTAGTTAAAAGCACATTAAATTTATAGGCTTCAGTTTTCTTACTCAATCCACTTGGATCATTAGCATGCCATTCATACTGGCGAATCATGGCTCTAGCCTTAGCACAGCCATGATATTCAACAACATTCACATCTGGAGCCCATAGTGCAAATTCAGCAAGCCAATTAGGCATTGTAGACAGTGGTACCAAAACCAAGCAAGGAAGTGAAACTTTGAATTCAAAATACAAAGATGAAAGAAAAGCAATAGCAGATACTGTTTTCCCAAGTCCCATCTCATCGGCAAGTATCACATTTTTGGACTTATACCAGCATTTGCGCAACCAGTTCAGTGCCTCAAGCTGATGAGGAAACAAAGAACCACCTTTCAAATCCTTGGGTTGCTCTGTAAGATTGAAAATATCATTTTGATGGTCATTGTTTCTCCTAGTTGAATTTTCCTTTGATGAATCCTTTTCCAACGTGAGAGTTTCGAGCTTATTAAAAAGTGTAATCAAATGAGAAGAATTTTGAAGCACTGGTTCATCTAAACTTTCCCAAGTGCATTCATCATAAGGCAGTCCACTCCACTTTACAAATGCTTCAGATGTTCCATGTTTGGAAGTTTGAAGGGCTAGCACCCGCTGAGGCTGCTTCCAGCGCTCCTCACAAATATTAATTATTGCCATCCCATACTTTGCCTTATAATTTTCTAGTTTTCTCTTTGCAAGAACTTTTAACTGGGATTCAGAAATCCAACTATTATGAATATGAGACTTTCCTACCCATTTAACAAAAAATTCATAGAAAACCTCCTCTCTATTTGGACAAGCACAATCAATTGCATTAGCATCCTGAGCTTTATCATCAATATTGCCACTCATCCCCTTCTCCACATTCATTTCCTTTTGATCTGTTTCAAGAGAGACATGTCTTTCACAATTCTTTGGAAGCTCGCTGTTATCCTTGCTTTCTAAAGCAACATTAATGCTCTCCTCTGTCTCAAGCTTGTCATTTGGTTTTTGCAATTGTTCAGCAGATACAGCAGAATCATCTTGATCTATACCGTCCCTGGCACAGGAACCTAAATCATCAGTGGCTTTACTCGATGAATCAATAGGATTTCCTTTTTTACTTTCTTTTGTTACTGATCTTCGATATACATGAATTGTTTCCACTCTATTAGTGTTTATCAACATTCCTTCTTCATCAGAACTCTTGGCAACATTTTGATGATCATCAACATGATTTTCAGTTGACTCCGCATCCAAATCATTAGCACAAGTAGAATTATCCTCTAAAAGCCTGGACTGATTTTCTGATATGACCAGATCACCAGAAGGCGAGCCACCCTCAACGTTCAAAGACAAATTATGTAATGAATTTGTATTCTCACCATGAATTCGACACCCTAGAACCCGATCAACCTGTGAGATGGATAGGCAAGTAGAGTGAGTTATGATAATCACACAAAAGGTGCTGGGTGAGGTATTTTCTTAAACACAAAAAATGCAAATCATCAGAGACAAGATCTTTTCAGAAGGCTACCTGCAGAGACTCAACAACTGCACTATCTTCGTGCATCAAAGTTTCGTCTACAAGATTTTGTGCTTTATCCAGGTCATTTGATGTGTCTTTCATTACTCGAGAAAACTTCTGCATCCAGGAGAAAACAAATCATGCCTACAGTGTAATAAAAATGTAATAGAATCTCAACAATTATAATACTATTACTAAGCATATTTTAGACAGTATATTTAATATAAATCAAGGATGAGAATGTAGAATTAATACATTCAAATAACAGACTAACATACTATACCATGTCATGCTGCTCTGGTACCTATAAAACACACAGCTACAGCCAACTAATTCCAACCCATTGTAGCAAAACCTTGCATACTTTGAGAAACACGTGTGCCTCATTTTTCTTATTTTTCTGCAGTGTGTAATACACCTAAATTTTGCTCACAGAACAAGTGTCTAAACGGAACAAGTATCTGTAATTAATTTCCAGAAGATTCGTAAACTATATAGTGCCACTAAACCAATGTGATAATTTAAAGTAGTCATGCTTTAACAGCACTATTTAATATTAGTATACCATGGTCAAGAATTGATGTCAGCAGAAAAAAACAAAATGCTCAAACTCAACATATTTTGGGATAAAGTGGAAATTTGAAATATAATATATATCAGATCAAATATGTTAAGTTGGTAATAAATATACAAACACTTTTACTCCATAAATAAAAATGTCAATATTATTATGACAGGATTTAGTCACTGTTATTATTATTAAAATGATATCCATATTTAAACTAACAAGTAAATAGAAGTGTTTAATAGAGGAGGAACAGGTACCTCATCTTTCTGCTGGGCTTGAGAATTCTTGTTTCCAACATCCTCTTTTGGTATAGATGCAGAAATGCTATGGGTTATAGACTTCTGCTTCTTGTGTACTTTATTATTCCCAGACTTGGACTTTGTAGAAGAAGGATTGACAATTTTTTTGCCCTTTTCAGTCTTCTGCTTTTTTTGACTAGTATTATCGTTAACTTTGTTCTTCCTTTTTCTCACGTCCTCTCCACTAGCAGCAATAGCAAGAACGAGTGGTTTCCTTAAAGGAATCTTATTGCAGGGTGAAGAAGTCTTACCCTCCAGTTGTTCATCATTTGCTTCTAAATCAGTAATTTTAGACGGCGATAAAACTACCTTGGCTGGTGAAGTTGACTTCCTGTCTACAGGGGAGTCTGTTGGGGACATGCTTGATTTCTTTTCATCAGCATCCACACATGACGAAGTTCCTTCCATAGGACTCCCAAGAGACGCATCAATAGGTTTGTCGCTACCAGTTTCATCAACTGAGGAAGACAACAATTTCTTTCCAAAAAATTTGACTCCCACGGTTGAAATAGATTTCCCTTTGCTTGAGGACCTTTTCTTTGAAATAAGTTTGCTTCCAAAAAGTCCAGATACTTTTTCAAGGTTAAGTGAGTTGACTTGGCCTTTTGATTTTGCAGGGACAGTCTTTGTCCTTGCTCGTTTTGAAATTGGATCCAGGTGGTTTATGGGCTTTAGTTGATCCTTTCCTTCAAAGCAACTTGGACATTGCCACTTCCCATTAGGGATGCGCTTCAAGAGATAAAATCCCAAATGGTTTCAGATTCAAAAATCCCAAGAATCAAAACTTTGTAGTTGAACGAAAGCACGGCATGAAACCAGACTCGAACATACCTTAAGAGGGGGATCAAGACATTGTAAATGATATGTGCGAGGACAGCTATCACAGCACAATAAGTTGCCACCAACATCACAGATCACGCATTCATAGTAATACTGGATCATAGGTTTTATTATATTTTGTTAGAGCAGCCAAATGGAAATAATAACAAAATATTCTTCATATAATAAATAAAATATTATTTAAGAAAAGAAGTAAGGAAATTGGAGACTGAGGATAGCACAATACAATGAAAGGATATTATTGAGAAGACAATAACATCCAAATCCAATACCATTGTATATATCCCAAAAATATTTTACCAGAAGAGGTTATGTGAGAATGATAGTACAAAGACGGAAATAACAATACATGCTCTAAAAGGTAACAAGAAAGATTAGACAAGCAAAATAACATGAGGAAAGCAAGCACGCTATGGCACTATGGACCGATCTGGTTAAACTTCTCTATATGCTTTTAGGAGAAGAAAAAATAAGTAAACTTCTCTATAAGCTAAAACTAACTTTGCATAAGTGAAAATATGATTTTGGAATAGCCAATATGGGAGAGCTTCCACAAATTATTTAAATTGTGAAGGACTTGTTTAAATTTATCCTTCTTCATTTCTTTTCCTACAAATGTCTATGGAGAAATTCGTCAATGTAGGCCCTGCATATAATTAGACCAAGAAACCTTGGAGAACCCATAAGCTCAATTCCAAAGGACAAGGACAGCTTTCCCAGATAAGAGGAAGCAGAATATACTTCTGCTTCAAATATTTTTCCACGTAATTCCTAATCAATATCAAATAAATGCATAACATTGACACATACATCTTAACCAAATCTGCTAAGCTACCAGTCAACGGAAAACGTAGTGTGGCTAATTGTATCAGGGTATCTGTGACTAGCTTTTTTTTATCAGCCTGTGACAAGGTAAATAAGTCTGCTAGTAGGCTTCAGGTAGTGGTACTGTAGGTTATATCCAGATCTTTATTTTTCTGATGTGAGACTAGACAATGGTCAGAAGTAGCTTCAGTGGTCTCATGAATGCCAATAAAAAAATAAAATGAAAATGCTAAATTCAAATGGAGAAAGAAAATACTGTTGAAGGCGTACACTTGGGCATTAGTTTTGACCTGAAGGTGCTTCATCCAATGTAAGGCTAATTCAAGTTCTGTGTAATCATACCCCAATGCTAACAAGGCTATAAATGAGTTTGGCATGTTTCCATACAAAGATGTCAAAATGCATCCATGGCCAGCTTCAGAGAGTAAATTCGGCAGTAAGAAAACAGTGTAGTGGGTAGACTTAAAGCTAGGCTTGCTGATACCGGAGAGAAGTCATCAGCACCCACTTCAAAAAGATGCTTGCATGGAAATGCATGACAGGTGGCAGGATTCTTAACAGTTTTAGAAGCAGTCTGAACTCTGAAGAGAAATTCTAAATTTAGCGTCCCAGGTCTCAAAGGCATCTTTTATCAGAAGGAGCAGCAGTTTGAATGAGCTTTTAGCTGTACTCAATGACCAAGATGATGGAGGTGCTGTCACATTCAGCAGATGAATCACACTATCACGCTTGGACTGCACTGCCTCCTGCACCTCGAAGTAAATTGAGTAGGCTGAACTACATATGGGTAGAGGATTATCTGGAACAATGATTTTGGGCTAGTCTATGGAAGAACCAGCTGGAGAACATGCCTCACACTCCCTTATGCACTAGTGGGGAATGATTGGTCAGATTTCAGCAACTCACATGTGGTGACACATTAGAGGAAAATAGGCAGCGATCTTCCAGTAGTTGAGTAATTTGAGCCAAGCAAACAAGATTGTTGGATCATTCAGAATGAATAAAACACCCATTAGGTGTGGGTGCAGAAGTCAAATCATGAGGAATAGAAGTAGCCAAACACTCATGAAAGGAGAGAAAAACAAGCTTAACAACTAATTAATTGAGGAAAAAACTCCGAACAGCTGTATATTGGAGGTAAAAAAAAATAAGGGTTCCAGTGGCTAGAATTAGTTCACAATGGGAAAGTAAGAACCATCAAAAGAAAACCATGAAAGAGAGTTCGATAGTTTTCAAAGAGGAATAGTGCAAGAGTATGCCACAGAAAAATATTGCTTTCATACCATGCAAATAATTAGAGTATGAAGAATTATGTGTATCTGGGTTGAACTCTAATCTCTTGGTTAGTATAGGTAATCAATAAATGAGCTAAATTATTAGCTCATTTGCAGCCTATCAGTAACACATACACATCAACGTCAAAGTTTTATTTTTAGACAAGCTAAACCTAACACTTTTTTTTTTTTTAATTACAAGCAATAATATCATTACTTACCCCCTCTTTGGACATCAGAATCTAGAAAGCCCCTCAATGGTGAAGTTGACACACCAAAGATGAGAACAAAGGAACGTAGCAACAATTGTCTAGACCCAGACAAAATAGAAAACGCATACAGCAAATGATGCACTAGGAAATATTCAAATTCTCAAAATTAGCACTCAAATTAGCCCAAGGGTTACAACCACTATTTATTATAATAAAGCATTTGCTACCAAAAAGGAAAGGATAAATAAAATAAAAGCCCAACACAACCCTATGACACTCAACATTTTTAAGTTTTAAATTATAATAAAATCTAGCTCTCAAAAGGACGGCATAAATAAAAAACTAGCATAATACCATAATATCCTCAATTAAAATAAATAGCCTACAATCATGTTAGCCTTATACATTTTGAGAAAGTCACAATCAATTTCCTTCAAATATCTATATCTCCGGATCAATCTAGGTCAGAAACCATTTTCATTTAAACTACATTGAAAATACAAAATATTTGTCTTAATAAAGTCCCAAACGCTGTTTTGAAAAAAGATCTAGTATTAATAAGCAAGTTTTGCATTCTTTTTCTTTAGTTCACCCTGCTATTTGGGGTCCCTCTCATACTATTACCCCTTTAGGTTTTAAATATTTTGTTACATTTAGTGATGATTATTTGAAATGTGCTTGGATTTGGTTAATGAAGTGTCAACCAAAGCTGTTTTCTATATTTCAAATGTCATCTAATGAAATCAAAACACAATTTGGTATACCCATACGTGCTTTTAGTAGTGAATATGCTCGTGAATATTTTTCTAACCAATTTCATCAATTCATGAAATCCAATGGTACCCATCATCAAATTTCATGACCTCATACAACTTAACCAAATGAAGTAGCTAAACACAAAAAAAGACATTTTATTTAAACTACTTGAATGCTTCTTCATAGTCATCTTCCACACCATTTTTTTAGGGGATGTTGTCCTTACAAAAATGTCATCTCATTAATCGGATGCCATCATTTGTCCTTAATGATCAGGTACCCCACTCTATCCTTTTTCCTTATTTGCCTCTATACAATCTTCCTCAACCTGTTTTTGTTTCCACATATAACCTCAAAAACTTTCTCCTTAGTCAGTCAAGTGTCTTCGTGGGATATCATCACTCTCAAAAAGGGTATCGATGTTTCTCTGAATATATCCATAGGTATTGTGTCTGTTGGTGTCTCTTTCTATGAGTTTGTTCCATATTATACAACTATTCATTATAATGATGACATATGTAGTCACCTTCCCACTACCATCAACCTTCCTTCATCAACACCGAATGACTCTACCATAACTCGAGATGCTTCTCCTAAACCACTTCAGGTATATTAACATCGTTCATGACCTATTGATATTTCAGTATGGGATCCATATTCAACAGATAATGATATAGTGGAGGTCATGCTAATATTTTCCCGAAGCCATCTCCCATACCAAATTTGGTCCATCTGAAAATGATTGGCCAATTGTTATTTGAAAAGGTACTCGTTTTATCAATAATCATTTTCCTGCTATACAAAGCTTAGTTATCATAGGGTTTCCCCCATACAATATACTTGTTTGTCTCCATTCATGTTTCTAAGTATCCAAGTGAAGCTTTATCTCAACCAGAGTGGCAATAAGTAATGATTGATGAGATGTGAGACCTTCAAAGTAATGGTATTAGGGAATTGGTTCCTATACATTAGTAAATCAATTGTTTGGTGTTAAGGGTTGTACACTCTTAAATCAGGACCTGATGAACATTGATCGCTGTAAAGTTCGATTGGTTGCCAAAGGACAAACAAAAATCCATGTCAATTATGAGGTCACTAGACCTATAACCTGCTGCTGGTTAGTTTAGGAAATATGGGCAGATAATTCTAAGGAGACAAATCCCTGTCATTATGGGATTGTTTCTAAATACATCAACCTAGTCTTAATAGTGAGATACAACGGTGATAAAGAATAAAATTATGACAAGGATGAAATATAAAACTTCCTAAAATACAGAATGACCACCACGGTTTTAACATATAATGACCAGATCACCTACAAGTCCAGTTTCCAGTTAAACTAGTCGAACCCAGCCAGTCCAGTCCGAGTTTAATAACATGTCTACATAGATGTGAGGTATTTCTTACATCTACTGCTCTATATTTTGTTCTTCTGGTCTCCTTTTCAAGGATTGTTTCCTGACTGTTGCAATTACCCATTCTCATCAATAAAATTCCTATTCTATCCAAAAACAATAAAGACATTGTCACAAGTTACATTGGACAAGCCATGATATGCTTAATGACAATACTAAAGACCATTTTACTCTTCATAAGTTGGGTTTCCAACATCCCCTCTTTTTGCCTAATGCAATAAATAAAGTGGACTCAAAAAGTTAACTTACCCCATCATTTCCTTTCTTTTTAGATGAAATTTGACCGGTAGGTACTTCAGTCTTTAGCGAACGTTTAGCTGAAGCATTTCTAGAAGATTCAGATGTTAGTGAATTTTCTTCTTTACTATTGGATTGGTCTTTACCAGAGGACTGATCTAGTCCAAAAGGAAGCTTTCTCCGCTTACGCTTTAAAACCCAGTTCCTGTTCAGCATTTTAGGCGCTGATGATTTGTTTTCCTTCATTGTTCAAAGATGCATCCTGCATAAGCAATCTACTTTGACCATCAGCATGTCATGAGAAAAATGAAAATTCAAAGCATTATAGCTTATAAAACAGCATTAAACATACCTGCTCATTAACAGAGTGCACAGAAAACAATTACATAAAGTACCACAAGCAAATGACATGGAAATAAAACAGAAAATAATTTTGAGCAATAACTAAAAATTAAATTAGTCCTGGTAATCAACAGTGTTTATCGTAATATTATAAGTAAAGTTCAACCATTAGAAAAAAAAAAAATCCAGATGTGTTCCCAATTAATGAAACATTCTTCTAATATATTCAAAGTATAAACCGCCATTGTACTTTATTTAGATAAACAAATAATTTATTAAGAAATAAAGGAGAGATATAAAAGCAAGTGGATAAGAAATCCTAAAAAACTGAAAACTACACCAAGAGAGAGAGATAAAAACATGAGACTAAGAACATGAAAAATGTAGCATAACATGCCTATCTCTCTGATGATCTTTCAAAGATGTCCCCTTAATAAGAACTTTGACATAACACTACAAACAACTAACATGCATTCAACCTTTTTAAAAGATTTATGTAGTCCTCCTTTTCTATTCCTCTTATCATAGACACTTTTCATGATCTCGTAATATCACTCAACATGGGAAGCATGCAAAAAGGATTCAAGAGAGAATATGACACCACATTTCGTAATCACTCAGCAGAATTCAAAATATCAAGTCTGCATTTCAATCTATTCTTCTTTCCCACAACTGCAATCACCAAAAACTGTCTCTGATCAAGAATCCATCAGCTGGTTGAACAAAGCATCCTCTTTGAAAACAAAACCAGCATAATAAGAATTTTTTGCCTCAAAAGGAAAGGTTTGATGGTAGCTAAATGGGAATCAGTCCAAAAAATTTGAAGCTTCAACTCATGTTTGAGACATTAGCCAAAATAGATGGGCTTTGATTATAGTAAATGCAATCGTATCGTATCCAAGATTCCCCAACAATACAAGAAATTATATGCAAATCCTGTCATCTGATGTGTGACTTATTCCAAGATCTAACAAATTTGGAAAATCTAGCCTACTTAAATCTTGAGATAGGCCTTAGGTAAAACTGAAACCGGGATAGTTGAAGCGAATAACATTATTGCTGTTGATAGAAAAACGATTTCTAACCTGCCGATTGCTAAGGCAATGAGTCCAGTCAATGCAAAATCGATTGCCTTGAACAATAATCTGTGAGCGTGTGGTTGGAAATCATGTTAACATCAGGTAGCAAGGCGTATCAAAGAATGTAGTAATTAAAAAGGCCAAGTAGCGGTACATGATGTAACAATGCCAAATCAAAGCAAAAAGTCGCATAAGAATGATAATTTACAACATCACAAAACCAAGCAAGCCTTTTTACATTTAGGAATGAACATTTCAGGACCAAACAAATAAACTCTATCCCCCACTGCCCCAGAAAAATATCAAACAAAAGCCATTTGTTTAACATTTATGACTCAGAAATATTTGAACGAAACACTTATTCAAGGATAGATTAACATGAATAACAGCATTACCTTCTACTGAGGAAAGTTAGAAACATCGAATCAATCCCTTCCGCCAATCCTGTCACAAATGTTAGCATTCGGTAGTCCCCAATGCACAACCACATTCATTACAAGCGAAAAAGACATCCAAGAATAAAACACGCCATTGCCCCTAAAAATGAATATAAAGACTACACAACGAAAAATTTCCTCAGCTTCTGTAGATTCGCAACTCAATTGATATCTACATTCATTCCTCAATCAAAACAAGATCAGATCATTCAATTAGCACAGACAGACTACTATCACGTAAAAACTATTAATCATGATGAATCTGAATAATCATACACAATCTCCATCAAAAGTAAAACAAGCAGCACATACATAATGAACAAGAAGTCAGAGTATGTCCCAGCACATCACAAACAAGAAACACCACAAAAGCCGCCAATCCACACCCAACAAACGGTGAAGCATTCCGCACATTCAACTCACACAAAAACCCTCAAGTCCCTTGGAGGAACAAGTGGAGTCAGAAAGCAGCACAAAATCCAAGTAACAATCCTGCTCATTGAACCAAGAAAATCTGCAAGCGTGAACCACAATCACAGGCCAAGTAGCTTGAAAATCAAGGGACTCAACTAACACAAAACCAAAAGACCCAACTGAAATTGAACATCAACAAGAGGCAAACACAAAACCCCAGAAGCCAAATTCGAGCCAAAACCACAAATGAAGAGCAAAGATGGAAAATTGAGAAGCATACCAGGCTGGGCTACGGATCAAATAGCAGCACGGGCCAGGATTGCATGAGAAGGAAAAGGGAAAGTGGAGAATAGGGAGAGAAGGTATTAGGGCATGGATGCAAGGAGATGAGAGATACGAGGAAAGAGAGAGAGAAAGAGGGCAGACAAATGAATAAATAGAGAGAGAAAAAGAGATAGCTGTTGTTGTTGTTTGTTGATGTTGTCATGTAGAGAGAGAAAGACACACAAATACGGATTCGCCGGGGTCATAGGACGGGGTTACTCTCTGACATGGCAGGAGAGAGAGAGAGTTGTTGTGCTCTCTCTCTTGCTCTTTGTTGAAACCCCAAACCACTCTTCCACTCCAACCATGCCACGTGGCACCACCACGAGCCTTTGCCTTTCTTCTTGCATTCTCCTTCTTCCCCTCACAACACAATCTCTTTCTGCTTCTTCTCCTCGTCACATTCCCTTCTCTTGCTTCCTATATCTCATTCTCTGCATTATCACTTTTCTCATAATCATTTTCCCTCAAATTTTCCTCAACTTTTCCCTCCCTCACACTCCTTTTTTCCTTCACCAAATATGAACTCAGGGACCCAGCCAAAGACCACTTGAAAGTTAGTTAAAATTTTCGAAATTGAAGATCCTTCAAAAATATCAGTAAAATTATTTTATCTTATTCCAGATAAACAGAATTATCTCTAATTTAAGATATCTCATAAGATTATTTATTAACAGCATGTCTCTCTCAATCTTAAATTAGAAACTACTAGGTTAGTTGATCAAAAGTAACTGTTTTTTTGTTTCGTTTCTTCATGAATTGTTTGTGCCTGTTCATTTATAATGTCGCTGTTTTATTAATTTATGAGGAAAATTTATTTCAAACTGTCAATTAATACCTATGCTAACCAGCACTTCAACACTTAATTGAGTTTCTGAATCCAACAACAACTATTTCGAGATTGTGTTTTTCAACCTCGTTTTTTTCTCTGTAACAACTGCTTTTACTGTTGAATGTAAATATCACTGTCACTTATTTAACGTTTAATTTAATCACAATCTTTGGTATTAGTGGAACTACTCGTGTCTATCGGCAAAATAATGCAATCATTTATGTCATGTTTTTTTCACTAAATGTGGAATTTAATCTGTTGGAAATATGTTAAATATTACAAAATTTACAGAATGTATTAGAAATATGTTCTTAAAGATATATTTTCTTCCTCAAAAGATAAATCTAATAATTTCCAAAATTTAATATTCCTTAAAGAATCAATAATCATGAACATAAAAATTTAAAAGTGGCGAAAAAATAAATTTACACGTCTTATTATCTTTATTGCCCTTCTAACTTAATTTAGAATATTATTAAATCGATAATTAAAAAAGAAATTAATGCATAATTAAAATTTTCATTTAATAGTTTTGTCAATATAAAAGAGAATTAGGGAAAAATTAAAAAATAATAATAATAACATTAAATTGTAAATTGTTTTTCTTATTTTTATTTAGTAGGTTATTGATGGTAAGGCCAAACAAAACAAAAGCATTGTGGAACTCTGTATAGAATGCAAACAGAAATATAAATATTTTCAGATCCTTCCAAAGATCTATTCTTCTCCTAAATGATTAATCTAATAATGTCTAAAAAATATTTGTTAAACAGTGAATTGTACTGAGATTTGAAATATTCACAATATCGAATTTATGTCCGATTTTGTTTTCCTTAATAATCTTGAATACTATAATATCAACAACAACTAATAAAATTCGTAGTTGACTAGTGGAATCCACGTAGGTATATGATTATAAAATATAAAAATATACTCAAAATCACAAAAAATTTATGCATAAAAAATTTATAAATTTGTAATATTATAATTATAAAATAGGAAAATTTGTAAATTTTCATCAAAAGCAGAAATAAAAAGAAAACAAAATATGTATAAAGAATAGTTGTAAAATATGTTAATTTTTACTTTAAAATATTATTATAATTATACAATAAAAATATTTTCTATTTTGGATAATTTCCTTTGATAATGGAATTTAGAAAGTTGGTGAATGAATATAAAAATACAAAAGAAAGAAGATATAGAAAAAGTGTGGACCAATAAATGGTTATAAGATTTAATTCCATTTTTAGTGGTTATAGATTATGTTTTTTATTGAATTTTTATCATGCCAAAGTAAACCACAAATAAGGTAATAATGAAATAGCAACCCGTTAAATTGTTAAATTCTCCTTCATGTTTTTTTAAATAAGGTCAAAGGAAACAAAAATCTTTATTAAATTGCATGTAGAATTTACAATTTGTTAAATCCTTCAAAAACAAAAGTTTCACCTTTCTCTTTAAATATTAAAATCGCATTTGTTTGTTATATAGTTATTCTATTTTATTTTATTAGTGAAATAGATTTTTATCTTAAAAAAAATGTTTAGAAAGTAGTTTGAAAAAATACATACTTTCTTTTTATCTACCATTCGACATAAGATGTTATTATTTCATTTGTTACTTTTATTGCTATCATATTATCATTATCATCACCGTGTAAAGACAACCGTTTCAATATCACAAAAAAGTTTAACAGTTAATAATTTAAATATTATTATTTTTTTATAATTATTTAATATTACAATAATTACCGTTATTATTATCTATTATAATTATTATTATAATTATTATATAGGGTTAAATATGTATTTAATCTTTCATATTTGACATAATATTAGGATTCGTCCCTGTAATACATTTTGGTTTCCAAACGTTTATTGCTAGCTAGCTTTTAAGTTCTTTACACTATTTCACATGTCACACGTCAAAAAATATAACGTAGTTGAATTAAAAAATTATATTTATTCATTTTTTAAGTTTTAGAATCAACATATATCAAAGTTTTGAACATTAACGAATTATAATTTTGCGTCAAAATTCAATAGCTAAAATCATACTTAATTTATACTATATTATTGTATAGTTTTTTGTTATAATTAAATCATTTTTCTTTTACAAAGATGATTGATTTTATTTCAAACTAGTAAAAACACATGCATTAAGATGATTGGTTTTATTTCTAACTAGTAAAAACACACACATTAAGTGTGTATCGCATTTGTGTTTATCTTATGATAATAAAAAATAATAAAATTATTTTTATTTTTATTGTTGTTATTAGAATTATGAAAAAGTAAAAGTAATTTTTATAATTTTATACTAAATAATTTTTATTTATTTTATAGATAGTTTTATAATTAAAAGATTGTTAAATTTAAAAAAAGTCAAATTGAAAGAAATTATTAAATTAAAAAAATGGTCAACTTGATCAAATAATTATTTTAATTTAAAAAAAAATTATTAAAAATTAAATTTGAAAAACAAATGTAAACACCACAAAATTTAGCATTATTCAAATTCATAATCATATTCAATCAATGGAGAAAATTTCCATCAAATTTGAAATAAGTTCAAACAATATATTTGAGTAGAGATTCATTTGTCATGACATAGTTCATTTTTATGTCAAGGGTATGCATATTAAAAATTATCCATATTTTTAATTATTTTCTACAATTTTTTTTGAAAAAATCTAAATACCTTTTCAAATTATTTATTTCTAAAATATTAATGATTTTTAGTCATTGAATGAACATAAATCAACACTTTAATTATTATTGTTATTATTATTGTATTAAATTAACCTTTTCTTACCATAACTTCTATATTTATGATCAAGTTTAAGCATTAATATTATATATCATACATTAACTATTTCATTAATTAATTTTATTTTTATATTATTATTGTTATTGTTATCGTATTAAATTATTTTTTTCTTATCATAACTTCTATATTTATGATAAAGTTTAAGCATTAATATTATATATCATACATTAACTATTTCATTAATTAATTTTATTTTTATAACGTATTTTTTCATTTTTAAACTCTTGTTTTAATAACGTATATATTCCTTCATAAAAAATTTATGTTACACATGTTCATAAAATTATGACTTAAGTTTTATGAGACATTTTTTTTTAAGTATGGTGACATCAAATAAAATTTTAGATCTTGAATCTTAAAATAAATATTAGTAAAATTAGAACAAAATAAAATAAAAAATTCTCCTAAAAAACATCAATAACGAAATTAGTAAAATTACATTAATTAGAGTATGAGTTTTATGTGACTTCTATTGTAATAAGATTTTTAAAGAAGTTTTAAAAGTGATGTGACATAATATGATCAAAAAATACTTGTTGTTCTTACCGGGACAATATATATCTTACGGAGTCTCTAAAGTCATTTTCTTGGTCTTTGAGGTTCTCTCTTTAAGGGTATCTTGTCCTTAACTCGAGCGTAGCAAGAGACGAAAGGTGCTTGTAAAAGACACTCTAATGCTAAAGTCAGTCTGAGATACTAGGCTCTAATGTCAGAATGGTAATGTAAAAAATACACTTCGTAAAATGTGCCTTTTTATAGTGGGGTTTATAGGCCTTCCATGATTGGGCTTTGACTTAGCAATCTTACTTACCTGATAATTACAATAAATTGCCTAACTTGTGGTTATCCTCCCCTATGGATGATTAGACTAACTTGACCTAACTGCAGAGGCGGAGCCTCATAGGAGCAGGGAGGGGCGTAGCCCCCCCAAATATTTTTGATTTTTTTCAAAATTATATATCCATTTTTTTAATTTTTAAAAATTTTGAAAATTTTAAAATTATAAATAGTATATTTTAAAAATTGATGATAATTAAATTGTGTC
>Ga0209589_1002694_pt1 | contig 30932 bp, 24 predicted proteins | sample CowpeawhiteBW_FD_187525 | JGI IMG/M metagenome (GOLD analysis project Ga0209589, IMG submission 187525) | Root nodule microbial communities of legume samples collected from California USA - Cow pea white BW (SPAdes) (version 2) | ecosystem: Host-associated > Plants > Roots > Nodule | place: USA...
TCTTACTATATATAGGCTGTTATATATAAACGATTAATGCCTAAAAGTATAAAATCAAAAAATCAACATTGACCATATTGGTATACAATACCTTTCTCACAAAATTTAGCATGACGCTTAATTAATTTAAGAGAAGGAATAAAATAAAAAATAAATTGTATTATTTTTGTAATATAATTTGAAATTAAATTTGTTATTATTGACTTTTGAAAAATAAAAGTACTATAATAAAAAGCATTTATAATTTTAAATTTATTTTTTATTTCCTTTTCAATTTTTTTCTCTACAAATCATTGTAATAATAACAAATTTTATTTTAAATAAATTATATTAGAAAATTAATTGGAAATAGGTGTAGGAAGAACTCAGAGTGTCGGTGATCACCTTCGTGAAGCCTTTTCGACCATGACAATGCAACATTGATTAATCAAAACCATACCAACTTTGACTGTATTATTATCCAACTTGGTCACTCTCGCAGAAAATAATTGAGTAGTCGATGATCATCGATACTTGGAAAATTATTTAGTGACATACGAATCAACCAATTCAATCCTAAACATAAGTAGATTGGTCTCTACCTCATCAATAACACTCGTCAATCACCTCTCCTCAAGCTTTGAGGACCAATTTACAAACATAGTTGGAAGGTCTCAACTAGAGATAGCCAAAGCTATAAAATCTTTTTTTAGTGCATTATTCTTTATTAGTCATCTATCCTCAAAACTATTGGTTAGTGCACAAATAAAATTGAGAGAGTCTCGATCAATGATAGCAAAAAATATGAAGTTTCTTTCCACAAAACTTTTGATTACACACCCCACCTGGAGATCGGTCTATCACCTGACACCAAAAATAAGTCAAGTATTGTGTCATACATGATTGAGAGGGTTTCATCAACCTAGAAAAACACCATGTCAGCAGAGACATTTCAACCATAATATATAGCTTGACAACCCATAATGAAATCATATCACTAGAGACATCTCAATTGTATCAACAACGTATCTTAACCCTGATTAAATGCCTAGAGGAGAGTTAAACACGATTGACAAGGAGATTAAGATATAAGATGGATTAGCAAAACCCTAAAAAAATTTAAGACAAGTTATCTAGACCTAGACTCAACCAAGTAAAAGCCCATGAAACTACTATAAATAACATTGTTCACAAGATAATTATTATGTATTCATTCCAACATTTACTATTACCTGACACACATATTTGACTTGAGTGTCAAAGTGTTTTTGCAGGCAACCCTCTACACTCGGACACTAGAAATATCTTTACATGGTACATTTCAGACCATATTGGTGTTTGGAGGAGTACATCTCATACTGAAGGACGGGAGGACGTTCAAGAGTGTTTCTCGTGGGACCGCTATTAGAGTATATATTGGCTCTACAAGAATAAGTACCAAGAATGATACTATATTGGATTATTTATAAAAACATTATAAACATAACCAGGAATTTAAGCAGGGATGACAATGCGGGTTAACTTGTCCTATTTTGGTCCAGCTCGCATTCAACACACAAAAACGAGTCAGGTTGATCAGTCCCATATAAGAATTGTGGGTTAGTTTTGTTGGCAGGCACTACATAATGATTAGCTCGTGGGCTTGCTAGCCCGTTCGCATAAACAAAATCTTAAAATAAAAATTATGCAAATTTGGTAACAATAATCTTAATTTAATGTTTTACATCTTTGGTACACCCTATTAAATCTACAATTGATAACAAAATTTAAATTAAGTAAACAAAAATAAAAATCCACGTCCAATAAAAATCATGCAAAAACAGGTCTAAAAGAATTAGTGAGCTAAAATATTCATCATTATCATCATAATCATCATTATTATTGTAACACTGGAAATTACTTAATTAAAATAAATAAATAAGAATGGAAATTCAAACGTCATAATTTATTATTCCCAAACGCTGGAAAATTTAAAATATAATCCAGTGCGCCATAAATTAAATGAAACCAAGTAGTATTGTTATTACAAGTTCCAAAATCTAACAAAAATAATGGAAAGCAGAAGTAAAATCTCTAGTCAAAAGTTCCCTGATATCCCTCTCTCCGTAGTTATGCGTCAACAACATCACTTGGAATATCGTCTGTTCCCGCGTGATAAATCACACGATCATCGCCAAACACAAACAGAAAGGGTGAGCTCAAAATAAATTAGCACATAATTTAATAATATCATAAAACACCCAACAATTTGGTTCTAGTTAGTTCTTGGCCAAGTCCTTAATACCCCAGGGCTTTCCAGCCTTCAATTCACACAAATAATTAACCTTGGATTAAGGATTGATGATGCTCACACGAACCTGTCCGCTAGTGGTCCTGCTTCTACGAACCTCCCCGCTCGTAGTCCTGCTCTATGATCCTCTCCGCTCGTAGTCCTGCTCTACGGACCTACCTGCTCATAGTCCAACACACATGATCCACCAGCTATGTACCTCCCCGCACGCAGCATCTCTCAAGTGTGAGCACGGAACATACGAACCTACCCGCTCGTATCCCCACATGAAAGTAACTGGATATGAACCTCCTCGCTCATATCATCACGTGTTCACCACCTTCCATGAACTTACCCGCTCATGGCACAACATCTCCTGATCCAAGCTCGCATCAATGTGTACAAACAACACATGCAAGCCAAATATCTACAGCATGATCGCCTGGCGCAGCCTAAGCGCCACTAGGCGAAATTACTGCGAAGACAGCCTAGAGGGACATCCTCGTCGCCAGGCGCCAAACTTTAGACAAACCCACTGTTTCAGGGTCGGTCGCCTGGCGGAGCACACCTTGCAGCTAGGCGCCACACGGTGCAGGGTCTCCCCTACTGGTCTTATCACTTAGCGCACACATTTGTGCTGCCAAGCACTATATCAGTAGCACGTTTCTCTTGGTTTTGATATCTAAACAGACCACATTCCATCTTGAAATGTCCTCAACCTACACTTCTAATCCTATTTAATTATGTAAGTCTATATACTTTGCCTTCACACACATAATTCCACACTTTAGCTTGATTGTACAACTTCTGGTTAAACTCTTATTACTCCTTAGTCACTCTAGCACACACAATGCCTTGGTCAAACTTATGGATATGACATCCACTCCATCATTTTATCATCCAGCAACTGATAACCCATTTGGGACCCAACATACACTCACCATAAATAATCCTTCACCTCCTTTGTCGTTATAGTTCACTCATTTCCCAATCTTATAATTATCCCATTTAATATCTTCTCTTCTTCATTCAATTATTATTCATTGACTTCCAATTCCATGGTCATGGAAACCCACCATTTCCATTTAATGATTCTTTTTTCCTATTGTGTCCTTATATTAGGTTGTCAATCACCACTAGAGGTTCATTACCCATTTTCGCATCAATCATTCCAAGTACACCCTCCCAATCAATACTTTGCCTATATCTTCACTAACCGCCTGTTTTCTTTATTTTTATCATCTAATAACACTAAATTTTCTCTCAATTCATTGCTCTAGTAATCACTCTCACAACCAATATGCCAATTTTGCTCAAAACAGCCCTGGAAAATTCTAGGTTCCTCTACGCCTTGGGCCACCATTCTATTTTAACCTTCACAGTCTAGTAATTCATGCACGAACCAATGGTTCATAATGCTTTTATTTCAAGTTGTGTACTCAACAAAATTCGTAAATGACCCCTATTTCTCTAATCCCGATTCATTCATCACTTTAACACAATTGCTTCATGTTTATACTCCTAAATTAGTTTCCACTCATCATAATTATAACAATACCATGCCATCATGCATTTCACAGAATCAGCAACACAACTAAAGAGTCCCAGTATCATGAAAGTTCGTGAAACGCACAAAACAAGGACAATCATCACACGTCACCTGGTGGGTCCCCCTTCGCTGCCAGGTGGTTCATAGCAGAACCTAGAAAACTGGGCAGAAAACAATGCATCGCCTGGTGGCACACTCACGACCGCCAGGCGGTTTCTGGGCAGAAACCCAGAAAATATGAAAAACAGTGTAATTCATAAGGTAATTTCATGCAATTAATAAAAGTAGAATACAACTTATCAAACGCGAATAAAACAGGCAAGAACAACTCCCCTTACCCGAATTCCTTGCTCAAATTCAAGTTTGGTGTGTGTCCTTGAATCCAAAAACTCTCTTAGCCTGGGCTGCCTCTTGGCAGCTAGGGTTACTCTGCCTTTTCATTTCCATGCCAAAAGAAATTTTGGCAACAATAAAGTTAAATTCGTTCCTAGCAAAGTTTGAACCTACAACCATTCAATCACAAAGCAAGTGCACAACCAATTCAACCAAATCATGTTTCATGATAATTTCCATAATTTTAGGATTACATTATCACCAATCACATTCAAACATAACATTAAAATAATACTCATATTAAAATAACATTTAATTGGCACACATAGGACTTGAACCCAAGTCCTGTTACCCAATTAATTACTCTCAACCATTTGAGCTAGTACTTTTTCACGTCATAACAATTCGCATTAAATGCCATAAAGGCTTCCACTACCCGCATTTATTAAATAATTATTTATTTAATTATTTAATTTTTCTCGGGTCTTACATTCCCACACCGTAAAAGATTTTCGTTCCTCGAAAATTGGACTTACCAGGAAACAAATGCGGATAGGATTGCCTCATGCGATCCTCCATCTCTTAGGTCATCTCATGAGTAGCCTCATCCCAAAGTACTTTCATCGTCTGGATCTCCTTTCCTCGCAGCTTCTTCACTTGGGAGTCTAGTATCCGCACCGGTCCCGTGTTTACTGTCAGATCCTCCCTTATTTGAATGTCATCTGATTCCAACACATGTGAAGGACTTGTTATGTATTTTCTCAACTGAGAAACGTGAAATACATTATGCAAGTTCGCCAAATGTGGTGGCAGGGCAATCTTATATGCTGCGATGCCGATTCTCCTCAAAATTTGATATGGCCCAACAAATCTCAGAGTTAACTTCCTTGATTTGATAGCTCTTTCGATACCAGCAGTCGGCGTGACTCTGAGGAACACATGATCCTTTGCCTCAAATTCCAAATGTCACCTCCTCTTATCTGCGTATGACTTTTGTCTGCTATAAGTTGCTTTCATTCGATCCTGGATTGCCTTGTCCTTATCAGAAGTTTGTTGTAAGAACTCTAGACCCAATACTAGTGACTCACCATCCTGATTCCAACATAGTGGTGTCATGCATCGTCCATACAAGCCTCATATGGCACCATACCAATACTGGAGTGATAGCTGTTGTTGTACGTGAACTCCACTAAAGGAAGCATTTCACATCAACTTCCCATATGGTCCAATACACAAGCTCGCAACTAATCTTATAAGGATTGGATCGTTCTCTCAAACTGACCATCCGTCTGAGGATGATACGCGAAACTCATTCGTAATTGAGTTCCCAAAGTTGCCTGTAGAGACTGCCAAAAACGAGAAGTGAATCTTGGATCCCTGTCTGATACGATGCTATCTGGCACCACATGTAGTCTGACTACTTCTCTAATGTACAACTCAACCAACTTATCCATTGACAACTTCTAATTAATTGCTAGAAAATGGGCACACTTAGTCAACATGTCCATGATCACCCAGATTGAATCATGCCCTTTAGTAGATCTCAGAAGATGAGTCACGAAGTCCATGGCGATGCTATCTCATTTCCACTACGGAATATCTAGCAGCTATACTGTACCACCTGGTTTATGGTGTTCAATTTTTGCCTTTTGACGCACCAAGCATGATGGCACAAAGCCAGCGACATCGATTTTCATTCCGTTCCACCATAAGGACTGTTTTATATCTTTATACATCTTAGTCATACCTAGATGTATGCTAAGACGACTTTTGTAACTCTCTTCTAGAATCTGCTTCCTCAACCTCCAATTCCCAGGTACACATACTCTATCCCGAAACTGCAGGATGCCATCTGATCCTATCCTGTAATCTTTCCCCTTCTCTTTACCTAGCCAACTCACAAACTGCTATAACTCAGTATCATTTTGCTGCTCATCTCGGATCATCCCCAAGATGTCGTTGGTCAGCATCAGTGCACTGCACCTGATAAAATCCTCTCCCAACTGTATATCAGATTCATATCCCTTAGCTTCTCAATCAATTCCAGCTCTTTCACCATTAAGGTTGACATATGCATCATCTCCTGACTCAAGGCGTTTGCCACCATGTTCGCTTTACCTGGATGGTAAAGTAACTCAAAATCATAATCCTTGAGATACTTTATCCATCGCCTTTGTCTCATATTCAGCTCCTTCTGATCAAATAGGTATTTCAGGCTTTTGTGATCACTGAAAACCTGGAACTGAGAGCCATACAAGTAGTGTCTTCATGTCTTAAGAGTGAACACTACCGCAGCTAATTCCAGATCATGGGTGGGTAGTTCTTTTCATGACCTTTCAATTGCCTAGAAGCATACGCCAATGGCCTCTTCTCCTGCATCAGTACACACCCCAAACCTTGATAGGATGCATCACAATACACCTTAAACTTCTTGCTTGTGTGTGGTATAGCTAGTACTGGAGTTGTAGTCAATCTCTTCTTTATCTCCTCAAAACACTCTTCACACTTCTCTGTCCAGGAGAATGGTTGGTCTTTTCTAGTGAGTTGGGTCAGAGGACTCACCATTTTAGAGAACCCTTCCACAAATCTCCTGTAATACCCGGTCAATCCCAAGAAACTCTATACCTTAGTCACAGTCCTTGGCATTTCCCATTTCAACATTGTATCAATCTTGTTGGGATCCACTGCAATACCGTGTGAAGAGATAACATGCCCCATGTCGCAACTGAAATCGTGACGGGATGACGAACCAAAAAAGAAACGAGTTTGAAAAGAAATTTGGAGTCGCCACCATAGTTATTTCTAGAAAACTATGAAAAGCCATCAAATAAAACGAGTTTGTAAAAAACTAAATTTTGGATTCAGAAGTCGGTTATGCGTAGGGAAGGTGTTAGCACCCTACAATGCCCACCCGGGGGCACTACCTTTAATTAAACATGCAAAGTTGATGTGGTTTTCAAAATGTTAATTTTTCTCAAAAATAATGAGACAAATAATATCAAAAAGAAACAAAAATATATTTTGATTTTTTGGGCCCGACAAGGATTGACCTTGGTCCTACGTATCCTCATTGAAAATGAGAAATCAGGGTCACGTAGTTCTTAAGAAGATATTTGGAAAACAATTGAGAAAATGATTTGATTTTTTGAAAGTGAACCTGACAAGGGATGGCCTTGCTCCTACGTATCTCGCAGTGGAGAATCAAGGATCACGTAGTTCTTAAAAAGTTTGTTTGTTTGAAAATGTTGATATTTTTATATTTTTAAAATTTACATATTTTTTTGGTATTTTTGAATTACTTGAAAATATGTGTCACACAAAGCGAGTGGTCGAACAGACATTAAAAGAGAAAGAAAAATATTTTTAGTATTTTTGAATTATTTGGAAGAAAGTGTCACATGACGCGAATGGCCGGACAGAGACAATAAAAATGAAAGAGAACTTTTTTGATTTTTTTTCTCTATTTTAATTTTTATGATTTTCAAATATATTTTTTTTTAAATAAAAAAATAAAAAAAAATTATAAAAGGATGAAATTATTTAAGAAGGATAAAAGTGGAAAACAAAAGTATCAGGGTACATGAGTGATTAGTGAGGGTGTACAAAGTAAACACAACAACAGGCCCAAAAATAATAGACAAAGACATGGGGGTGCAGGACCATCACATATGGGAGGTGCGCAAAGTAAACAGGTGGGGTGTGTAAAGTGAGACAGAGGTGTAAGAAATAAAATGATGTGGGGGTGTGTGCAATAAACAAAGAGCTGCGCTGTGTAAACCCAAATAGATCCAAAACATAAACTAGGACGGGTGCAAAGATTGAAAGTGGGGGTGCACGGAGCAAAAGCGTTCAACCCAATTTCCACTCAAAACCTAATTGAAAAATTAAAGCTTCTTCTCTCTACCTATGACAACTCCTTCTTCTTGACACCAACAACACGACTCCCGCCCTTGAGAAACGCGTGTCTGCTAAGCGCTATATCAGTAGCGCATGTTTGCTGATTTTGGTATCTAAACAGACCACAATCCAACCTGAAGTGTCCTCAACCCATACTTCTAATCCTAATTAATTATGTAAGTCTATATACTTTGCCTTCACACACATAATTCCACACTTTAGTTTGATTGCACAACTTCTGGTTAAACTCTTATTACTCCTTAGTCACTCTAGAAAACACAATGCCTTGGTCAAACTTATGGATAGGACATCCACTCCATCATTCCATCATCCAGCAACTGATAACCCATTTTGGACCCAACATACACTCACCATGAATAATCCCTCACCTCCTTTGCCACTATAGTTCACTCATTTCCCAATCTTATAATTATCCAATTTAATATCTTCTCTTCTTCATTCAATTATTATTCATTGACTTCCAATTCCATGGTCATGGAAACCCACCATTTCCATTTAATGATTATTTGTTCCTACTGTGTCCTTATATTAGGTTGTCAATCACCACTAGAGGTTCATTACCCATTTTAGCATCAATTCATTCCAAGTACACCCTCCCAATCAATACTTTGCCTATCTCTTCACTAACCCCCGGTTTTCTTTAATTTTATCATCTAATAACACTAAATTTTCTCTCAATTCATTGCTCTAGTAATCACTCTCACAACCTATATGCCAATTTTGCTCAAAACAGCTCTGACCCACTACTATTGCCTGGCGGCCAATGAGATGCCGCTAGGCGGCACATCAGCTCCTGAAAAATTCCAGGTTCCTTTACGCCTTGGGCCACCATTCTGTTTTAACCTTCACAGTCCAATAATTCATGCATGAACCAATGGTTCACAATCCTTTTAGTTTTAGCTGCATACTCAACCAATCACATTATACTACTCAACCAAATTCAAATTGACCCCTATTTATCTAATCCCAATTCATTCATCACTTTAACATAATTGCTTCATGTTTATATTCCCAAATTAGTTTCCACTCATCATAATTATAACAATACCATGACATCACGCATTTCACAGAATCAACAACACAACTGAAGAGTCCCAGTATCACAAAAGTTCATGAAATGCACAAAACAAGGACAATCATCACGCGTCGCCTGGTAGGCCCCCCTACTCTGCCAGGCGGTTCATAGTAGAACCCAAAAAATTGGGTTGAAAATGATGCATCGCCTGGTGGCACACTCACGACGGCCAGGTCGTTTCAGTGTAGAAACCCAAAATCTATGAAAAACAGTGTAATTCATAATGTAATTTCATGCAATTAATCAAAGTAGAATACAATCTATCAAACACTAATAAAACTCGCAAGAACAACTTCCCTTACCCGGATTCTTTGCTCAAATTCAAGTTTGGTGTGTGTCCTTGAATCCAAAAACTCTCTTAGCCTTTTCTTTCACTCCAACAATGGCTTCCACCTCAATTCTTCTTTGCAACCCACTCCCTCTCTCTTGACATCATCATCATCATCATCCTCATCGTCATCATCATCGTCATCATCATCGTCGTCGTCATCATCGTCATCATCATCATCATCATCATCATCCTCATCATCCTCATCCTCATCATCATTGTCATCATCATCATCATCATCATCATCATCATCATCATCATCATCATCATCATCATCATTATCATCATCATCATTTCATTTATTAATATTCTTCATTTAAGTTATTAAGCAAGAATTGAATTGATTTATAATTATTATTTTGTGTGCAAGCATATGGAAAATTTTGTATGTTAAGCAAGAATTGAATTGATTTATAATTATTATTTTGTGTGCAAGCATATGGCAAATTTTGTATGTTAAAAGAGACTACAATATCGAAATCATACATTAACAAACTCCTCCTAACTAAATATCTGTGAGATTTTTCTCAACACATATTTGATTCAAAATATATTATTTTATATATTTTTTAATTTAATCTTTTAGTTATGTAATATAATTATCTTATAGGTAAACTGTGTAGTTTATGTCTATAAAGGAATTTATCCACGTTAAACTAGTATTTAGTTATAATAAATTAGTTAAATTTTAATATAAAAATTGTATTAGAAAAACTTATAAAATATAAATAATAAAATTGATAACGTTGTCTTTGACGCGATCAAATTAATACTACTTATTCATAACAACTTCAGTATTATTAAGAAAGTAGTCAACAAAATAGAAAGGGTAAAGTAACCTAAAGTCGTCTCCTGATAAACACGGAATTGATTTTTAGCAAATTAGTTCTTATAAAACTATATAAAAGAGTTAGTCATATAAAATAATAAAAATATGAGAGATAAAGATAAAAAGATAAAATAAGATAGAAATAATAGGAAAGAAAAATAGGTCGATTTCACCGCTTTTTCAAAATAGGATTCATCATTGGTTTCCTAAAGATTATTGTTATTGATTTCTTGTTTAAGACTTCAAATTAATCAATGTAACTTCTCAATTAATTTGTTGACGTCCTTACTTTTAACCAAAGTAACTTCTCAATCAGAAGCAAGAACTTTGTAGATTAATCTTAGTAAATTTAACCAAAGTAACTTCTCAATTAAATATTACTAATCTTAATCATGTTCATTCTTTTACCTCTTATATCTAGTAAAAAACTAATTAACCAAAGTAACTTCTTGATTAATTCTAATCTAAGTTTTCACCTTTAATCAAAGTAACTTCTCAATTATTAGCAAAAACTCATTCAATCATATGAAAGTTTCTAAAATTAATCAAAGTAACTTCTCAATTAAAATTTAAAAACCCTTGGACTCATATGATTGTTATGTTATGTAGATTTAACATTGTGCTAACTTGCTACAATGTAAAAATCATTACTTTTACTAAATTAAGAACCAAAAGACATAGATGAAAATAAATCTCGACAAGAATCAAAAGAACAAACACATTTATTCAAACCTCAGAATCCAATTAAGAAATTATAATGAAACTAACCATTGAAGCTTAGCCCTTCATGGAATGCAAAATAAAATAAAAATAATAGAAGAATGGAGAGAGAAAGGAAACAAAATTAGGCCCCCCTTAAGGGCTCCTAAACTCCAAAGTCTCGAGCTTGTTTTTCTTATACTCCATTGTTCTCTTTATATAGGACTTGGATTGGGCTTTTCGGTTGCTAAAATCTCTCAAATAAAGATGAAGATAAATATTTAAAAATATTTGGAGAGATATAGACTATTTGACAAATATAGTTGGTTGATAATATCAATATCTAATATAATTAAATTAATTAATTAATTAAAGAAGTATGATAAATTATCACCAATTAATATTTGTATTAATTTTCCAAATCAACCATTTGCTATCTCCTCAAATTATCTTCTAAATAATCCAATATCTTCAAGATATATTTGTTTGTTGTGATCTAAAAAGATTTAAGAAGATCTTGTCATATTTAAAAAGATTTGGTAGTTATTATCTTTTAATATTTTATGATATAATTAAATAAGATAACTATTTGAAAATATCAAATAAAATATCTAAAGATATATTTTTCTCAAATTGTTGCTCTATTTTTGGTTTAGCCAAACTTCTTCACTTTTTCAAGTTTTTCTTGTCGTCTTCATGCAATGCTTCGCTTGGATTTTTGTGATTTTGATAATTTATTATTCTTGGATTTATCTTTAAGGTGTCATGAAGCTTTAAGCAATTTATTTCCACACCTCCATGAGCTCAACTTAGCTGCAGCTCCACTAACACACCTCAAAATATTCAAAGAACATTTGTGCAATTAAAAAGCTATTTTGAACATGTTTTTGTATCTCATGCTCAATAAACCCAATTATAAGAAATCTCAATTACATCAATATTTAAGCACACAAACTCAATTAAATATCCAGAATTAAACATTAAATGAGGACAAAAATACGCATTCATAAAAAATAAATAAATATGAGAGAAGAAAAAATTTGTACGGACGAAGGAAAATTCCAATATATTTACATACATACCGTAAATTTCGTTCATGAAACAATATAATTATTATAATTACTAGTATTTACTTTACCTTATCTTTTAGGCTTTGATGGTATTAAATGATGGTACTATTAAATTATGTATAAAAGTATGGACGAGCGTTTTGGTTGAATGTTTGTTTCCATGGATGTCCAAGGATTTGGAGGAGCCGATTTGCACTAGGAATGTTTTATCCATCCATGCTTCAATGTAAATGTATGAGTTGATTCATTGTACACTGATGTGGAAAAGACAAAAGTACCCTTACCTTTATTTTGAAAGGAAGTAGTGCAAAAGTGGGAATATACCAAGATTCTTGCATGCATGGTAAGATTCATTACATAAAGAGTGCAGATTCTTCTGTGTCTCTGGTTATTTGGCTGAAAATGGTAGTTCGTTGTATTAAATGACATAAATGTGAATGTTGAGAGCACTTATTTCTCTTCCAATATGTAATAGAGTTATGGAGATATGATCGTGCCATAAGGAATGTCGAACAACCCGTAGAGCAAGACAAGAGGTTCATAGGTATATCATGAACGTGGATCTAAATGACCAAATGGATTACATCCCTAACTATAAGACCCGTGAATATTAATTAATTAAATAATTAATTAATTAATAAATGCGGGCAGTGGGAGCCTTTATGGCATGAAATTCTGACTTAAATGATGTGGAAGAGTATTATCTCAATTGGTTGAAAGTACTTTATTGTGTGAGACGACTTGGGTTTGAGTCCTATGTGTGTCATTTATGCATTGTTTGATTTATTATTAATTTTAATAATATGCATGATTATGTTGAGTGATAACATAATTACAGAATTATGTGAATTATCATGAAATATGAATTGGTTGAATGGTTATGCATTGATTTGATGATAAGCATGGTATGGGTTTGAACCTTGGTGAACCAAAGTTGACTCTTTTTGCTAACAATTAGTTGTGACTTGAATGTGAAAAGGCATAAAAAACCCTAGCAGAAGGGTAGCCAAGAGGGGTTGAAAAACCACTAAATAATGGTCTTTGAATAACAATTAAAACATCATTAAGCTTATTTTCGTTTTAGCACATTAACCTAGCATTAAGGCCCTTTAAAAGGCAAAATTTTGAGAGAGAAGAAGGGTTGGGTTTGGAGAGGCTGTTTTTTGAGAGCTTTATGAAGTGTGCAAAAATTTAGAGGGAGTTGGGAGGATTGCGGCAATTGAGAGCTGATTAAAGAGGAGGTGTTAGGCTGCCTAGTGATCAAGGAGAGATTCTAAAAAATCTGCATTTTTTTACGCAAAGGCATCCAGTTTAGGGGAGCTGAACCCAAAATTTTGTGTTGTTGTATGAATTACATGATTTTGATGTTTGTGTGCCATGATTCTCGTGCTCAAGCTGTTAAGAATTGGTGGTTGAATGATTCCTTTGGATGTTGTATGAGAAATTCAGTATGCCTCTATATGAATATTATAAGGGTTTGGGGATATATGTTGTTATGGTTCAAACTCCAATTTTTGGTAATCATGTTGCGTTGCAATTAGGTTCATATGTTGATGCATTATTTTCAAGTGTGGTGTGTGAATTGGAATGAGGTTTAGACATTGTTTTGGTATGTTGCGTGCGTAAATAGGGTCGAAGTTTATGATTCTCGCTCAAGCGAATCAGACTCGCTTAGGCAAAAATAATAGAGGCTTGAACTCTGATTTTGCTCGAGCGTCTCGCTCAAGCAGAGGGTTTCAGTTCTGGGCGACAGACCAACTCACTTCGGCGAGTGTGTCTCGCCTAAGCGAGAAATTGTGAGGATTTCGTGTTTCCTGCTTGAGTCTCTCGCTCAGGCGGAGAGTTTTGTTTTGAGCGACAAAGCCTCTCGCTTAGGCGAGCCTTCCTCGCCTCAGCAAGAAATCATGGTGCGTTGGGTGTTTTGTTTAGCTCGCCACCTAGGCGGCGAGGTGCATTAGTCCAGGGTGAAGGATGGTCTCGCCCAAGCGAGAACGAGCTCGCTCAAGCAAGAGTTCGTGGACTGCTGATGCGACGTGCTCGCGCAAGCGAGAGAGTCTGGCTTAAGTGAGATAGGCGTGGGTGCTTGAGCGAAGTCTTTTAGTCTAAGTTGAGAAGAGTGAAATTGTGTGTTTCAAGGCAAGCGATAATGCTGTATCAAATTGGTTTATGTACGATTTGTGATGCGTGGTCTACAAGGCTTCTACGATATCTCAAAGGTGGGTTTGCTAATGTTCCTTGAGTTGTGGCCTGGAACATATCCCTTGAGTTGTGGCTTGGGATAGGGGTTAAGCACATGGCATTCTCTAAGTTGTGGCTCAGAATGACGTCCCTTGAGTTGTGGCTCGGGATAGCGGATGAATACGAGGAACTCTTGAGTTGTGGCTCGGGTTGGCGAGTGTCGCCGGTGTGAGTGTACTGGTTGTGGCCAGTACGAATGGGTCCAGATAGATTGCCCTCCTTAGTAAATAGCTGACGAGTTTGGTAGTCTTGAGATGTTATGGACTATGTTCGTATTGGGAACTCCATTTGGCGTTATGGTGTGTGATCTGTAGCATAGTTTCCCGCACGTGCTCTATCTCTTGTGACCGATAGGTGTGGCAGCAAGACATCTTGAGATACTCACAAGAAGATGTACAATGTAAGACCCACTATTTTAAATAATTAAATAAATATGAATTTATTTAAATGAGGGTAGTAAAAGCCTTTATGGCATTAAATGTAAACTTTCATGACGTGGAAAAGTACTAGCTCAAATTGTTGAGAGGACTTGGGTTCGAGTCCTATGTATGTCATTTATGTGTTATTCATGTAATTTTATATTTTTATATATATGATCATGTTGTGGAATGATATGGTAATTAGATTGTATTAGTTAGCATGAAAAGTGAATTTGCATGATGGTTCGGTATTGACTTGGCATTGCATGGTTGTGGGTTCAAGCCTTGGGAAACCCAAATTAAATTTTATTTTTGTCTATTTTTAGCTTTGGCTTGGAATTTGAAGGGTTAAAGGAAAACCCTAATAGACATGGCAGCAAGGGTGGCTGAAAAACAGAAGGCATTAGGCCATTAAGTGATGATTAATTATCGATTAATTGCTATTTTCGTTTTGGTGCAATCAAACCATATTAAGAGCACAATAAAAAGCTAATTAGGGGTAAGAGAAAGGGTTTCGTGAGGCTGACATTGTGGTTGCAGAAGGGAGCACGAGTTTGTGAGTTTTGGTTAGTTTTGAGTGAGGTCTTTGGGGCTGAGTTGAGGGAAAGGCAAATGAGGACATTGGTGATCAAGGGAGAGCTTGCAAGAGTCAAGGCTAAGTTAAGGAAATTCGGGTTAGGGGAGTTCCTATTACGTGTTTTAATTTATGATATGGTATAATGATGTGTTCTAGGTCATGCTTGAAATGAAAAACCTGTACATTCTTGTTCTATTCGCATTTTCTAGATTTTTCCAGAAACCGCCTGGCGGCGCATGAACTGCCGCCAGGCGGCACATGTGTCTTACACCCAGTTTTCTGGGTTTCTTTATGAACCGTTGGGCGGCTGAAGGAGATCCGCCAGGCGGCATGAACTAGGTTGTCCAATTTTCTTTGTTTGTTAATGTTTTCATGGGTGATGATGCTGGGATTGAATTTCTATTGTGCGTGAATCATTGGCTTGATGAATTATTGTTTGTACTTAGGTAGTTGCAAAAAATGCATGAATCTTTGCTTGATTGGGTATGAAAGGCTACACTGAAATGAGATAATATGTATCGTATATGTTGATTGGTACTCTGTGAAATATCAAGAATGAAATGGAGGCTAATATTGAATTGAACAACTTGTTGCTAATGGTAATGTGTCAAAACGTGTAGAAGAGGGGTAATTGAGGAAGTTAGGGTTCACATCTTTGCAGGAAGAATCTGGATTGAATCCAGAAGTTTGTGAGCCGCCTGGCGGCCCAGTAGCTACTGTTAGGCAACGCCCCAGTTCAGCTAGAAGTGTGAATATTGTGTGTATTGTGAGTGATTGTGTGTGTGTGTGGGATATAATATGAAAATAAATGAGAAGGTATGATCGAGATATATGTGTAAGTTAAAAGATTTGCATGTTGTTATAGATTGAAATTATATAAAACTGAAATTTATGTGCACCAGGTATGGTTGGGTTAAATTATTAAGGAATGGTAATGGATAATATGATGATTGAGTAAGTGGAAAATATCATAATTGGGAAATGGTTTGAAATGATGAAACTGGAAATATTTGGTAGTGTGATTCTGTTTGAAGCGTGATAGTATAAAATCCAGGTGCAATATGATTCAAACTATAATGGTATGAACTATATAAACCTTAGATTGTATGATCAAAAGACTGAGAGTATGGGTGCCTGATGATGATTAACTTGATGGTATGTTTGAATGTATGTGATGTAATCTAATTATAGATTATGACTAGGAAACCATGTTGTGCTATAATGTCATGTGTTTGAGGTCCATTGGGTTTTGTTTTGGGTACCAAAAACCAGTAGCATTGCGCTACTGGTATGGCGTCTGGCGGTGTGAGCGAGCCTCCAGGCGGTAGAGTCACAAATCAATGGTAGTAGTCACTCTACGCATAGGGCGCCTGACGGCAGAGATGGTTCCGCCAGGCAAAATGGTGAATCATAAGGTCTAGAAGGTGGTTGGCACATGGCGATGCGAGATGGGTGCGTCAGGCGGTGGCGGACAACGAGGCGCCTGGCGGTAGGGTGGAGTCCGCCAGGCGGTGACGGTGCAGTGAGGATTCTGCTGGCGCTTGGCGCCTAGCGGTGTGTGATGCTCGCCAGGCGATCTCGACCCAGATTTTGCCTAGTGTTGTGAGATGCGCGCCAGGCGGTTTTGGTTCAGTGATGGTGCGCGAGGAAATGTTTCTACACAACTTTAGGTGATGTTCATGATGCGAGGCTTTGGGTGGGGGCCTAGTTACGAGTGTATCTTGTATTGGGGTAACACGTGACCACTCTAGGTTGTAGCCTGGTGGTTTAGGAAGTCCAGTGGAGTGTGCGAGTTGTGGCTCGTACGGCGAGGTTTCGGGTGATTGCCCTCTTTAGTGTATTCTGATAGAGCTTTGGTAGTCTGGGAACAACTACAAACTTATGTTTGTTTGGGGAGCTCCACTTGGTATCACAGTGAGATGTTGTGGCAAAGTTATTCCCACGTGTGGATTATTAGGTGGTGGCCTTTAGTCGGAGGGGCTAGTAGACACTCGTGCAACAAAGATCGATCATTGATCTCACCTAAAAGGTATAGAAATGATAGACGTCTAATGTAAGTTTTGGAAATGGAGATCTAAGGAAAAAGGGAAGGATTATACTAACCCGGGTTATGATATGGAGATGATGTAATTCATATTTTTATGATATGTGTTTGATTTATTTAAATGAGCTCACCCTATCTGTGTGTGTTTAGCGATGATCATGTAACTCGTTACATAGAAGCAGATGTTGATGCAGGTGAGCATGCAGATGCGTAGAGACGGAGTGGGGATCACTGTGGGACCGTTTTCTTACACTTCATTATGGATTTTTCTTTTGTAACTTCTTACTTTAGAGGAATTGGTTTTTTAATAACTGAATATTGCGGTTCTAAATTCCTATTTATGCGACATTTGAACATTTAATTTTCCCGCGTTTTTGAGAAATTGCGAGAATAAATGTGATGTTTTATAAATTTTATTCTTATTTATTTTTAATAAGTAATCACTACAAGAAAATGTCTTATTAGTAACCAATTTTAGTGACTAAAATTCTTAGTCACTATAGTGACCAATTTAGATACCAATTTACAAAATGAAAATTTATTGGTTACTAAAATAGTCACTAATATAAACAAAAAATTATAATTGGTCACTAAATTTGTCACTAATTAATTAGAGAGCAATTTAGTAACTGTTCATGCAGAGAACAAATAAGATAAGTTAGGCACAAGCGTCACCTTACCATGTAGTCCGCTATCTCTTCAGTTGGCCTCTTCCCGGTCGACACATGTCAGCTTGAACCCAGGAGGGGTTACTTGCAGAAGAGTCTCCGAAGCTCAAGTAAGTCAAAGCTCTTAGAGAGTCAAATCAGTGATTAATGAATGCGTACATTTAATTATTGGGGTCCACGTGTATTTATAGAGCATTAATGATGTCTGGTTATCCCATGGGCCGGGCCTTGACTTGGGTCCTAGCTTGGGCCATGAGTGGGCCTGGGCCCCAACCCAGGCCCTTAAAGCCTATTGGAGATGGGGGCTTCTATTTTACTGTCTTTTAGAGTTGTCGACTTGTAGTAGGCGGCCCTGACCGGCTACCTACCTTGATGACTTATATTGGTTATACGAGGTGTAGGTTATTCCTTCAGATGTATAGGTTAAAACCGGTACAAGTTAGGCTAACTCGGCCTAGGCTGGATACTTGGCTGCCTTGATATACACATTGTTTGCTTATATGGTCGAGTTTGGCTAGGTGTGGTACACCAGTCCCCCAGCCTTGTCCGATATGAGATGTCGGTCAAGGGTGATATGTGTTGGTATGCTAGCGGAACCGGCTAGGTGTGATACACCAGTCCCCTAGCCTTTAAGTGTGGTGAACAATGTTAAGGCTAAAAAGTGGTAACCGTCAGTAGGTGAAGGGGCGTTAATGGTCAAATCGAAAAAGTTTTGGCGCCGTCGTTTTGAAGTGTCATATCCTTCACAATGATGGTGTCGATTGGTCTGGGGTATTACTTTGGCGGGAAGAGTTTCGTCGTTTGGGATCGTAGACTATAAATATGGGTTTGAAAACAGAAGAAGGGTTACTTGTTTCATTTGCGAGAGTTCTGAATTCAGAGATCTTGTGTGCGTAATACTGTCCGACTAGTCCTCAATTTCGACCGACATCTTCTCGTAAAAAACAAAACCAGGTATGTCTAGTAGTGGTAGCGTGTCTACGTCTAGTAGTAGTGAAAGTACGGAGTCAGATAGAAGTAAGGATAGGCAACTTGGCGGAGAGGGTACGAGTTCTGGAGTTGTTACGAGCGGGATGTCAATGAGGTTGTGAGGGAGTTTCGAGAGGATCCCCCCGAAGAGTTGGAGGAGAGCAACTGGCCGGCGAAAGGCAGCTATGGGTGGGCTGCTGCTGACGTTCGTGACCAATCATCTTTATTCAGATGGTCCCGTCTGCTGAACTCATGGCTAAACTGCACGCCCGTCATCTCCAAGGGTGTCAGTGGGGACATTGTTTCGCTAGAAAGGGTGAGTGCTATTGACCGGGTATGCCATGGGCAGGAGGGGGCTACCGAGAAGTTCTTCTACATGTATATGTGCCACTTTTCTCAGCTTCATGTGCGATTGCCTTTAGACGATTTCACTATGGGTGTGTTGCGGGCGTTGAATGTGGCACCTACCCAGCTACATCCGAATAGTTTGGCCTACTTGCAGGCTTTCCGCATTCTGTGCCAGTCCTTATATTTGGAGCCCACTCCCTATGCTTTCTTGTACTTTTACGACACCAGACCTCGGCGGTCGGCTACTTGGCTCTCTTTGATTAGTCGCCCCAGCATCAGCAGACTGGATGCTTTCTCCCAATCTTTCAAGCATTTCAAGGATGGGTACTTCAAGGTCGTCGTCAAGGAAGGAGGAAAAGCTTATTTTTTGAACGCAAACGGAAGTCCCAAGTTCCCTTTGAGTTGGACAAATCATCCTTCTCGGTATAAGGACATGGGGATGGATGAATTGTCGGTTGGTGATAAGGAGGTTGTGGAGACCTTGTTGAAGTTTGTCGATAAGTTGCCCACTAAGGGCCTAGTTAGGGTTTATAATTCGGTGCACCCGATAATAGATATCGAAGGTATCTGTTTATTACTTAAGTTGTGTTAATAATACTAAGTTGTTTTGATCCGAGTTATGATGTATCATTGTAGGGCATATGGCGCAGTCTGGAAAGAAGAATCTGGCGCTCTTTCAAACGTTGAGGAAGGAAATGGCCGCTAAGGGCAAGGCGGTTGGGAAGGCTGATGTTCCCAACTTACAAGAATCGGTGGTGGAGGTGCACATTTCGATGATAGCCTTGCATTTTTCAGGGTTAGCCTCTATGCCACGTTGGGTTAACATGAAACCAAGGAATTTGCCCCGGTCAACGCCGAATACGCATTTGTCGGGATTGAGGCGGAGGTTATATTGGCGCAGCGCGGAGAACACTGCTGACAGGTCTTCAGCGTGTTGGTGATGACTTGGGGACTTGACAATCATGTCGTCGACGTATACTTCGACACAGTGCCCCGTTAGGTGATTGAACACCTTGTCCATTAGCCGTTGGTAAGTTGCCCCGGCGTTTTTGAGGCCAAAGGCCATGACCCTATAGAAGTAGTTGGCATCGTCCGTGATGAAGGCGGTTTTGTGCATATCTGCTGTGACCATGGGGATTTGGTTATACCCTGAATACGCATCCAAAAAGCTAAACACCTTGTTTCCTGCCGCACCGTCTACGAGTCGATCAATGTTGGGTAAAGGGTAGGCGTCGCGAGGACAAGCCTTGTTCAAGTCCGTGTTGTCTACGCACATCCGCCATTTGCCATTGGCTTTCTTCACCAAGACAACGTTAGAAAGCCAAGTGGTGTATTGAGCTTCTTCTATAAATCCTGCGCTCAGTAACTTGTCAACTTCGACCTTGGCTGCTTGCCGACGCTCTTCACCAAGCTTGCGTTTTTTCTGGGATATGTAACGAGCTTCTTTATATATGGACAGCTTGTGGGATGCCACCTGGGGTCTACTCCAGGGAGGTCGGCGGCCGACCAGGCGAAAAGATCTGTGTTGTTGATGAGGATAGGTGTGATGGTGGCACGCTCGTCAGAGTTTAAACCGGTGCCTAAGTTAATAGAGTGACCGTTGGGAAGCTCTAAAGGAGTGGTGTCCTCAACTGGTTCGAGGCGGACATCCCAGCCTATTCTGGGGTCAAGGTCTTCGCCGGATAGGGCTATGCTGGAACCCGGGGGTCGTTCGATATGGTTGGTTTGTTGGATTGGGAGTTGAGGTCGCAAGCTTGCCATGTAGCATTCGCGTGCTAAGCGTTGGTCGCAGTGTATGGTCAGGATGTCGCCGGATGGGGCAGGGAATTTCATGACCAAGTGAGGGGTGGAGACGACTGCACCAAGGGTATTGAGGGAAGGACGACCCAGGACGATGTTGTAAGATGTTGGCGCATCGACAATAAGGAAGCGGATGGGGATGGTTTTGGTTTGGGTTCCATCCCGGAAGACGGTGTGAAGGTCTATGTAGCCCCGGGTGGATACATGTTCGCCGGAAAAGCCATATATTGGCTCGTCATATGGGACCATGGCAGTTTCAGGGAGTTGGAGTTTTTGGTAAGTGGCCCAGTAGAGGATATCAACAGAGCTGCCTTGATCAACAAGGACTTTCTTAACAACATAATTCTCGATTTCGACAGTGATGACCATGGGGTCATCTTGTTGGTGGTCGAGGCCGTGGAAGTCATCATCTGTGAATACAATAGGAGGCATACGGCGTCTGTGGTGGGAATGGGTGATGTGGTTGATGGATTGTATATGGCGGAGGTGTCTTTTTCTGGCAGAAGAGGTGGAGCCTCCAGAGATGGTGTTAATGGTGCCTCGTAAGGGGGGGTCGGCAGGGGTGATGTCGGTGCGGGCAGGCTCTGGTTGTTGATTGTTGGGTTGGGTGGGGTGGGTGTTGTGATGAAAGTCATTTGTGGACGTTTGTGATCAGGTCGCGGGGGGTGACGGGATGAGAGGAGGAGGAATGGTCGTCTCTACTGATGAAGCGGCGAAAGTGGCCAGCACGGACCAGTTCTTCTATTTTATCCTGGAGTGCTTTGCATTCTTCTGTAGTGTGGCCATGGTTGCAGTGGTAACGGCAATATTTGGTCATGTCGGTGTTGGGGGGTGTGGTTGTCTTGCGTGGTAGAGGGATTAGATCGGGTTGGAGGGCTTCGTCCAGAATGCGGGAACGGGCTACTGTAAGGGGGGCGTATCTGGTGAAGCGAGGTTGGCGGGGTTCGCGTGGGCGGGTATCAGGGCGTGGGTTAGGCTGTGTGGTGGGGTTGGCGGTGGTGGCTGCGTAGTCGTTGCAGAATTTGGTGAGAAGTGTTTGCATTTCCTCCATGCGGACGTAGTCGGCTGCACGCAACTTGAGTTCGTGCATGGAGGCCGGTGGGTGGAGATAGACATTGTTGGCGAAGGGGCCGGGTTGTAGGGTAAGAGTCATGCACTGGAGAATCATCTCCTGGTTGAGGTGTGGTGTACGAAGGGCGGCTTTACTAAAGCGATCGATGAACGCTCTGAGTGGTTCGTTAGGTTCTTGTCTGTTGCCCAGTAGGGATATGGTGGTGGTTTGATGGGGACGGCTTCCCGCGAAGTGGGTGGAAAACATGTGGGAGAGGATGTCGAAACTGTCGATTGAGTAGGGCGGAAGAGTTGTGAACCATTCTAGGGCAGGGCCTTTGAGGGTGGTGGGGAAAGCTTTGCAAAAGACTGCGTCTTGGGATGTGTACAAGGCGACATGGGTGATGTAGACTTTGAGGTGATCGTCAGGGTCAGTTTCGCCAGTATAGCGATCCAGGGTAAAAGGTTCCCACTGGGCTGGGAGAGGGGTGTTAGCGATAAAGTCCGTGAATGGGTGACGGCGTCTGGGCTGGTGAGGAGGGAGCATATGAGGTGGAACAGGGTGGTTGATCATAGCAGGAAAGGTGGAGGTGATGTTGTGAGGGGGAATGTGGGTTGTGGGAAGATATTGTGGGTTATAGGGTGGAATATGTGTGGTATGGAGGGTGGTGGGTATGTTGTAGGGGATCTGGGTGGTAGGAAGGGTGGCGGCGAGGGTTGGGGGTGCGGTAAGCCCCGGTTGACTGGATGGAAGGTGATGGGGATAGGTAGAGGTAACGGGTGTCTGTTGGGTGGTGGTGAAGGTGTGGGGGGTAGGATTGTATTCACTTTCTTCCTCTGTAGGCTGGAAAGCCAGATACTTCACGGCTTCAGAGGTTTCTTTGGCTTTTCCCTTCAGGTTGGGATCAGCCTCGATCCTTCGCCTGAGGCGGGGGTTTTCTTGTCTCAACGCCTCCATTTCTTCAGCACTGCGTTTCTTCAGATCTGCGAGTTCCTGTTGCATCTTTGCTTGGCCGTATAGGATGGCGGCCAAATCAGGGGTGATGCCAGGAGGTCCAGAGGGACCAGCATCCGCTTGCTTGTTCGCTCCAGCTTTGCTGCGGGTGGAAACCATCTTCAGAGAAAAGCGAGTACTAAAGGTGTTCGTCTCGTGCCCCACGATGGGCGCCAATTGTTCCTACAGAGAACAAATAAGATAAGTTAGGCACAAGCGTCACCTTACCATGTAGTCCGTTATCTCTTCAGTTGGCTCTTCTCGGTCGACACATGTCAGCTTGAACCCAGGAGGGGTTACCTGCAGAAGAGTCTCTGAAGCTCAAGTAAGTCAAAGCTCTTAGAGAGTCAAATCAGTGATTAATGAATGCGTACCTTTAATTACTGGGATCCACGCGTATTTATAGAGCATTAATGATGCCTGGTTATCCCATGGGCCAGGCCTTGACTTGGGTCCTAGCTTGGGCCATGAGTGGGCTTGGGCCCCAACCCAGGCCCTTAAGGCCTATTGGAGATGGGGGCTTCTATTTTACTGTCTTTTACCTTGATGACTTATATTGGTTATACGAGGTGTAGGTTATTCCTTCAGATGTATAGGTTAAAACCGGTACAAGTTAGGCTAATTCGGCCTAGGCTGGATACTTGGCTGCCTTGATATACACATTGTTTGCTTATATGGTCGAGTTTGGCTAGGTGTGGTACAGTATCTAAGTTATTTTGGTAGCCAAAACTTAGGTAGCTAATTTTTAGTGACCAATTTTTTTTTGTAGCCAAAACTATGGTAGCTAATTTTAAAAACCAATTTAGTTACCAATTATAATTTTTTATTCACAATAGTAACTATTTTAGTAACCAATAATTTTTTTACTTTGTAAACTTGTATCTAAATTAGTAATTATAGTAACTAACAACTTTTGGTCACTAAAATTGGTTACTAATGAAGCATTTTCTTGTAGTGAATTTCCGGCTAGAACGTTACATACAACACGGACAACATGGTTGTGGCCATGTGGAAGGAAAGGATGAGATTCCTTGGTGTTTCTGGATATCAAATCGTGGTTGTGGCCATGTGAGATCAAAGGGTGGTTTTCCTTTTATGTGCTTATGATATCAAACAATGGTTGTGGCCATGTGGGATGAAGGAAGGGAATTTTCTTTGGTATAATTAACTGGATATATAATTGTTATATATATATATATATATATATATATATATATATATATATATATATATATATATATATATTTGTTATATATATATATATATATATATATATATATATATATATATATATATATATATATATGTATATGATTGTTTGATATTAGCTCACTATATCTACTTGTGCGTGGCGATGATCGTGTACACGGTATACGGGAACAGATGATATTACAGGTGGTTCTGGTGAATCATAGGCTCGGAGCAGGTGCTAGCTTAGGAATTTTCTCGAAGTTTTATATTGTTTTATGTTTTCAATAAGTTGTAACTGATGATATTACTGGATCTTTGGACAATCATAATAGTATTTATATTCCATGGACTTTGGATTATTATTGGAGTAAATAAAAGTTTTAAATTTCCCGCATTTTTGGGAAAAGATGTTTTATTAAATGAAGTTATTTATATTTTCTTTTTGATATTAATTAAATTTGTAATATCTGGATGGGATGTTACACTGACTTATCTCAATTTGATGAAGTTGCTTAACCAACACCACCACCACCACCTTCGTACATGGATTCACATAGCCCTGGACCGACTCCATCGATGCCATTTGCACCTTCTACACCATCCAATAGTACGTCATCATCTAGGAGGTCTAAAAGGAAATCTCTCATGGTTGATGTCGTTGACTCCCAATTTGCATCGCTCACATCCCGACTGGATGGATTCATGGAACACCTTGGGAGAACAAATCTTCACTTTGAGAAATTATCTAGGTGTGTTGAAAAACAAGTAGTAGTATTAAAGAACAAGTGGTGATAGTTAAACAAAGGAATGATATTCTTCGTCGTACCTCGACATTCCAATATGCGGAGAGCGATATCTGGGAAATGTAAGCAGCAATGAACATACCAGATGATTTAGTGATGGAGCAATGTTACAACTTTCTCTGTGTAAACTCATTCCTTGTTAAACAACTTATAAGAATGTCCCTGCGTTACTTGTCAAAATTATATAAGACGATGACAAAAGGTGGTGGTTCTTCAATTTAGACTTTGTAATAATTAAATATATATTTTATTCCATGACATTTAAGTTGTATTTGATATCTTAATTGACATTTTAGATATGTAACTTCCCATGTTTTATTGAGTTCCGAAATTAAATTATTAACTTCTATTAAAGGAAATTTCTTTATTTTTTTTAGATAAAAAAAGAAAAAGAAGTGATAAGAAGTGAAAAGCAAGATGATGATAATGATTTCATATCATTGCATAAATTGTCAACGTAATAATCAATCTCACAAATCTCTTTTATTTATAATTTTTTTATTTTTTCAATTTAATTTTTTATTATAAATAAAAAAATCAATTTCATTTTAATATAATTCATACCACTTACACTACAATTTATATCACATTTTATCATAGAAACAAATTAATAAACATATATTTTTATCATTAAAACATTTTTTACTCTATCGTACATATCTCATTCAAATCCAATCATTCATTTCTTCTTTAAATTCATTAATTCATCTGTTCTTTGAATTCATTAATCCAGACAATTCTATAATCTTAAATTCATTCACCATCTTCCATCAAATTCTTTCACCAATCTAAATACTACCTTAGTATAAAACACTTTTAATATCATATTTTATATATATACAAAAGTAAATGTCGAAGAATTAAACGGTCCAATCTCATAAATAAAAAGTTAAAAAAAAAATCAAATAAAGAACAATCAAACAAAAATCACAAACCCAAATTCCAAGATCTTTATTTTAAAATATTAATATTTTAAAATATTGATTACTGTGCAACCGCCCACAGCTAATTTATACCAAAGCAACCCTTATCTTGTCATAGCCCAGAACGTTACTACTCATAATTGAACCTTATCTGAAAATATCTGCTCCACCTGTTTCTTGTTCCACCGTCCGATCAGTTCTTTCTCTCTCCACCGTTGATCACTCGTGTCGCTTTCAGGCCACGTGTTGCTTCCACTCCTTCCTAACCTTAGCTTCGGTAGTTCCGAAGCTCGAGGCTGCTGTCCCTTTCCCTTTATCCCTTTTTCCCTGTCGTTATTTATCTTCCTTTGAGTCACTTACTCAGTCACTCTGCAGTTGTGATCTTTCTTCGCAAATCAACAACGTCAGTGTTGGGTACCCGGAAACTAGGTGACCATGGAGCATCATGTTTTCTTCATATGTTTGTGTGAACACTTGATGGCTGCAATTTTCTCGTGATCAATTTTTTGTTCTGTTCTGTTTCTTTATTACTTTAAATGGTAGTATGTTGATCTAAGTTTCAGGGCTTAGATTAGATCGTGCTTTTTGTACGGATAGTAATATAAAGATTGCATATTTTTAACTGGGTCTTATTCTGATGCAGTTAGTCTACTCTGCACCGACCTTTTTCTTTCAAGTGAATGAACCCTTTTTAAGATTTTTTTTTTTCTTTAGTTCTTATATGATGATCCTATTGTGCATAGCGACTTTCGTTTGTGTATGTGTGCGGGCAGTACTAAAAGATTGAATTTTTGTTGTTGTTTTTACTTTATTTCTCACTGGCTTTGAGTGGTGGTTTCTTTGATTTCTGATCTTTTTGGTGGGTCGGTGAGAGGGGGCTTGATCTTGTAAGTGATCGCTGGCTATGTTGTTTTGGTTCTTTTGATCTCTGGTTTGATTGGATATATAGTATTATGGGTTTGTTGTACTTGATGGTTGAATGTTAAATCAGGAAGGTGGTGCTGTTGCTTTTACAAACCATGAGTGGATCATGTAGTTGTTAGCTCAACTGAATGAGTCTCTTACATTGGATGTTCACTGGGTTTATTTGATCCTGTGATCTGTTTGTTATTCTATTTTCTGGTATAAATTCCTGAAACTATAGATCTTGCCTACACTACCTTGTTTTTAGGAATCGAACTAAAGGTAAAAGGCTATTCTTTTTACTTTTCTTTTTTCTTATCTTTTAACTGATACTGCATTGGTGTATATAAATTCTCCATCACTTTCTGTTGTGATTATGCCTCGCTGCTTGGACCATTTTGAAAAGAAAAAAAAAAACACTTTTCATGAATCAAATTGCACCTCCAAAAGTATTTATAATTGAAAACAAAAACAAGAATCGTTGAGGGCTTTGTGTTTTTCTAAATGGAAAATTGTAATTTATGAAAATAGTTGTTAAAATATGTCAAATGTTATTGATAGGGTATGGATAGTCTCAAATGTTGTCATTAATATGTTTGAGTAGTGTTGAATATATATTAAAATGAATTATGTTTTTTCTGATGCATGAACAACATAATGTAAATTGATATTTTGCTTTGGTGTACTGTGTAGATTGACTTCAAGTTAGTGTAACTGGCTGTCAAGGTGTGATGGCATTGGTCTCTGGAAGAAGTTCTGCTCTGAACCCAAATGCACCTCTGTTCATACCAGCTGCTCTTCGTCAGGTTGAGGATTTTTCACCTCAATGGTGGGATCTTGTCAAATCTTCAACATGGTTTCGTGATTACTGGTTGAGTCAGCATAAGGAGGAAGAGTTTGAAGAAGCTGCTAATGACTCTACTAATGATATAGAGAACATGCTCTCAGAATCTTTTGATCTTGTCATGGAAGAAGACTTCAATGTTCTAGAAAACGAGTTTGAGCAACTGGTACTGTCCTGTGAATCTCAAGATCATCCTGTTCAGGATAATCCTAATGATGGAAAATTGGCTACTCATGGTAAGCATTGAAGCTAAACAGCTAACTGATCTGTGACTGTTTATAGAACATCTTTCAACATTTTCTTATGTGCTTGTCTACTTACATGATTCATCTTGATTCATCTTTGTTTCAAATGCTATATGATTTGTCTGTTTCAATTATGACATGTTTTATGGTCGTATTGTTAATCATATTATTCATATGTTATGCTTATTCTGTATGGTGGTGGTATCATTCATGTAAGTATGTGAATTACTTACTGTTTTTACTGCTATTGAAAGGATCTTTCCTTTTGAATGTTACATCTTTCAGTTGGTAGTTGGCTAATTTGTTTCTGCATTGTCTAATTTGTTTCTTGATCAGATCTTAACAAGGATGTTAAAGCTCTTCTTATTAACATGACACCAAAATCACCAAAGGAAAGGGTTCCTAAGTCCCCTTCAGGGCTTGCAAAGCATGTTGAGAAGGCAGCACAACGTGTGAATGTGAAGGGTGTGTCTCACCGAATCCACCAACCTCGTTGAGGAAACATTTGAAGGTGATAGCTTGCTAGAGCTAATGTTACTCACTATAGCATGTGATCTCTGCTGAAATAATTTTTGTATATAGAGGGTGCAGTGTCTTTGTATGTTCTTGTTTCATGGTGTTGTATATTTTGATGGAGCCCTCTGAACTGTAGGTAGGTGAGACTTTAATTCTGACAAGCCAAAATCCTCGAACGTCGTCTATGGTTGATGAAACTTAATCTCATTTTCAATAAATCTTACATGGCATGGTACAACGTGTGCTAGTGTTTGAAGTGTCCTAGGTTCAATGTTCCTTGTTCCTGTTGGAGTGTACTTATCAGCCTTATGATTTGTAACTTTATTAAAGGAAAAAGAAAATTAAAAAGAGAAATGAACCTGAGAGTTTGTGCAAAAACCTGTGGCCAACCAAAATATTTGGAGGTGATTCATGCATGAGTTTGCTCAAGTGTTAGGAATTGATTTGCATGAGGCTTTTTCTCTAATGGTGAAGTCAATTATAATCTACATTATATATACTCACTATGGTTTCAGCTGGATGTAAATAATATATTTTTGGCTGGATGTAAAAATTGTTTTTTTTTAAATGGTTTATTTTGAAGAAACAATTTATGTGACAGAGCCTCTTAGATTTGGAATTATAGCTTAAAATAAGCACCCTGATAATGGTTTAACAAATTACAGTAAACGATTCTTCAATTTGTATTTTGGATCAACAAGAGTCGCTCCTTATTATTTTTCTCCAAATGTCAGTATCATGTTATCTATTTTATAGATGTTAATGACACCATCGTCATTTAATGGTCCACAGTTTGGATAAAAGTTTACAAGTTTTCTCACTACAAAAGTTTCTCTCAAACATTTGGGTTATATAAATTACTTTCTTGGTCTTGGACATCATCTTGAGCAGTCTTTTTAGAGTATTATTATAATTTTTAATTTTTTAATTAAATTTAGAAAAGATAATTTATATAATAAAAATTAAATGAAATATTAGTGGATATCAGAGAGTATTTTTTTGTGTGAATCTAATTTTTATTTTATCATGGTGTAATTTATGACATTTATTACTTACTTTCATATTCTTTTAGTGTGGCATTAATATTTGTTTTTCAAACTAAATATCATAATGTTTTTGGTTTCTCCGGAGATATGAGAGCTTTTCTTTTTAATATCTAATTTTTATATATTTTTTCAATTTTTATTTGTATTTTTAAATGACAGGTACTAAAATTATTTATCAACTCAATTTTTATCACAAATTTTTAAATTGTTTTTTATGAGTTTGTTTCTTAAATAAATATAAAATTAAGAGAATATTGATGAGAGAAGAAGGAAAGAAAAGAAAGAGTAAAGACATAGAGATAAAAATAAAATATTTAATAATTATTGAAAAGGATATTCTCAAATTATGATAAAAGAGATAAGAAAAAAGAAAAAATATAGAAAAAAATTAGTGAAGAAAGAAATTAAAGAGAAGGAATCGGGAGAAAAAAATTAGAGAAAAGAAAATTGAAAAAGAAAGAAACTGAAGAATAAGGTTGAGAGAAAAAAAGAAATAGAAGAGAAAGGAGAAAAATATAATGATAATATGGTGTTTTTAATTCAAATGTTTTTTATTTGTTCATTTAATAATTTTAAAGAAGAACTTTTAATGAGATGTTTCAATTATATTGGTCTCAATCAATTAATAGTGTAGCATATATTTTAATTTTGAATTAGGAAACTTATAAAAGGATAATTTTTGGTCTTTTGTTTTATTATTTTTCGAATAAATGTATTCATAGAGGTTGAAGAAAGAGAGCATGATATGTTCTCAAGAAACTTTTGATTTTAGTAATTTTTATTTTTGATTAAATATAGAAAATATTTAATAGTAACTAGATGTAATATTAATGGGTATTGAAGAGTAACTAATGAGCATTAATGTAAAATTTAAATGATTTTTCTAATTCATCCTATAAAAGATACACTGTATATTATATGGGATATATAGATGTTCTTAGAAAATTGAGTTGTTTTTCGAAAGAGTTTATCCAATTGAATTATAAAAGCTTTAATTTTGATATTATATAGTAACATACGAGGTTCAATTTCATATTTTATTCATCTTTGATGATAATTAGAGATGACAAATAAACTTGTTTTTATGGTATTGTCCGAACCCGTTCTGATTTTGACAGAGAATTTCGTATTGACTGGGTATGGATATGGATATGAAAAATTTTGACTTTTTCAATTGGGTATGGAGATATATATATTCCGTCATAATATTCATCCTTATAATATCTCCATCCTTTTTTAAATTATTAAAATATTCACAATTAATTAAATAACTCATATACACACACACACACACACACACACACA
>Ga0209589_1002696_pt1 | contig 30918 bp, 16 predicted proteins | sample CowpeawhiteBW_FD_187525 | JGI IMG/M metagenome (GOLD analysis project Ga0209589, IMG submission 187525) | Root nodule microbial communities of legume samples collected from California USA - Cow pea white BW (SPAdes) (version 2) | ecosystem: Host-associated > Plants > Roots > Nodule | place: USA...
TCCTTAGGAGTTGGCCTCACCTCTCTTAAGAATCCTTTCACCTACACCAAACCAAACACCTTAAGCTTCTTTCCTTCATGCTTCCGCATCCAACACCATCCATGGAGCCTCCATTCTTCATGCAAGCTTCAATGGAGACAAGAAGAAGCCATCACAAGGACATAAAGAACATTATCAATGGTTAAAGAAGGAAAAAGTTTAACAGTGCCAACACCATGAGATGAGACTCTAGAACCATCAGTCAGTGTAACAAAAGGTAAAGGATTAGTAGAGGATAAAGAAGAGAACAAAGATTTGTTACCAGTAATATGTACAGAGTAAGAAATTCCCCTCTTTTAGTTCCGAAAAAATTATATGCAGTCTCCCTCCGTTTAATTTCACTTCTTTTAGTGTACTTTTTTTCCGAAATTTTATTCTCCCTTGTGAAATTATCATATTTCAACGAAATTAAAATTTCTTATATAATTTTTAATCTGAAAATTGGTACCCTTAAAATATTTATCTGAAAAGTCACAACAGTAGGTCTTCTTATAAATCGTGAAATTCTTTGATCTTGAAGGTTAATGTCGTGAAATTCTTTGATCATGAAGGTTAATGTTTGGGTTTTAGAAAAGATGGTATGATGAAGTATAATCAACCATATAAATTGTAAGGCCCGCTTTCCATTCTGCCCCTTTTCTTAGGGCTGCCTTAACCATTGGGCCTTAGGGCTGGCCCAGAAAGGGAGAACAGACTTAGTCCGCCCCAAACCCTAACCTAATCTCACTTTTCGTAAAACAGAGATCCCACTTCCTAGAGCTACTGTCGCTGCCGTTTTCTACTAGAGTTCCAACGTTCAAAGTCACGTTTAGCTTGGTCTTGGTTCTGCTCACGTAAGTACCTTTTCAATCCTTACTGCCTCTGTCTTGTATAGCTTTCGCAGTAACAGTAGAAACCCTGTAATAACTCGTTTTTATCCACTGTTCCAGTTGCGAGTCGGGTTCTAGAGCTGTTGTGCTCTTTGGTTATGTGTCGAAAGCCCTGTACGAACCCATTTCCAGGTAGGGAAGCTCTAGCTTACTTGCATATTTCGTTTCTGTTATGTTATGAACTGTCGCTTGAAGTTATGGGGTTGGTATGATGTGGTTATGAGCTATGAATGTGTTAATGTATGTGGGATAGGCTGGCATGGATCACTGTTGCAGGAAAACAGTGGCGAGACCTGCTAATCTCGCCCGAGCGATCCAGTCTAGCCTAGGCGAGACGAATAGGGACTCGCTCAAACCCTTTTACGCGAGAGGTCACCCAGGCGACCCGCTCTTCTTTTTGAGCGAGCGAGCATCTCGCCCAAGAGAGAGGGGTCTCGCCTAAGTGAGATCCCGCGTTGCTTCCTGATGCTCTTTTCGAGCCCTCGCCTAGGCGAAGGGGACTCGCCTGAGCGAGAATGTCTCGCTTGAGCGAGACCCTTCAGCCTGAGCGAGGGATTGGGTGAGACAGTGTTTTATTTGGTTGTGTGTTTACTCTCTTATGATTGGAATTGTTTGGGTATGACTGCCATGATGAGATACATGTACCTATGTATGGATATATGTCTAATGGATTGCTATATATACGTGACATGATTCATAAATGATGAATGATGGGTGTTGTGGGAACTTGGCATGGGAAATGAATGAGAGGTTTGGAACTAAAGGAACATGGTATTGATATGAGATGAGGCCCTAGACTCATGGGGTGGTGATGATCAGATATATGGATTCAAAATGTGATGCGTATGAGAAAATAATCTCAGGGGTTGGTATGACATTGTAAATATGATTTAATGTTCTCTTATTGCTGATTTATGAATGTTGGTCCGCGTCAGCGTGTAATTCCTTGGGATCTCTAGGTGAGACTTTCGGGGCTGCGCTTCAGTGGTCGGGACGTATTCCATGGCCCCTGTTAGTGAGTGTCCATGGTGGTGCCCCATCTGTATAACTAGGTAAGGATTCAAGGTAAGGACTGCATCCTGACACTTTAAGGGGCCAGTTAGTCTCACTTAAAGCGGACTGACTCCTGTGGTGAGAGTAGCAGGAGGCCTGTAATTCATTAAGGGCTAACCTTGTGGTGAGGGAAAATGATTCAATGAAACACTTGTAACACATAGCTCGGGGGTGAGTAGAGGTATCCACCACAAGTGCAAGCGTCCGCTGAATCCGACTAAGTTATATGTATCCGGATGAGTTGAGTCGAGTCATAGTGTATTATTTGGAAAGTCGTAATATGCTTGTGTGACGTATGTATGATGGACTGTAAATATGTACCTGATTTCATTGATAAAATGATTATATGCTCTAGCTTACCCTACTTTTATTGTAGTGTGTTCTGCTGTGTGGTACTCTCTCTTGCGATGATCATCAACTTGTTGATGTGAGCAGATGCGAGGAACACCCCCGAACAACAGGAAGGTGATGGTTTCGCGACGTAATCTACCTGGGTTGGTTTTAGTTTCTTTAGTGGGCTTCTCTTTAGGACTAAGACCCATGTACTTATTTGTTCTTTGATTAACCTACTTTTCCTTGTAAACTCGTTAACCAGTTCTTTTTGGGCATCGTAGTGTGCCTAGGTTTTTAAGGAGTTGGGTTTTGAACTCCAGGACTGCGCTTTTAAGTTATCTATTGTGACGCTTCCTTTAATTTCGTATATTAAATTAAATGGAGTATTACATAAATAAAAAATTAAATAATGACAAGATATGTTACAAGTTATGTCTAAACACAATTTAAATTATAAACATCTTTTTTTAAAATTGAAATTTAATTTATGCTTTTTATAAATTATGACAGTTATAAAAGTATAATTTTAACAAAATTACACAGAATTATAATTTACCTATATAACTACTTCATTATATATTATACAAAGCATATATTATATAAGACTATAAATTTCCACACTCTAATAGATAATATAATTTAATATAACTATAATTATAATTATAAATACATACAGCATAATATATTAAATAAAAAAAAGTATACATTCACTAAATAACACAGGAGAGTACAAATACAGCTACAGAAGAAAAATGGTTAAATCTGCCAACTTTCCATAACAGCAGTTCCTAATGGGGTGAGGGTAAAATAATGTAAGCGTCTGAATAACAGAAATGTGGTGAGATCCTATTAATGTCATTCTCACCACCAACTACGATGGTGGCGTTCGTCTGACCTGTCCTTAAATCGAGAAGAAAGATCACGGTCCCTGTCATTTATGCTTTCATAGTTGGAGTTCCATGGTCTACCATAATCTCTCTCTGAAGGGGAATAATGAAGAGAATGGAAAGAAAAAGGCCTTGGGGGTTCTTCATCATGTAAAGGACTTCTACTCCAGTCAGATAGCGATCTTGACGATGAAGGACTTCTTGTACCATCATGGCCACTAAACCTAGGATGAAAACTAAACTTGGATGAACTATGACCTGGGTCACCTGGTGGACCATCATCACTAAGATCCCCACCCAATCTATTCTCCCGATGATGTCCTCGGCTGCCATAATCAGAACTATAATTCGATCTGTGCGGTGCCAACAAGTTTCTTGAAATATCTGAACTTGAGGGTTCATTCCCAGAGCCCCATAATCTCTCATCAGCATTATCTGGAATGGGAGCATTTATTCCTGGAAATTTGACAGTCATCCTCCTTTTTGGTTTTGAAGAATCAGATTCAACTTCCATAATTTCCCCATCCTCCTGATCCGCAATCTCCCTGTCGGTGTATATCATAATGCCTGAAGGCTGATCCTCATCGTCCACATCTAAATTTAAATAAAGGTTATAAAGTTAATTTAAATAAAGGTTATAAAGTTAATTTAATACACCAACTCAGGCAAGATTAAAAGGAAAAAAGGATATCCAGTACAGTAAATAGCAACAGAAACGTAGCATTAAATTTAAACTTAAATTCGACGTATATAAACCATTAGAACACACAATGATCATTTGGGTGGACCAAAGCCAGAGTATTGTGGAAGAAAACAATAAATTGAGATGAAAAAGAAATGCTTTTTACCAAGATATCCAGGTGGGTATCCTATTTCTCGCATTCTGTTAAGCCATGGAGGTGGATCAAGCTCCTGCATAACACAATCTTAATATTAATACATTTCATAAAGGCTGACTGACAATTCTGACACATCTAAAAAATCCCTATAATGTATGGCATTGTTATATTCCAGCATTAGTATCAAAGGCTTGCAATCTTCAAACTACCACTATACAGCCCACTTATGTCATCGTGCCACTTCTTAGGTTATGAATTTATCTTAGAAACCGGTTGAACATGCAGATTGTCAATTACATCTCACATTCAAAGCAAGTTTTATTCCAATATTTTTCTTCAAGATAAATAGCTACTTAACAACTTAGAGGTTGGGTATGTTGGTATAGTTCAATCGGCACCATGTTTAGTTAAAAGACAGTGTACACACTACATAAAAACGAAAAGAAAACCATATAGTCGATGTTTTAAGGGATATCTTGATTGCTAAAAGAAGGGTTTCTTGTGTAAATCTAAAAGTGTCACGCAGTAGTCAAATCAAACAAAACCAATTTCCCAACATCACATATGTCATCATTATAGAAATAAGATCCAGATTCTTTATAATAATAAATACCTAGATTACATATGCATTATTAACAACATGGAAATTTATTCTCGTGTAAATTTATTATTTGACAATGTCAAATCTCCTCCACTTATTACATTGATTCCAATTTTATCAATATAGATAAAGCACATGTCTTGTCTCAAACAAATTTTCAGTTCAATGTGTCTGTATTTCCTACAGTATAACACTATGTATTACAAGTACTTAAATTTTCACTTAATGGGGTACATTGAGAGTCGGAATTATCTTCTAACGAATTCATCATGATGGCTGGTAGCTTCCTGGCATGTGTTATATTTTTCTACCAGGATATAGTGCAATTGAGAAGTTAAGTATATTTCTACTTTGCATGACTAAATTTTTAGGTGCGTTCACAGATTTTCAAATTTACATTGTCCCAAATCAACCCAACATACGAAAATTGGTTATCCTTTTCTTTCATATTATTTTCAGTTTGATTTTCGCTTTTCAATTCAGGTTTTGCAGCATTTGATTGGTTCAAAATTCAAAATCCCGTCCAATCTTGTAAAACATAACCAAATAAGTTGCAACCCAATCTACTGTAGATTTGATAAGTGTTTTCATTATTATAATAATTTTAAGGAGCCACATATTAAACAATAAAACAAAATAAATATAATCGTATCACATTTCATAAGCAAATTACTACATGCTTTAGAAGAAAAAAGGTATTATAGAAAGGACAGATACACTAAATCCAAAATAATAAATTTATAAAAATATTAAAAAATACGACATCTTTTAGTTAATATTATAGAGAAAAATAAATTGGGAAAGTAATTTCATAAATATCTTAGCTGTACGGTAACTTCATAAATAAAATCACACAGTTCTTTTGGACTAAATTGGATTGATTTTCAAATATTGATTGACCCCATTCGAACCAACAAAAAACTGTATTATCTTTTACTTTTTATATTATTTCCAGTTCTTTTGTCTTGTGGCTTTTAAAGTTAGTTTCTGCAGCATTTAGCGGGGGCATAACAATTGTTTCTTGAAGGATCCACATTTGCTTCTTAACCTTTCCATGACATCGGCAGGTTGTGTTCATCACATAACAATTTATTTGCTGTTTAAGGGATTGACTGTCTAATATGCTGAACATTAGACAGCCTTGTTGCCTTTTTTATCTTTCATTAGTTGAACTTTACCCAACATTTCTGATAAAACTTATTTCAGGTACAAAGGCATACAATAACATCACAACAGCATACGGTTGGAAATGTGTTTTAATAAAAACATCAAAACAGCATTTTCAAAACTTACCCCCAAGCCCAAAAGTTGACGTGTTGCATCATCCAGAACACCTGGCCTCAAACCATCATACTTTCCAGCAGGAGAATTCTGATAATAACGAGTTGGATTCCGGGAGGAAGAATTCTGATTCCGTCGGGACTTGTGTTGTTTGCGAGCATTATTGACAGCAGTGTTGTCACGAGGCCTCTGACACTCTCTCAAAGAATGGTTATAAGAACCACAATTGAAACACCGAGCAGGATCATCAATAATCTCTAAGCCACTAGAACATTTAAAAAAGCAAAAGCTTACGTCACTATGACAGAAAGTAGTAGTACATTTAATTGATATATAAATAGCAGAGGCACAGTTGAAGAGCACACTCAAATAAGCAAATGAACATTTCCCCTTGAACTAATAACCTACCACAAGAACACACAATATGCATACAAAACAAATGTTACCTCAAGATGGCAGGTAGGCAAATCCATATCACTTCAAGTCTATTTCAATGGATTTATCTCAAATCCAATCCATATTTGGATTTTAAATCCAATCCATTTATTGAATTTCAATTGGATAATTTTTTGGAATTTGTAAATCCAAAATCAAGGTGGATCTAGATCAACTCAAGTTATGAAAGCTTAGGTTGAACAAGACCCAAGGTAGGATCGGTCAGGTCAGGCTGGGCCTAAGTCAAGCTAGACTTGGCCAGAACCATGTCAAGTTCATCAGGCTACACCCATGTTAGGAGTCAAGTCCAAGTCAGTTAGGTCAAACCCACATCAGGCCAAGTTAAGCTAGGTCAAAGTCAAGTAGAGTTGGCTTGGCTCCATGTTGGGTTGAGTCATTGTGGGCCCACCTCTAGCCAAATTAGCACCAGTCAACTGCAGGCTAAATTGCCTCAGCCCAGTTTGAATTGAGTTGGCCTTGGTCAAAGTCAAGACAAGTAAGGCCAAATCAAGGTAGGCCCACATTAGGCCAAATAAGGTAAGGCCCACATCAGGCCAAATTAGGTCAAGCCCATGTCGGGCTGAATTAGATAGATACTTCCACTAAACTAGGTACAACTAGTATTACAGAATAACACCAAGACAATACTTGGTAAATCTTCATTACAAACAACACTGTTTCTGCCAATGTGGTAGAAACAGGAAGAACAACACTTAAGGGACTTCCGAGGGGTCCTCACTCTCCACCAACTCCTATTTTCCTAGAATACACCCAACAACCTTTTTCCTCCCAACCCCTGACTATTTATAACAGTCAGTTACATGAAAAGAAAAGAAACAGCTAGAGGAGGTTGTAACTGTCATATTCAGTTATTCTTCTTATCCCTCCTCTTATACACAATTCCAAACCTGTCCTGACCCAACCTATCACATCCCCATAATACTACTTAGATAAATGAGATGGGAAAAATACAGTGTATTCAACTTACATTGTTAGCCTTTTATTGATGTATTTATAGGATACAAACAAGAGGCAAGGCACTTGCTTAAAACCCTACCCTAAGGTAGGGTTCACAAACAAGAAAAATATGAAATAAAAAACATCATATTTCAACAATACTATATTTCAAACATTGTATGATCACATGAACTATCTACAAATTTTAAACTAAGTGGACCAACAGATTCATCTTTAACTAATATAAAGCAACAGTATATACCCATCCACATTACTTGAACCATCAGCTGAAGTCAATCCCAAAGTATATCCACGGTCATATAGAGGCACAGAATGGTCAGCTAACGGAATGAAATCCGTGTTTTTATCATTTCTTGTTTGGTTCTCCATCCAGAATGACTGTTAAAGAAATGGAAAAGAATAATATCTGGTATGTTAAAATAATATTTCCCTTTTCATGTTGCAAGATAAATAACCTCAAAACGAAACAAAAAGTACACTAGAGAAGTATTAATACCATACTATTATGAGTAAAATTATTGAAAACTACAAAAACATGAGTGGGATAGGGACTCATTAAATAAGAGGGACCCACAAAAACTGATTTCCAATAAATTTCAACTAAACTGTTAGTGTGTTTCTAGTAGTTTTCTTGTACATAATAGCTAATACAGCATATACCTATTATTCCTACAATTATAGTGACAAAGGGAATAACTACGACTCAGACAGGTTTCCACAATCACAACCACAACCATCCTATTCTAGTAACAATGCAGCAGCTAAGGCACTTATAGGGAAAAACAGCTGAATGACATAATTACAGATAAAAAGGATGTAGCAAATATAACACTTGAAGAAAAAAAATGTAAAGGATAATGCAATTATTACAAAATGTAGCGAATGCAGACTTCATACTGCAATAATTGTTGTAAGCCTATCTCAATTACTACACCAACTGCACATGATTGCATTTGAGAACCAAAACTAAAACCTGTATTTGAGGACTGACCACATTAAAACAATGACAGAATTTAAAGAAACCAAGAATAGTTCCAGCAATGCTAACCCTTGAAACTACTTTAGAAAAGTTTCCTAGAAGTGAAAGTGAAAATTTCACAACCTGAAGTTTTACAGATTCTCGTAACAGAGTAGGGAAACTCACCACAGCAGATGTCTTTTCAAGCCCAACATGGAGAGCAGGAAAAAATGTCTCCTCACCAGATTCCAATACTTCGCTTTCATCCTGAACAGAAAGACAATGCCAGCTTTATCATTCTTTAGAAGACTATAAAAGAAAAAAAAAAAGACTGAATTTGTTAATAGCACAATTCCACCAATTTCCTTGGCAATATACCAAATGTGTAAGATTCTGTTAGATCTTTATTAGATCACCTATGGTGTCTATAGGGCATTTGGTATAATATTTTATTGAACTCCAAGGTTATATAGCCAGGTGTAAATGTTATAAGGAGTTGATCCTTTATAATCAAGAATATTGTTATAATTATAGAAATAAGGAGTCAATCTTATATAATTAGGAATATCTAGATTATATATGTATTATTTAGAAACTTTTTTATTTATTCCCATACCATATCTTTGATTTTAGAGGATATCAAATATCCTCTATCTATTGTATTGATTCTTTTTCCTCAATATAAATAAAACACTTGTGATGTCTCAGAAACAGGCGGTTTTTCAAAACCCTGTTGGCCCAGTATACACACTATCTCCAGAGGATTCCTTTTGCAAAACCTTTCATCAAAGTTTGCTTTCACTATTTCGATGTCCGCTCCTTAGGTTTTTTTCTTTTTTTTTTCTCCAGCTTTCCAAAAAAAGAAAGTCTTCCAACACCATATCAACCTCTAGTCAACCTCTAGAACAAATTCTCCAATCTTTTCTAACCATATTGTTAGTATTAAAAAGATGGACAAGTCTAACTATTCCACTTGAGCTTATGCAATCAGGTTATGGTTTAAGATTGATGCTCAACTTTATAGTGTCATTAAATTCACTTTTTACACCTTACTCAACCCTATTTTTAGTTCCCATCAGACATGTGCATTAGTTTGGAGTGCAGCTCGTACCAATGACACAGCATTGTAGGGCATGTGCCAAGATCTCTTAAAACTTAGTGCTCCACGACATTATAGGACCCTATGTCTGTTTATTATGGATGACCTTTTAGGGGCCCTATGTAAGGCTCATAGGTACAACATATAGCATTTTCCTAATTCAACTACTTCCTTTAATGCCTATTCTAACAAGTCTAACGCATTGTTCCACCCCATATGTTGTAATCATCATCAAAAGATAAAGATTTTTAGGCGAAAATAATTTTAAAAAGGGCTTTTATATCAAAAGACAAAGATTCACACATAGCCCCTCAAAATGCCAAAACTATTGTCTAAACCTCAAAAATAAACTTCAAAGACTTGGTTTGAAATTGGAAACACCAGAATCTAAATCAACTTTATGATTTTTAAGAGAAAAATTAGTGGACTACATCTACACAATGATAATTGGGCAGATGGACTCCAACTTCATTTCACATCCTTAACTTCAAATTTTTGTTCATCTTTTATTTTGTTATTTTCATGATATTTTATCCTCTGTCATCTATTTACTCATTTATTTATCATTAAGGGAAATCTTATTTCACTAGGAATAATCAAAATAATAATAACAATAATCATCATGATCATGATGAAGATAATGGGCTTACATTGGATGACATAGCATGTTTAGCATGCCATTCTGACCATTGTCGTAAAAGTTCCTGAAGCTTCTGTCTACTACCCCTGAACCATTGTTAAAACCAGTCAAAATTTCAATCAATGAACCCAAGCTGCTTGATTGGGACATTTTAAGTTTTAATAGCAAAAAATAACAAATAAAACTAGTTTTCACTTAGGGCACACAAATAATGTACCAGAACGGGTGTTAGTGATCTTTCTGACCAACTTGTACAAACCTTGTTAGGGAAGTATACGTGAAATGAACTGACGGTTCATGTTCATCAACATTAATCCGGGCCCTTTTAACACCTGATACAGCTATAACATATCTTATTAAGGAAACACTATATTAGGGATTGCATTACAACTGGATGAAAACTGATCTATAACATTCATCAGTCAGATATAAACATATCATGTACAATATCTAGAAAGAAAATAGACCGTCCAGAGCTTATGCACACAAGAAATGTCCGAAACAAAAGGGTATAGCATATCTTGACACTTAGCTCAAAAACATTTTGTTAAGGGAGTGTAAAACAGTCCAGGGTTTGTCCTTTTGGCTGCTTTATTATGCTTACTAAAGCAATTTAGTCCATTTCTTTTCAATCAGGGGAATTACAGCAATTGCCAAAGATATTTCACAAGACCATGGTTGTAAACCAATGCTTTTCATTCCAGATAGCAGCACATGGGCAGCCATACCCAAAAACATTGTAGTGGTATAGCATTATGGCCACTGCTTAGAAATTTTCTAGTTGGTTTAATATACTGTATAGTACGCTTTACATAAAAAATAAGATAAACTGGACTCAAAGTGAGGCCCAACAAACCAAATTATAGAGAAAGAAAAAAGCATATGAAAATGTTTGGGTTGCATGGCTCAATTCCTCAGAAACCATAAATCCCTAAAACCACTTCAGTAGCTAGTTATCTGCACACCACACCCTATTAGAAAATGTAAAGGCAGCTTTGCATATGGCAGAGTGGGAGGTCAGGGGAGGTAAGATAAAAGGTATATCCAGCAACAGCACAAGGTCAAGTGTCACAAGCTGGCTTTTGAAACTTGCAAATGAGAGATGCAGTCACAGGGATCAAGAAGAGAGGAGGTCATGATTCATAGGGTACAAGAACATAATTGACGAAATAAGTTCCACTTATCACCCAAAGTCAGAGGGTCAAACCAAGGTTGAGAATGGAAGCCACAGGACATTCCTTTGATGTTTTATTGTTGACCAACCACATTCTTGGGCCCAAAGGCTACATTGGGCAAAATATTTGTACAACACTAATTCCATTGAATCTTTTAGGGTTATACCTCTCAAAGTAGTTTGTGGCCAGTCCACCTGAGTGATTAATCATTTTCTACCCTGTGAAGTAAAGATAGAAGTTGGACATTGGGACTTAACTGATCGGGATGAAGATGCAAGACAATTAAAATATCATTTGTACCATACTCAAGAATGAGAGTTCCAACTAATAACTACAGACGGGAACAACAATTTGAAATAGCTGATTGTTTCTCAATCATCAACCACAAACAAAAATTTGTTGTTTCAAAAATTATTGCCAAGCTTGTTGTCCTGTATTATGGTCACTTCCAAGTGTTAGAATGTGTGGGTGCAATTGCTTATTGTTTAAAGCTACCTGAGACATCTAAAATACACCCTGTAGTTCATCTCTCTTTGCCTTAAAAAGCTATGGTAATTGTCATGATCAATAGTGGCAAGGAAGTTAATAAACAGTTTTTTATACAATGGATGGCAAATTTGAAAAAGGAAGCGACTTCAGAGGAGGAATTTATCATCAGGAATCAATTTCCTAAGTTTAGCCTTGAGAACAAGGCTGATTTTGAACAATTTCCATTACAGTCCCAAATAGGCTGGAGAAAATAGGGAGAAATTTGGGCTAACTATTAGTTTATGGGCCTTGGGGTTGGAAAGTACACAGAAGAAAGAATAGGAAGGGAATCTGGGGGAATGTTGAGCTGGCACAGAGAAAAATAAAGAGGATAAAGTTAGTTACAAATGGTACTAAGGGGTCAATATAGGAGAAAGGGGGGACGGAGGAGGAGAATCAAGTTCTTTATGGGAGAGAGAGAATGTATTTTCTCTGTAGGAGCATTGCTATGGGACAGTAGTGTACTTGCACTATATTTTCCTGCATCTTTCGACAACAATTTCATATTTTCCTTTCATTCTATCATGATATATTTTTATTTCTCACTGAATCTTGGGTTTGTAACAGTAGTCAAGCAGCAAATTAGAAAAACCTGAAAAGGGGCAAATAATTAAAAACAAACATTGAATACAGAATTTCATACAAGGATACATGTTCCAACAATCTCAGTGCTTCTCTTGGGACTCCCATCTTCAAGAGAGAGACAACCATTCTCAGCAAGCACTCCTCCCCTCACTTCCTCAGTGACCACATTCAACTTCAACTCATCTTCCAATTTCTTCTCCTTATCGAGTGAATCCCTCAGCTCTAGCTCCTCATTCATGTGCTCGTCACCACCCATATCCAAACAAACGCTTTTCTCTCCTGTGGCAAAAGAGATTAAAACTTCATTATAAAATTAAATTAAATAATCGGCCACCAATCAATCTCTAAATAGCAAATACTAGTTGTAAGTATAAGATTCCTTTATGTACCCACCTAATATTCAGATTTAAATTCATTAGATATAACATAACAATTAATATGATAAAAATCAATAGTGGTCCAGTTTGCAAATTTAATTATCTATAGTACATCGATCAAAAATAATAGAGATTGCAAGTTTTGTAGACATTTACGTTACATACATCAATTTAAATCTGCAAAAAAACTACATATTAATCATATCCACATAGAACCTAATATTATTTTCTAAATTACTGATGCAAGATTACAACTAAATCTATAGCCATGGCGTCCGCACAAGGAAAACAGGTCAGGGAATTAAAGGAGGACATGTGGTAGAGAACATCCTCATCGTACATATTGTATAAGAATGGGTCACACCGAAAAAAATTGTCACCTCTCCATGGCTTCCTTCACAAAACAGTCAATGTCTCCAATTTTGAGATTGTTGAACCCATGTTCTTTTATGAGGAATATCAATAATATTTGAGGTTGAAATGCAATAGCATAGTACAATCATCTACAACTCCCAATTGGTCAAAAGCTTGCATTTCACAATATGTGAAAAGTCAAAGTCCAAGTAAGCCTTTTCTGAAGTTGTTTTGGGGAGTGTTAGTATTCATTGTACCTAGGATTACTTATCTTATAGTCTTCCCTTCCTCACCATTGTAACACAAGATCGGTTGTATATAAAAATGAAAACCTTAGGGAGACCGTTTCAAGCTCTCAACATATACTATTCACTTTTTCTTTATTTTCTCAAGTCATGTATCCAAGGAGTCATGTGCTCTAAGTACTTATCACAGCTTAGAAGTTATTATCCTTCACCTTCAATATTTGTCCTACTTTTGTACTTGATATTCACTAATATCATTGACTTTCCTAAAGTAATGTCCGTCTATTACCATACCATCATGGATTTATAATTCAAGGACTTAAAAGATAAAAGGAATTATATATACAAAAAGTTATATTGGCCAACTAATTGACAAGATAGAAGTATGTAACCATGTCATTAAATGTGCATTAACATCAATACCACAGATCAAAACGGGAAACAAAGCAAAACAAATTATATAAGGATTAGAAAAATGGAATCTAATGGAAATTGAAAAAAGAGCAAAAGCTAATGCTTTCTTAGTCAACCCAAACATTAGCTTATTGTAGTCAGACAAATTGAAGTGAATATCAAGTCAACCATAGAGTCATGTACTCTAAGTACATATCAGAGCTTAGGAGTTATTATCCTTCACCTTCAATATTGATCCTACTTTTGCAGATGATATTCACTATTATCATTGACTTTCCTAAAGTAATGTCTGTCTCTATCAGTCTATTACCATCATGGATTTATAATTCAAGGACTTAAAAGATAAAAGGAATTATAAACACAAAAAGTTATATTGGCCACGTAATTGACAAGATGGAAATATGTAACCATGTCATTAAATATGCATTAACATCAATACCACAAATCAAAAAGGAAACCAAAGAAAAAAAAAATGTGTACAAGGATAAACAAAATGGAATCTAATGGAAATTGAAAGAAGAGTAAAAGCTATGCTTTCTTAGTCAACCAAAATATCAGCTTATTGTAGTCACAGCCAATTTGAATTGAATATCAGTTCAACCATAGAGGAGTGAAACCTACTATATCCAAAATACGACCTGTTGTAGTTAGCCTGTAAGCATATATGCTTTGGTGTATTTTGAACTAAAAGACTCTATAATCAAAAAGGCATTTATCCAATTCGCTGTACCAAAAACAATGTTCTTAAAAGGCTAAATGGAGATCTGGAAATGCTCGACTTCTAGTTCAGTTTCAACCATTATCAAAGCAAAAAAGTGATAAAATTCACACAAAAACAGCATAAATATGCAAACTAATTAAATATGAAAGTTATTGATTAATAATCTTATTATAAGTTTGTTAAATTTATTTAACTTAGTTTTAATTCATTCCGAGTGGTCTAAGCGTTTATTATGAAGAGACCAAACCAAAACCAATTAAGTATCTAATTCACTGTTACTGGATTCTCTGGTCATTAATAATCAAAATATTTATTCTAACCAAATAAAGTACGAAACTTCAATGGAATATACCGAGCATTCATAATCAAAATAAAAAGGGGAAAATATACACAAACTGGATATTTTTGTGGTGTACAAACTTCATATGGACATTACTCGTTCCATAAAATGAAATATCAAAATTTCATACAAACCCAAAGGAACATCTTATACACAGCAACGCAAATTGACGATGGAACTCGAAAAATTGAAAAAGAGAAATCATGGACACAAAGCAAAGGAAACGAAAAGGCATGTCAACATACCAAACAGGTCAATTTGCGGCGGGAAACGCCGGCGAGGAACCGACAGTGAGGAAGACAAGGCCACGAGGCGTACACGACGATGTGACCGTCAGGGGAGGGGAAAGAGGCTGTCAGGGGGAGGGCGGCGAAGGCGATGCCGAGGGCAAGCGATAGCTACTAAGACGATTTGAATGAAACGCGATAAGGGTTTGAGGCAAGACGTCGCCGTTTGGAGGAAGATGAGGTGAGGGTTTAGGGCAAGAAGTGAGAGGGTTTAGGACTTGAGGGAATGAATTCACGGCGGGAAGAGGTCACGAGAAATACCCCTGACTAAATTTCTACTGGTGGCTAACTACGTGTAGTAAGAGTAGAAGAAAATGCAAAGGGAAATTGAGAATGGAGGAGAGAAAAAAAGTACCCCAAGGGATTAGGGCGAACCACGTCGCCCTAATTGCAGAAGATAGAAATGGGATCCTTGGAAGTGTAGTTGAATTTGCGGGTGGGATCCAAAACACTTCACGTAGTAATTTTCGCATTTGCAAAGAAAAATATTATTACGCTAATAAAGGAATTAAATTAAATTAAATAAGAATAAAAAATAAAAAATATCTTATGAGACTTTCTTTTAAAATAATCTTTTATCAATTAAGTTTATATATATATATATATATATATAAAAGATATGACTTTAAGATATTATAAAATATATTTAAGATATTTAGAGGTAATATCACTAAAAAATAACATTTTAACAAATGTTTTTTAGTTGGAGTTATAATAACATCTTATAAAATATAAATTTACTATAGGGTTTTAAAACTCTAGAGGGTTTTAAAACTCTAGCTAAGTATAAGGGGTTTCTTAAAGAAATCCCACTAAAATTTAAATTTCTCCTTATTTCCTTCAATTTTTTTTTATAATTTTTAAAAATTTTCGTTAGACACATTTTCTCGTTTTTATCGTTGCAGTTTCAAGGGAGAAGAATACTTTCTCCACTAATTCCTTAATGTCTCCACCATTCTCCCTCGATGTTTGAAGTTCAATGTAATATTGTTCTCTCTACTTCCGATCTCGCCACTCTACTTCTTATCATTCTTTCTCTTTTGACTTCATCTCCTACTTTCAATTTTGATTTCGTTTTCATTTTTCTGCATTAGATTTCGATTTTCCTACTTTCTTCAAAAATAAAACCATGACATGAGGAACTCGTAAAACATAAAAGAACATAAATCTATTAGTAAAATGAAAACCTTAATGATAAAAAAATAACCAAAGTTATGAAACTATACATACTAACCGTTTAAAGATTGTTTTGTTAAAATAAAACATCCAAGCAGAACAATATGATATGTAAAGGTTTTTCAGAGACAACTTTCAAAGAAAGAAACGAAAGCCAACTCAGAAATCTTACTTGATCAAGCAGAAGAAATAAGTAACTCAGAACAATTAATAAAATCAAACTTAAAAAAATGGGAAAATAATAAAAACCAAACCTTTTTACATATAAAACCTCTTAATAATGATTTTTCATTCTTCTGTCTTGAGAACTTCGTCTTGGGTCTTCAAAAGTCTTTGATCTACTCTTCAATAGAAGAAGTAAATGTTAAAGTATAGAGGAAAAGAAGAATAAGAAACGTTAAAAAACTCTAGAACACACAACAGGTACTAACAAAAAAAAAAAGCATACCCTTTTACACGAAAGTTTGGAGCCAGCACATCAAGATCGCAATCCTCACAAATAGAAATGGTAGCATGATCCCGAGCCAGCGCCCGTCCCTATCGTCATCCTCATTATTCCAACACGATCAACCAAAGTGAAAGCAACATACATCAACCAATTTTGTAACAACTAAATCGTTTTTTTATTGGAATCGAAAAATGGAGGAGAGGCAGGAAGGGTGTTTAGGAGGGAGGAGAAGACGAAGAAACTTTGAAATTCGTAAGCTATCCTCGTAAGCCACAAACCCTAAAAGATGAGAGGGAAGCAAAAAGGTTAAAAGGGTTAAAGAATAAGAATGACAAAAAAACAAAAAAATTGGACAGATGTCGAAAAATTAGATATGGGTATAAGGGTAACTTCCATATGTGTTTGTTTTCATATAGTTTAGATAGTTAAAGATTAAAGTATCAACGTATATAACATGACAAACAAATTAATTAAACATTTAAACTATTCAAATATTATTAAGCAATATTCTAGCATTTAAAAATATGAAATTGTGAACCTATATAATTAGAAGTACTAAATAATTATAACAACTTTTTTTAAAATTGTAAGAAAATGTTGGTGGGTTAAGTGGGTCAATCCACCTTCAACCCTACTTGAACTCGTTTAACATGTGGGTTAAGTGAGTAGGGCTTAGTTCTACCCACTTTTAAAAAAAAATGATTTTTTCTCAACCCAACCCGACTTGAACCCGTGGTGAGTCAGGTTAGCTTACGGGTTAAAACCCATTTTGACATCTCTAGTACTAAATAACATTGAATTGAAAAGCATCCAAGAAGTATTTAAAAGAGTATAAAAGTACTAGAAACATCGAATTGAAATGTATACCATAAGCGTTTAAAAGTGTTACAAAACCTCATACATGTGTTGACAAAGATGTAGAACACTAGAGAGAGTTATCAATATTAGTAGATGATTGCGGCAATCTTATATAGTCTTATATTTTCCTTTTCAATAAAGTTTATGGTTGTAAAATAGTGATTTCTTTTATTGAGATTTCCTATAAAACATGAATAATGTTTTATTTTAATTATGTAATTAGTGTTTATTATACATTTTAGGAAGTGAAAATATTAGGGTGTTACAAACAACGTCTAAAAGCTCTACAGAACCTCAAATTCAAACACATATTATATGTACTTAAAAGCATCTAGAAGCGTTACATAATATCAAATTGAAACACATCTGATAAGTACTTAAAAACGTCTAAAATCATTACACAACCTCGGATTGAAACACATTTGATAAGTACTTAAAAGCATTTTAAAGTGTTACACAACCTTATATTGAAACACATGTGATAAGTACTTAGAAGCATATAAAATTACTATACAAACTTAGATTGAAAACATTTGATTAGTACTTAAAATCGTCTAAAAGCACTACACAACCTCATATTGAAACCCATATGTTAAATACTTAAAAGTGTCTAAAAGTGCTACACAACCTCATATTGAAACACATTTGATAAGTACTTAAAAGTATCTAAAAATGCTATACAATCTCATATTGAAACACATTTGATAAGTACTTAAAAGCGCTACACAACTTCAAATTGAAACACACTTGATAAGTACTTAGACGAGTTTAAAAATGCCATAATAACTTGGATTGAAATATATTTGAGAACTACTTAAAAGTGTTTAAAAATGCCATATAAGCTCAGAGAGAAAATGATTCAATAATGACTTAAAAGGCATTTAACCATAATGCATATTCATTAAGCTTGGATAAACACAAGTCCAACAATTACTTAAGTGTTTACCTATAACGCATAATTACTATGTTTGGATTGCCACACATCTATGAATTACGCATTTGATAATTTGATAGTTGATTATCATAAAGAGATATGTACTTTTCTCCCTTGGTTCAAATTTTTTTTCCTTATAATGGCTTTTTTGTTGAAATTTTTTTTAACAAGACACCTACTTTAACATTTACCCACATCTCATTAATACTTATATTAATACTTATGTTGAAACTCGAAGAATGATAAAACTCTTTTCGAGCTTCGAAGGAGGGGGGAGGTTGTACATACCTCCAAGATATTGTGAAATATCTCCAAAATAATTATAGATAATACTTATGATATAAAATTTATTGTCGATTCTATTATCTCCAATATATTATGATATAATAATTGGTTGTATAATAACTTCAAGATATAATACTTTATTATCTTAAAGTAACAAAATTTGTTGAATATATTTGTTTATTCATGGTCTAGGAAGCTTATAAATACAACGTCTCACCATGGGGAGTAAAGACTCAATTCATATACTTACACTTAACTCTCATACTTGTATCTGTCATTCATTATCACTCTAATACAAATCTTTAAACTCTTACTATAAGTGTCAAAAAGTCTTTTGTAGGTGAATCTCTTATTTGCTTTTCCTCGAAACTTAGAGCTCTTTCACCAAGAGATAACAATTTGACTATTAAGTGTCTCATACTCTACCTTAAAGATATTTCGACAAAATCTATTAAAAATCAATAGTATTTCATAAATGAGAAATGACATTTTAACATCCCACTTTTGACAACTTCTCTCACTACCTGACGTGGTAGTGAGAGATTAATTTTTTTTTTAAAAAAAAGAATCCACATAAGCACGTTTTTGAATGGAGCACGAGAAAGAATGGAGGTTTTATTTTTGGTGTCAGATTGTACAACGGTTACGTTGTGTTGTAGAAAAACTCAAGTGGCATTGCAATTATAGGCGGTTCTTCTTCGTCTTTCTCTGAAATTCTTTCTCTTTCACTAAAGGTCGTTCCTTTCACCAGTGCTTAAACCCCATTTTCTGTTTTGATTCCTTTCATTCCATTCTTGGCCACAATTTATTTGGTGAAGGAGTTGTTGGTTGACGGAGTCGTTGAAGCTAGGGTGGGTAAATCTCGTTCTGAATATTGTTCGCGTTGTGATTTATGTTCGAAAGCTGCAATTTTTGCACTACTGTTGTAACTGGTGTGACTATTGGAGGAGGTGCATTTGGTTTCTGTTGTGAAGAATTTTTTGCACGGTAAGTAAATGATTCATTCCACATTTCTATCTTTGGTTGCCATGGTGGGTTGTGATGTAGTTCAAATTTTTTTTCTGAAAGGGGATTTCTGATTTCGTTGAGGGTTGATTTATATGAATGTTGGAGTTATTTGGTTATTGTTCTGGAAGAAAGAAATGAGGTTACTTATTGGGGGGTTTAATTTTCGTTGGTTAGTGCGTTTTTGTTTTGGTTGTTTGTTATGTGTTACTGAGTTGGTTTTTTTTAAAGTGAAATGGTTGGGAAACGCAAAAGAAATTCGTCATCAGAGAAATTGAAGGAAGATGTCAACAGAGGAAAGGCATCTATTAGCACAAAGAAAAAGGATGTGAATAGAGGAAAGGCATCTGGTAGCACAAAGAAAGCATTTGGGAGTGATGCGAAAGCTTGTGATAACAAAGAGGTAACTTAAATGATAAATGTATATATGCATTAAATTTGGTATATTTGTTACATTGTTAACGTTTGTGTTAATTGTAAGTTGAAATATATTTTTTTAGGTCCGCATTGAGCACCGATGCCAAACCAAATACATTGTTGAAGCAAATGCCTTACTTAGCAGTAGTCACCGTGGGATACTTGAATTGACCCTTTTTTCTTCATGCCTAAGGATAAAGAAAGAGTTGAACATCAATTGTGCGTTGCTTAGAGAGGTTTTGAGTTGGTGGGTTCCTACTAGGGAATTCATCCAAGTTAGGCAACAATTGGTTAAGTTAAATTGTTTAGATGTGAGCATATGTTTGGGCTTAAGTGGTGGGGGTAATGATGTTGTTTTTTATAGTGAGTTGTGTGGGGAAGTTGGTTTGCTATTTCCTTTAAGGGAAATAAAGGTGAGTGACATCATTGATAGGATGCGTGATTTCGTTGGTGAGGTAGATAATGTGCAAAATGTTTGTCGCCTTTATGGGCTTGTATGTTTTGCTGTTTTGTTTTTCCCTATGATGTCTAGGACCCTGACAAACCTACCTTTTAGGTTATTAGATAACCTAGACACAATGAGGAAGTACCGATGGGCTAGTTATGTGCACAGTTTTCTGATTTCTTCTTTGAATAGATCATCGACAGTTTATAAAGAGAAGTCAAATGAGCACACCATATTTGTGTCTGGCTCAGTGGCCGTTGTTTAGGTACATATTTTTTTGAATTGTAAGATTTAGTTAATGTGTTTGTTATTTGAGGTGTATTAATAATGGCAAATTTTATAAAGGTGTGAGCGTATCAAAGGCTTGGTTTGGGAGATATAAGTGGTACAGTTGCCTTTCCTAGATATTTGTCATGGTCGCTAGTAAGAATGCGGGGTGAAAGAATCAATAAGTGTTTTAAAGTGAACCAGTTGCATTATAGTTGTGCATATAATTGTAAGTGTAGATATGCCAACCTATATGTATTCATTTGCTGAGTAGCTCTGTTTTTGAACTTTTAATGCTAAGTATGTAGTGTATAAGTGCGAAGGCATTAGATGTTGGAAAAAAGGAATTTTGTGTTTGTTTTTATGATTTTGAAATGTAGCAGTTACCATAATGTGGCATTGCATTAGTGTTATATAATTAGTGCATGTACAAGATCAATGATGTTTTTGTACAATAGTACGTATTTGCGAAGCCATGCAATATTATTTGCAGAATTTACTTGAATTTGAATTTGACATCATGAGGCTCAATGAATTTAACTGCAAACCTGTGTTTTTCGAACTACAAATCCATGACATGTGATATGAAAAAGTGTTTGTTTTGTTTTTGTTTGCTGTGTAATGTGACTTCCCATTTGGATCCAAACTCTTTGTTCGTGCAGGTTCGAATGGATTGGACATTGACCGACGAGGAGAGTAACCTTCCCATCTTTGCCAATGAAGCACCTCTAGTGAAGAAGAAAAAGAAAAGTGAATTGCTGGAGAAGCTGAATGCAAACTCCAAATTGCTGCTGGAAATGAAAGAAGATTTGGAGAGGATGAAGAGAGATTTTTACAACAGGGCTGCAGCACAAGGATTTCATGAGGAGCAACCTACTAGTTCTGATGCAATTGAGTTGAGTGGTGGTAGAGATGATGCTCCACATGTTAAAGCTGAATATGGCCATATTGAGGCTGAGAACACAAGTGGTGCAAAGGTCCTAACAAAAGCAATTGACAGTGAGGAGATATTGGGTGATGCAACAAATGAAATTGATGAAGGTGTTGAAGTTGTTGTAGCATCCGAATTAGAATCTGCTGACATTGGCGTAGCATCTCCATCTAAGACTGATGCAGATGATGTAAGTCTTGATGCAGGAAATTTTGGCATTGAGGAAGCTGAAAATACTGTTGAAGCTGGCCCATGTGTTGAAGAAGAGAAAACTGCTGAAGAGCACAATGATGGTTTTGATTCACGTTTAAGTGAGGATGCTTTGACAATTGTTGAGGCACTGGCCTTTGTTTCGCAGCAACTAGGCGATCTAGAAGTTGACAACACAATTAATAGACAAATGTGTTAAATTAATAATAAATAGTTTTAGTAGGAAGGTTGTAACATGTCTGAAATTTGTGCAGATGTGTGATGAACAAGCCCACGATTCCCTTGATGAGGTGGCAGATGCTATGTTGAAGGAAGAGAAGGTGATTGAGATTGAAGAAGGTGATGACAACCCAAATCTCCTAGCAATTGTGCCTTACGTGAATCCTAATAGTCCTTTTCATCAACCAAGAAGTCATATTGCTGAACCAATTACTCCTCTTTCTCAAGTACCTGCTCCCTACGTGGAGAAGTTATTTTTGTATCAAATTGTAACTTCCAAATTAAGAGGGTAATGGGAATCAAATTTTGTTTTGTTATTGTTTGTGTTATTTTAATGACTTCAATATAAACTTGTTGACATGACAGATGTTTATTTGTCGAGATCAATGACCGGATTCTGACTAATTCTGAAATGAGAAACTTTGCGCCGCATGAATGGATTGACAATATGGTAAGATTGGTGAGTTAAGTTAATTTGACATGGTAAGGTTGGTGCTAACTTTTTTGTTGTTGTGTGTGTATGTAGTACATTCTCTTTGCAGCAGGGACATTTATGTACAAGGAAAAATGTCAAACTGGAATATTAGTAGAGTAATTTTTAGTCCAATTTACACGATATGTGTAATGCTTTTTTTATATATAATTTTAATTTGTTTGCCAAACTTAATTCTATTAATATTTTATGTAGGATATATTGATCCGTGATTGTGCAAAAAGGAAGGTTAACAGACGAGTCTGGTCTTTACCGGACTACAATGAATTTTTTCCAAATCGACTTCTTTCTATACATGATGTTTTGACAACAAAATATGTTAGTGTTGTTATTTTAATTTTTCTTTGTTGTGGCTATGTTCAGCTTGTGTGTATCAATTATGTGCTTCTAAGTTCATTTACTTGTTTCAACTAATGGCACCCGTGCTTGATGACAACCACTGATGGTGCTATGACTTTCATTGGGAATCAAAAAAACTGTTCGTGCTTGAGTGTCCTAGGAGAAAACAAATTGACAACCATATTGTAAGTAGTGTTATGTTGTTGAGTATGCGGAATTGATTTATAATTTGTTTTGCCTATTAAGTAATATGACATGTTACTTGAATTCGTATGTTTAAAGGCACATAATTTGGAGCTGTTGTTTTCAATGCTGATGTCTCCTAAACCGAAAGAGAAACCAACTTTCAAAGTAATCATTGAAGAGCTGCCACAACAACCAAATTTGTAATTTGTTGTGTTTCTTACTTGAAAGTATTGTGCCATGTCATATATGATGAGTTATGTGATACCTGATGTTATTGAATTTGGTTTTCATGTTCAGATTCGACTGTGGTATTATGGTACTCAAATATCTTAAGCATAGGGAACCTAACAAAAAGTACAATGGCTAAAGTATGCCTACTTATACTGGGTAAGTTTAATGTGCAAAGAGGAAAATTGTTCATTCATGCCTTGATGTGAAAAGTTAAGTTCAATGTAATGAGTTGTTAATTTATGATTGCAGGCGGAGCTACAACAGTTTAGGCAAGACTACATATGCGATTGGGTTATGGATCCATAAAATATTCATCGCGACGTTGTTCTTTTTGCCATTCAGTACAACACATTGGGTTTCCCAACAGTAGATTGATAGGTTTAGGATATCAGATTTTGTAAATGACAGGGTGTTTTATAAGCTTTAAGTTAATTAGTTAGTGTATAGGGCATGCAATTTAGTTAACAAATTTATTTTGTTGTACAAATGTTTGCAATATCTGTTGAAACCCAGGACCGAATAAATGGTAAACTTTGGTTTGCTTTTTCACATTATTGTCATAAATTTAATTTGGATTATTGAAAGGTTCCAGTTTATGTGCGTAATAGGTGGTTCGTAAGTACAAACCTCAATTAGTCTGCATTTAAGTTATTCTGGATTTAAGTGTGAACTAAGGTGTCCCCTTCTGCTAACCTGCATTATATGATTTCAACAAATTGTTTAACACTTCTTGGGTTGGATGATAAGTATGTCGTTTGGTGGGGTGAGTAAGTTATTGACTCCCTTAAGAAGGTTAACTCACACGAATACATAAGGAATAACTTTAATATAAGTTTTCAACATTGTTGTTAATTTTTTGCTTATGAGAAACTCCCACATTAAGTGCAAAGCATAGTTATCATAAGTGCGAAGCTGCACTTGAGTGCATAATATTGTTTTCCCTCACCCACATAGAAGTTGTTGGCCTTAAGTTTAGTGAATTTATGATGTTTTATTGGTGGATGAGGTGGGTTGGTTTGACGTGAACCTATTTGCGTAGGTGGTGGTGTCAGAAGTAATTCTCGATTTAAGTGCGAACTAAGGTGTCCCCTTCTGCTAACCTACGTCATATGATTTGAACAAATTGTTTAACACATCTTGGGTTGGATGATAAGTATGTCGTTTGGTGGGGTGATTAAATTATTGACTCCCTTAAGAAGGTTAACTCACACGAATTCATAAGGAATAATTGTAATGATAAGTTTTCCACATTGTTGTTAATTTTTTGCAAATGAGCAACTCCCAGACTAAGTGCATACCATAGTTATCATAAGTGCAAACTTGTACTTCAATGCAAAATATTGTTTTCCCTCAAACACGTAGAAGTTGTTGGCCTTAAGTTCTATGAATTTATGATGTTGTATTGGTGGATGAGGTGGATTGGTTTGACTTGAACCCATTTGAGTAGGTGCTGGTGTCAGAAGTGATTCTAGATTTAAGTGTGAACTAATGTGTCCCCTTCTGCTAACCTGCAGCATATGATTTGAACAAAATGGTTTAACACATCTTGGGTTGGATGATAACTATCCCGTTTTGTGGGGTTAATGAATTATTGACTCCCTTAAGAAGGTTAACTCACACGGATTCATAAGGAATAACTGTAAGACCCGAGAAAAATAAATAAATATTTATTTAATAAATGCGACGACATGAATCCTTAAGATAATTAATGTGGAGAGAGAAGATAGGAAATAGTACTAGCCCAAGTGGTTAAGATTACTTAGTTGTGTTAAGAGGACTTGGGTTTGAGTCATGTATATACTAATTATGTGTTAATTTAATTATTTACTATTTTTAATAAAATACTGGACCGTGATGAGTGATAATATAATCTTAGATGTATAGGAATTATCATGAAATGCCAGTTGGTTGAATTGGTTATTCACTTACTTTGAAATTATATGGTTGTGGGTTCGAATTTTGGGGGATGTGAGATAGGTTCTTTTTGCCAAATCTTTTTTTTGGCATGAGGGAGAATGGTTAGAAAACCCTAACTACCACAGAGACCCTAGCCGTCATAGAAAGAAGCTAGAAGGGTTGAGAAACCACCATGTTAATGGCCTTTGATGGCCATTAACCTTTTGTTTTAAATTTTTGTATTTTAATCTTAATAAATTATTTTAAGGGCACTACAAATGTGAATTTGAGGGGTTTTTGGTACAACCGCTGATGGAGAATGTTAAAGCACTAAAAATGGAGCCAATGAGAGAGTGAAAAGGTTATAAAGAGTATCAAGTGGGAGAAGCTAAAGGTAGATCAATTCTGGGCAAAAAGGAACGTTAGGAGTGCAATTGGAGCGAGAATTCCAGTAAGGGGAGCTGACTAGTTTAATCTCTTCCTATGAAAGAAGATTTCAAGTTTTGTTTGATTGAATTATTGTTTACAATAAAAAAATAATATGTGATGCATTTGTTTTATATTTTAGAAATTTTGATTATAATGGTGATATAGTATCATCAAATTTTCATTTGAATGTTAAGTATGTGATTGGTGAATTTTAGTGATACGAAATCTAATATAGCATGAATGCATTGAGGTTTTTCTTGATTTGTGGGTGAATGATGCAAAGGAAAGGTTAGGGTTTATGTTTTTATTTTACAGTAGCGTGACTTGGGGTTGCATTCTAGAGCTTTCATTTTTTTTAATTATATGAAAAAGTAGATAAATGTGATATTATGGTATGTTATAATATTTTAGGAGGATATTTTACGACATTCCTCATATAGTAATTTATATAGTATTAAAGAAAAAAAAGGGAAACAAATTATCTGCTTTGGTGCATAGCATCGATTACACTAAATAGTTTTTTTTAATATATACATATATATATATATATATATATATATATATATATATATATATATATATATATATTTAAAGAATATTAGAAGTGGGGTTGGCTTTCTTTCTTTTTTTTTTGTTGTATTTGATATTATATATGACTTGTAGCTTTTGGGTATTAAGCTTTGATAGTGACTAAACTTTTGGTATGCTGCAGTTAAGGTTTTAGAATAATTAGTAATTTTCTTTGGTAGTGTTTTTTTTTTATATATGATGTGGTATAATTAATAATTTTTAATATATTATATAAGAAGGAAAGGGAATAGTTATAAAAAAGGATTTATAAATGGGGATTGTAGAGGTAATTTTATTAATTTAGGTTGGTATTTAATTAATTGGCTTTAGTTGCATTCGACTTTTAGGGTGCATGTTTAGAGTTCCTCTTCTAAACACAACACATTTATTATTATTATTATTATTATTATTTTAGTTTACTACTATTATTGTTATTATTATTCTTATCATTATTATTATTTCTATTACTATTATTATTATTATTATTATTATTTTCCTTAATAATAATAATATTATTAATTTATTTTAATATTATTATTATTACTATTATTATTATAATTATTCTTATTATTATTAATAATTTTATTATATTTTAATATTATTATTATTTATTATTATTATTATTATTATTATTATTTTTACTATTATTATCATTAGTATTATAATTATTATTATTGTTATTTATATTATTATTTTTTATTTTTATTGTTATTACTATTACTATTATTATTTTTATTTTTATTTTATTTTACTATTATTATTATTATTATTATTATTTTGTTCACTACTAATTTGGCAATACTGAAGTTGCTAAAGTTAAGTAGTGGTAATTTGATCGCTTAACGACAACGATATCAGGTGGTGACACTTAAAGCCAGAGAAGGGTTAGCTTGGAAAGTTTTATAGACTATATTTGACTATTTTGTAAACATTTAGTTGATCATTTTTGAACTATGTAAACATGGAGTTTACTTTATGGTTTTGAATTTTGAGACATTTTAGCAAGGTTTTAATTTTTCCGCGTTTTGGGAAAGAACTTTGAATAATAGTGACATATTTAATATTATTTTACTTTATTTTATTTAAATTAGCAATATCCGGCCGGGATGTTACAATAACTGTAATGATAAGTTTTTCACATTGTTGTTAATTTTTTGCAAATGAGCAACTCTCAGACTAAGTGTATACCATAGTTATCATAAGTGCAAAGTTGTACTTCAGTGATAAAAGATTATTTTCCCTCAACCACGTGGAAGTTGTTGGCCTTAAGTTCTGTGAAGTATGATGTTGTATTGGTGGATGAGGTGGGTTGGTTTGACTTGAACCCATTTGAGTAGGTGCTGGTGTCAGAAATGATTCTAGATTTAAGTGCGAACTAATGTGTCCCCTTTTGCTAACCTGCGACATATGATTTAAACAAAATGCAACACTTCTTGGGTTGGATGATAACTATCACATTTGGTGGGGTGACTAATTGCAGACTTAATTAAAATGGTTCAATGACAACAATTCATGAACACTAATATTTAAATGTTATGGCGATTGTTGAAAAGTTATTGCATGTGTAAAAAATGTAGTTTAAGTGCAAAGTTGTGTTATCGTATCTGCCAATTGGAACTTTTTTGCAAAAAATTGTTTTCTTTCACAAGCATACGAGTATTAGTCCTTAAGTTTTGGAGAATTTAACATGTTTTGTTCATGGATAAGGTAGGTTGGTATAACATGGACCCATTTCTGTAGGTGCTGGTGTCCAAAACTTATCCATAACGTAAGTGCCAACCCATGAGACAATTTTTGCTAAGCTTGGTTATGTCATTTGAACAAAATTGTTTAACACTTTTTGGCTTCGATGAAAATATCTCGTATAGAGGCGTGACTAAATCAAGCCATTTCAACAGGTCTTGGTGTCAGAAGTGATCTCGTATGTAAGTGTTAACCCAGATGTCCCTTTCTGCAAAGATGCGTTAAATGATTTGAACAAGATCTTTCCACAAATTGGCTTTGATGATAAGTATGTTGCGTGGTGGTGTGATTAAATTTGACACTTGAATCATAAAAGTTAATTGACACAAAGTCATAATGAAAAACGATTATAAATTGTCCACTTTTTTTTGAGTTTTTGCATATGAAAAACTCCCAGATTAAGTGCAAAGTCGTTCTGTCATAACTACCAACCTCAAGTTTTCTGCAAAATGGTTTTTACATCACCCACATACAATTACTTGTTCTTAATTTTTTATAATTTAACATTTTTTCTTCGTGGATATGTTGGGTTGGTATAACATCAACCCATTTCAGTAGGTGCTGGTGTCACAAGTACTTTCGGATATTTGTGTGAACCCATGTGTCCTGTTATGCTAACATGTGTTATATGATTTTAAAAACATTGTTTAACACTTATTGGTTTACATGATAAGTATCCTGCTAGGTGACGTGACTAAATTATACGCTTTATGAAAAAGGTTAACTCACACCAATTGATAAGGAATAATGTTTAAATGTTTTAGAGATTGTTTTAAAGTTATTGCATATTAAAAACTTCCAATTTAAGTGCAAAGTTGTGTTCGCGTAAATGCCAACCTCATCTATTTTGCATAATATTGTTTTGCCTCACACACATACAAGTAGTACCCCTTATGATTTGGGAATTTAACATGTTTTTTTGGTTCATAAGGTGGGTTGGTAGAGAATGCACCCATTTCAGTAGGTGGTGCTGTAAAAATTGATCCACAACGTAAGTGTCAACCCAGTACTCCATATCACATAACCTGCCTTATATGATTTGAACATAAATGTTTAACAATTATTCCTTTCCATGATAAGTATCCCGTTTGGAGGCATGACTAAATTACAGACTTCGTTAAAATGGTAGACTCACAACAATTCATAAAGAATAATATTTATATGTTTTGGACTTTGTTTTAAACTTATTGCATATGAAAAAGTTGCAGTTTAAGTGCAAAGTTGTGTTATCGTAACTGCGAACCTGAAGTTTCCTTCCAACCAAAATTTAGGTCCACACTCTATTCACAACCTAACTGCCAGAGAACATGAAATGTCTACCACAACCACAGTTTAAGCAATCACATAACTAAACATCGGGTCCTTACATGCCATACATTACAATCAAATTAAAAATCAAAATACCCATAATGTTTTGCAGAAGTAAACGTTTGACAGATTAAAACTAAACTTAACATTGAGTTGAGGTTGACATCGAAAACCATAATATATAACGGGATATATTTGCCACTATGGTTGTGACTTTGATGATTGCCCTACTTTAGTATTCTTGAATTTCTTGAAAGAATCAACTAGGCTTTTAATTCTGTCATCAATGCTGATGTAGGTCATTTCCTCATCTTCACTACTATCCTTTACCGTCTGCACAAGGATTTGGTCCAGATGCTCCATATTTGGATCCACATTCATTTCCACATTTTTCTGAACAATTGGTTGAACATCATGGTTTACAATAAGTGGTTCAGTGTGGTTCATCTGTGGCTGAACAGGTTGTTGGGCTGGTTCCTTTTCTACATCAACCATGTGTGTACTTTCTACCTCTTCCATTGTTGGATCACTGATGTCATGGTTGAACACCTATCCATTTGATGACAACATAATCAATAATTTGTTTGGACATGACATAATATAATGAATAAGGTGTTAAATATCAAACCTTAACAATATTCCTTAGAGTGATGTTTAAGTACAACTTATCTGCCTTAGGATTGAATACGAACACTTGTTTCAGTAAAATCACAGCCCCAATACCAAAAAGTGGACCACATTCAAGATGTGAAACTGCTTTATTATGAACGCTGGCCTGGGCAGTGTGTTTTAGTTCCTGATAAAATAGTTAAGCACCAATATAATGTTTGTTTAGCAGTTTGTGTGGGACAAAATTTAGGAAATTAAGAACACAATATAACTTTAAAAACCTTAACAGTGAGAAGCTGATCCTCCAACCCATTTGCTTTACTCTCCTTGACAACACAGGCCACAAAATGCAATTTGTCAAACAACTTTTCGTGTACATAGGAGTAATATTTATTTAGTCCAGTCATATTTTATCACTCATGAAGGTTATAACCAAGTTCGTAGTATATATGTATAACAAAGTGTTTGATGAACATGGTTGCCCATTTCCAAGCATTTGATTCAAATTCACAAGCAAATGTTGCGTGGACTGTTGTCTTCCTCCCTCACGGTTGATGATCACAGTTTGATAATTTCCTGCTGGACCAGGGATCAAAGATGTGCTTCCACTGCACCGTCGCATGCAGGGATGGCAACGGGGCGGGGCGGGGACAGGTTTCGCTATCACATACCCATCCCCGCATAAAAAATTCATCCCCATCCCCATACCCAAACCCAACGGGTATCAAACTTTTTTCCCATCCCCATCCCCACCAGGTAACGGGTATAATCTCGTACCCATACCCGTACCCGTGTTCTAACTACTTCAATATTAATTTTTATAAAAGAAAAAAAATTACGGTAAAGAAAACATAATATTATGAAATATTCAATATTAGGAG
>Ga0209589_1002701_pt1 | contig 30881 bp, 11 predicted proteins | sample CowpeawhiteBW_FD_187525 | JGI IMG/M metagenome (GOLD analysis project Ga0209589, IMG submission 187525) | Root nodule microbial communities of legume samples collected from California USA - Cow pea white BW (SPAdes) (version 2) | ecosystem: Host-associated > Plants > Roots > Nodule | place: USA...
AAAAAAATAAAAAAAATTAAAAAAAAATTAAAAGAAAATTAAAAAAAAATCAAAAAAATCAAAAAAACCAGGAGCTGACACGTGGCATGTACTGTACAAAAACGTTAACTATTTAAACACCGTTAGTGAAAAGGACCAAATTGACCACAATTTGACGAAAATGAGGATCTAATTGAACATAAAACGAAAATAGGAACCAAATTGAATAAAATCAACAAAAATAGGGACCAAATGTATATTTAAGCCTAATAAATAATAAAATAAAATAAGAAATATGTTTGGATTGATGGTAGGTTTTTTAACTTTAATTCTACCATGGGATAAAAGGAAAAAAAAAAGAAAAGAAGAAAAAAAAAACAAGAGAAGGGAGAATCTAATTTATTTTTAATTATGACACGCATTTCATGAGCCCAAACAAATGTTTTGTACATATTTTCACCTCCACTGTTTGTTATTTACACTCTTCACATGACATGTCACAAAAGGACGTTTCATAATTTCTGTGTTCAGAGAAGGTATAATATTAGGAGCAATGTTTTGTTTTATAATAATTTGAATAAATATCTTGCATTTACACTTATGTGATGTGTCTCTTTGCGTTGTCAGTCTAGGAAGGCATTATTTTAATTAGAAGCAAATATTCCTGATAATAATGCTTTTAGAGAATGATACGATTTTAATAGTTAGAAGAAAATATTCCTGGTAATAATTAGAATCAATTATATGAATAATATGTTATGATTTGATAACGATCTTTATGTGACGAAAAATATGATTCTAGTAATTACAGGCAATATTTTGTGAATATTATGCAACGATTTAATTACTATAATATGTTTCATCAAGACCAATTTCTTCCTCATATATTTTACTATAATTAAAGACTATGATTTCAGTGGTACCCCAAGGTGCCTATATAAGCACAAGAACTTCTCCAATGCAGGATACAAAAAAGAAATTTGAAAAAACCCCTATTCTTTTTTATTAGCAGAGCACACACGCAAAAGGGGTCACCTTACTATCCTTTATTATTTTTGTATGTGTTTTTTTATTTTGTTTGATTTTTTTGGGAACAATAAATATTTTAAACATCAAATTCTGTCTTGCACACTTAATTAAAGAAGGAACCGTCTTAAGACGGGCGTTGTGGGGTGTTAATACCTTCCTCACACGTAATCGACTCCTAAATCCAAATTTGATTTCGAAGACTTTTCTTTTTTAAAGTTTTTCTATAGTTTTCCTTAATAAACTATGGTGACGACTCCTATTTTTTTTTAATTATTTTCGCCGTCCCGTCGTGATCTCGGTTGCGACAGATGGTGACTCCACTAGGGACATGTTTGAGAGTCATTCCTATTAGTTGAGTGCGCAAAATATATGTTGTTTTTATATATTCGTCTTTCCTTTGTCTTTTGTTTTATTTCATGTATATTTATCTATCTTTGTTTGTCTTAATGCCATGTTTACTCTTTAATGTCCTCATATGATTATATTGTTGAAATTATTGAATCCTAGGGTAGACAATTGTTATATCTGTCTGGGAATTTTCTGGTTATTTTGCATGTGTGGGTTTGGGTAGTCTTAGGTTGCTGCATTCACACATTACACATGGTAGGCTAGTACATTCATTTTTAATATTGGAGGTCCAACGATTGTTATGCTAGATCTCGGATCTACTTGACTATTGGGTAGACTTCATCTAGAGTTTGCTTCCTCTTGACATGCCACATCTGTTAGGTCGCCTATCGTTGTGGATTATGCCCTGAGGTTGACTTCAGCTCTAGAGGCTTGTGAGATAATTTAGAGTTATCCTTTGAAGAATCATATAAAAGCCCATAGACCAGAAAATAGTTTTTTTCTACACCTTCTAGGACACAAAGGGAGCATGCATTATTTCTTTATTTATTTTTAATATTTTCATTTTTTATAAAATTAAGTAGTTAATTTTCAACTGTGTCATATTTGCATCAACGTATAAATAAGGGCCTCTCGAGGCGCATACATGCATTACATCCACATCTTATTTTCATTCATGGTACCATGCACATAGTTTTAAGGAATAACAATTTTACATTCACTTGACACGTATCATGGATCCACTTTGGATTCATGTCACAATGTATAATGCATAATATTCATCCCATTATTTTTTCATGCCACCTTGCATAGTACATATCATACATACACTCACATGCATGTGTATAGGTAGTTTCCAAATTTGTAGCATCTTGCATTTCATGTTACTTTGAATAACACATAACATGCATCAACACCACATCTTGACAAAAGTTTCACTATAATAAATTCAAAATTAATTGTTTCCCTTTTTTGTTAATAAATTCATGGAATCTTGTGAAAGGTGAAAAAAAATAAGAGGAGAAAATAAATTATTCTTTGTCAGATCAGTTAGTTGAATAAATAGTTTTTTATGAAAAGTGGCATGCTTTTGAAACATTGCTTTAATGTGTGTACATGGAATTGCTCAAATTCATTTCCTTTCCCATCCTATTTCCCATCACCTTGCCCTCATAAATCTCTCTTTTGTATTCCATGGAGATCATCATAAAGGGGGCATGTGTCCTAGAATGAATTTAAATTGAAGTGAGTCTTTGAACACAAAAAAAAAAGATAACAAAAAAAAATGAAGAAAAGTATGCTAGACTGAAAACCCAAGAGGGTGGTCTAGGAAAAAATTAAGACAACAAAAAAATAGAAAATAATACAAAAAAGAAGTATGGGCAAACAAGGGGCAACCTCTAATGTGATTGAATTTTTTTCCCTTTGGATTAAAGCTTTTGAAATTAAAACAATCATGAGTTGAAATGAAGTGTGGCCATGTTTCTTTATCAAGAAAAAAATGATATTCCTTTGTTACCCATTTTGAGCCTATAAAAAATCAAAAGTTCTTTCTAGTTACCCTGAACAAGGGTCACCTTCCCATGAAGTTAACATAATGTTTGCATCTATTTTATTTGACTTATAATTCACCAATAAAAAAATAAAAAAAGTTTGGAAAGAAAAAAAATTGGTTATCCAAAAAAAAAAAAAATATATATATATATATATATATATATATATATATATGAAAACGTTGAATATTTTAATAAAAAGAAGTTGATAAAAAATAAATTGAGAAAGTCTTAAATGGCGGGTGAAAATTTCCAAAAAAATAACAAGAAGCCAAAATAGATTTGTTGGAAAGAAGTGGACCTGATTATGTAAACAGTCTATATTTTTGAAGATCCGTACTCCGCTTTACACCTCAATTTTATTTTTTTTTAATGAAAACATACGTTTTCAATATTAAATGATACCTCAATTCTTTTTTTTTTTAATAAAAACATACGTTTTCAAGATTAAATGATATATAGATTTTATTGTATTTATAAATTATACATACCTAACCCAACAAATATGTTAAATGATGCAGCCCAATAAGGTCCATTGAGTTTTACTGACCTAAACTAGTCAGAAGACATTCTGAGATATATTTGTTAGTCTAAATATTCATATGTTAACCGTATATGTGATTAAATCTCGATAGTTTGATTATGCCATAATATTCCTTAATATTATATATTTATAAAATATTTGGTATATTAGGTAATGTATCACACTATTGTTATTATTCCGCTAATTGAACATATAAACATTAAGTTGTTATATTTGTTTATATTATTTGATATTCTCTTGATATTATCTATTTTCATCACACAAATTATAAGGACACAAAATCCTATTGTCGCAACTAAGATCGCGGCGGGACGACGAAAATAATTTAAAAAAAATAGAGGAGTCGCATTATAGTTTATTATGGAAAACTATAGAAAAACCTTAAAAAAGAATAATCTTTGAAACCAAATTTGGGTTCGGAAGTCGGTTATGTGTGGGGAAGGTATTAGCACCCCACAACTCCCATCTTAAGACGATTGTTGTGGGGTGCTAATACTTTCCCCACACGTAACCGACTCTTGAACCCAAATTTGGTTTTGAAGACCATTATTTTTTAAGGTTTTTCTATAGTTTTCCATAATAAACTATGGTGACGACTCTATGTACCTTTTAAATTATTTTCGCCATCCTGACGCGATCTCGATTGCGATAGATGGCGACTCCACTAGGGAAGTTTTGGAGAGTTAATCCTATTAGTTGAGTGTGCGAAAGGTATGTTGTTTTTATATATTCATTTTCCCCTAGTTTTTGTTTTACTTGGTGTATATTTATCTATCTTTATTTGTGTTGATGTCATCTTTACTTGTTTTGATGTCCTCATATGATTATATTGTTGAAATTGTTGAACCCTAGGGTAGAAGACAATTGCTATATCTGTTTAGGAATTTTCTGGTTATTTTGCAGGTCTGGGTTTGGGTAGTCTTAGGTTGCTCCATTCACACATTACACATGTTAGGCTAGTGCATTCATTTTAATATTGGGGTCCCATACCTAGACCTGATTAGCCATAAGGAGTGGAGCTCCAACGATTGTTATGCTAGATCTCGAATCTACTTAACTATTGTGAAGACTTCATCAAGAGTTTGCTTCCTCTTGACATGTCACATCTGTTAGGTCGCCTATCGTTGTGGATTATGTTCTGAGGTTGACTTCAGCTCTAGAGGCCAATGAGATTATTTAGAATTATTGCTTGAATTATCACGAAAAAGCCCATAGACCAGAAAATAGATTTTCTCTACACCTTCTAGGACACAAAGGGAGCATGCATTATTTCTTTATTCTTTTTAATCTTTTCATTTTTATAAAATTAAGTAATTAATTTTCAACTGTGTCATATTTGCATCAATGTATAAATAATGGCCTCTAGAGGCGCATGCATGCATTACATCCACATCTTGTCTTCATTCATGCATGGTACCATGCACATAGTTTTAAGGTAAATAACATTCTTACATTCACTTGACACATAGCATGGATCCACTTTGGATTCATGTCACAATGTTTAATGCATAATATTCATCCTATTGGTTTTTCATGCCACCTTGCGTAGTACATACCATACATACACTCGCATGCATATGTATAGGTAGTTTCCAAATTTGTAGCATCTTGCATTTTCATGTCACTTTGCATAACACATAACATGCATCAACACCACATCTTGAAAAAAAGTTTCACTATAATAAATTTAAAATTAATTGTTTCCTATTTTTTTGTTAATAAATTCATGGAATCTTGCGAAAGGTGAACAAAAAATAAGAGGAGAAAATAAATTATTCTTTGGTCAAATTAGTTAGTTGAATAAATAGATTTTTTTATGAAAAGTGGCATGCTTTTGAAACATTGCTCTAATATGTGTACATGGGATTGCTCAAATTCATTTCCTTTCCCATGCCCTCATAAATCTTCCTTTTGTATTCCATGAAGATCATCATAAAGAGGGCATGTGCCCTAGAATGAATTTAAATTGAAGTGGATCTTTGAACATAGAAAAAAGGAAGGAAAACAAAAAAAAATGAAGAAAAGTTTGCTAGACTGAAAACCCAAAAGGGCAGTCTAGGAAAAAATTAAGACAACAAAAAATAGAAAATAATACAAAAAGAAAATAAGGGCAAAAAAGGGGCAACCTCTAATGTGATTGAATTTTTTTCCCTTTGGATTAATGCTTTTGAAATTAAAACAATCATGAGTTGAAAGGATGTGTAGCCATATTTCTTTATCAAGAAAAAAACTGATCTTCTTTGTTACCCATTTTGAGCCTATAAAAAATCAAAATTTTGTTTCTAATTACCCTGAACAAAGGTCACATTCCCACTGAAGTTAACATAATGTTTGCATCTATTTCATTTGACTTGTAATTCACTAATAAAAAATAAATAAAAAAGTTTGGAAAGACAAAAAAAATTGGTTATGCAAAAACAAAAAGAAAAAGAGAAACAAGATTTGGAAAGTGAAAAAAAAAAGTGATGAACAAAGGTAGTCAAATGAATTTTAGGTGCAACATTAGATAAAGACCCTTGTTTTAAATAACCTTTATACCATTTATTTTAAGCCTTCAATATCTATTTTTTTATATCCCTTAGCCTTGGACACAATACAAGCCTAATAGAGTCCACACAAATCAATGATTGGTTGTTGTTTTTCAAAAACTTTAATTTAGAGTAAAATATTTTGTCATGTTAAGAAGTTTGTCCAAAAAAAAAGATTGAAAAATGTTCAAAGATTTGCTTTCAAACACTGGGGTAGTTTATTTTTGGTTGACATGTTTCCATAGAGATCAAAATTAACAGGAGTGGTCAAGTTAAATCAAGGTTATGCCCTTTCATTCTCTCATTCTTCATTTGTTTCCTATCATATTTTCTACTTTGAGCCTAAAATTTGATCTACCTTTCTCCTACCATTACTCATTATTCTCACCTTGAAATAAAGTGGGGAGACGTTTTACTTGTTGTTCATACCTTATAGTCAGATATCTTGAATTTGGACAATTATTGACTTTTATTGTCAGGCTTACATTGGGGCAACTAATATGAAGTCTCCCATTATTTTCAACATTCTCATGATATCAACAATTGGGGCAAGCTTAAACACATTTTGCACCCCGAGACCAATCTATACCCTCAAATTGGGACAAATTTTGAAGTCTCCATCTTTTTTATCAATAACTGGGACAAGCCCAAACACACTTCATGTCCTGAAGTTAACTCTTAACTATCAAATTGGGGCAACTCCTTAGTCAATAACCTCATCTAAGCCCTTCCAAGAACTTTGGCAATTTCGTGTATGTCACTCAAATAATGTTCAAAAAGCAATGGTACAGAAAATAGTTTCTCAATAAACTAATCAGACCAAGGAATATTTTTCAAAGAAAAAAATCAAAACAGAAGGATTCCATAAATCTAAAAATAACAACAAATTGAGGATCAATTGAAATAAGTTTCATACAATGTAAAAGGTGAAAAAATACATGAGGGCATGCTTCATGCATAGATTCATATTTAATCATACATACATCATTCATTTTTGTGAAAAGAAAAAAATTAACAAAGGAACTTTCATCATGCATTCACACATTAATTCATACATCAAAGTTTCAAATTTTGTTCATGTAAAAAAAATCATAACATGTGCATCATAAACTAATATTGTTAGTGCTCAAAAAGAAAATCCACAAGTCATGCCAACATTATCATTCACCATGCATGCTCGAAATAAATATAACAGCATTATCACACGTCATAATCAATGTTAAAAAAATAATACATAGCATGTGTCAGCATTTTTATGCGCATATAATGTAAATGTTAAAAAAAAGTCATAATAAGCATCAACATACTCATGCATTCTTAAAAAGAAAATTTATACCAGGTGTTAGCAACTGCATGCATTCATACACATGACATCAATTATCAAACAAAAAATATCCAAACATGTGTTAGCAAAATTAGGTTCTATGTAGTATTTGGTTCAAAAAGAAAAAAAAAAAGAGTCGCACACATGCCAACATATTCATGCATATATCATATTAGCATATTCATGCACATATCATATTATGTTAGCATATTCATGCACATATCAAACTATGTTAGCATATTCATTCATGCATAAATAATTTAAATGCTCAAAAATAAAAATTCATAACATGTCTTAATCATCATGCATCATAGTTCTTTTTCATGAAATGAAAAAAAATTCTTGTCACTTTTGGGACCGAAACCCTCTTCATTCACATGAACGATTGTCGAATCCTTTTGTCTCAAAATGAAGAAAATGAGATAGATACAAATTTTGCTTCTTTAATATTCCTCGGATTGATGGTCCTCTTCATTCATATGAATTACCTACATATCCTCAAGCCCAGTTTCGCACTGGCCCTTCAAGCCTAGTTTTATCTGGCCACCTCAAGCCTAACTTTGTCTAGCCCTTAAGGCCAATTTCGCACTGGCCCCTTAAGCCCAGTTTCATCTTGCCACCCCAAGCCTAGCATTGTCTAGCCCCTAAGCCCAGTTTATTTGGCCCAAGCCTAGTTTCGTACTGGCCCCTAAGCCTAGCTTTGTCTAGCCCACAAGCCCAGTTTTATCTGGCCACCCCAAGCCTAGCTTTGTCTAGCCCTCAAGCCTAGCTTTGTCTAGCTCCCGAGACTAGCTTTGACTAGCCTTTAGGCCTAGTTTGTCTAGCCACCCTAAGCCCAGTTTTATCTAGCCCCTCAAGTCCAGTTTCGCATTGGCCCCTCAAGCTAGTTTTATCTGGCCACCTTAAGCCTAGATTTGTCTAGCCCCTAAGCCTAGTTTTGCACTGGCCCCTTAAGCCTAGTTTCATCTAGCCACCCAAAGTTTATCTTTGTCTAGCCCTCAAGCCCAGCTTTGTCAGGCCTAAGCCTAGTTTATCTGGCCACCAAGCTCAGTTTTGTATAGCCCTCAAGCCCAGCTTTTTTTGGCCCAAGCCCAGTTTATTTGACCACCAAGCTTAGTTTGGTTAGCTCTCAAGCCTAGCTTTGTCTAGTTGTAAGACCCAAGAAATTTAAATAATTAATTAAATAATTATTTAATAAATGCGGGTAATGGGAGCCTTTAAGACATTTAATGCGAAGTGTTATGATGTGAAAAAGTACTAGCTCAAATGGTTGAGAGTACTTTATTGTGTGAGAGGACTTGGGTTCGAGTCCTATGTATGTCAATTGTAAGTTATTTTAATTTGTGCATTATTTTGATAATATGTTTGAATGTGGTTAGTGATAATGTAATCCTAAAATTTTAGGAATTATCACTAAATTGGGTGGTTGTGTTCAAACCTTGTTAGGGCCGAAATTAACTTTCTTTTTGCCAAATTTTCTTTTGGCGTGAATGGGAAAAGGCAGAGGAAAACCCTAGTTGCTAAGAAAGGCAGCCTAGTGGGGGCTAAGAAACACTTTGGTAATGGTTATTGAATAGCCATTAATCAAATTTTAATTGATTTTCGTTAAATGGAGTAGAGGGTGATTAATGGGGTATTAACTTAGAGAGAGGAGAGAATTAGAGGGGACGGAAGCACTACATTTTCGTATTAGCATTGGGTATAGGTTTTCCAGAAGAGTTGTGCTGCCTTGGGAGAAGAATTAAGGCTGAAAGCTGTTGTTGGAGTGCACAAAAAGGTTAGGAGAGTTTTAGTTGAAGGACACACATTCCAAACTCGAATTTGAGCAAGGATTCCAAGTATGGGGAGTTGTCTCGTATGGTTTATTTTCGTATTTGAATAAATATGCTTTGCCATGTATCATTGTATGAAATTCCCCTCTCTGTGACGTTTCTCGAGGTTTCTGGGTTTCTGCCCAGAAACCGCCTGGCGGTATGAACAGAGCCACCAGGCGATGCTGCAAATTTTGCCTATTTTGTTGGGTTCTGGCATGAACCGCCTGGCAGCAATGAATTTCTGCCAAGCGACGCGACGTTGTCCATGGTTCTGATTGTGCATTGTTTGGTGCAGAAGTCATTTTGACTTTTGAATGCGTTTTTGGGAAATAGTATTATGTGTTGATTGTTATAACATGTATATGTATTTGGGGTATGATGGTGCTTGGAGGAAATCAGGTATGATTACCAATGAGCAGAATCTGGATTGTTGGAAGGGAAAAGGGATGAATTAATCTTTATAGACCATTGAGTATATGATGTGTAAGGGATAATGCTAGGTGTGTGGCTTGAAACATTTTATGCGAATTGGTGTGGTTGGGTGTAATTAGGTCCTGTGCCAAATTAGGAGAAGTTGTAGATTCCTCGCAGGTGCAGAATTCTGGTTTGGTGTCCAGCTACTGATGCACCACCTGGTGACACCCTGCTTGCCGCCAGGTGACTACTGGTTCAAAGGCAGATTTGTGTCATTACATGGTTAGGTGCATGAGAGGTTATTAGAGTGAATTGGACTAGAGGAATTAATCGATAAAATGGGAAGAGTTAGTGTGTAGGAATTCGTGGTGATAAAGGCAATTGGGAAAATAGGATGGTGTGTTAAGTTGGAAGTGGCTTGGGAATTAGTATGGGTTTTATCTTGGGTAGTTCATTGGTTGGAAATGAGAAGAAAAAGATGTAGAATACTAAATAAGAAGGGTTGGGAAATGGGACAATCATATCTTAGAGGACTGATGCAAAAATCATAAATTGGGTGGCATTGATTGGGAGATATGTGAGAGGGAAATGTGGTACTATTGCAAGGGGATATAAGCATATTGAATACTCTAAAATATAGTGTGTCACTTATATAAGTTAGATTAAGCAATTGGAGATTGATAGAAGGATTGGAAGAACTCTATGTCTTGAATAAAGAGATTTGGGGATTTCAATTTATAGGTATTGAAATCATGAATGGAATGACAAGTTGACAAGAATTAGAATCTAAGGGAGGAGAATACATTAATACCTTTGGGAGGTATAGAAGATAGTAGGATAATCTGATTTTGAGTGCTAAAACAGTAGTTGGTGCGCTACTGTTATAGCGCCTGGCGGCACGGGTGTGACCGCCAGGCGATAGGAGTAGTAGGGAGGGTCCTACAACGTGTGGCGCCTAATGGCAGAGTGTGCTCCGCTAGCCGATGGCCCTAAAATAGTGGGTCTGTCTGGAGCCTGGCGCTTGGCGGCAAGCGGGTTCTGCCAGGCGGTCTGCACTGGTTTCGCTTGATGGCGCTGAGGCTACGCCAGGCGATAATGCTGCGGACAGTGGCTTGTGTGTGTTGCTTTTAGCAGTGACGCACTCACAAGATTTTTGACTCATACAAAAATCTAGACTAACACCCTGCAAGAATCACAATTACAAACCTGAAATCACATCAGGCAAAAAACTAGAGGCACAAGAACTACAGAAGCTGATGGTAGCTCTCCCTAGCCAACCATACATGTGTTCTTCATGCTAATCCCAAGCCAAAATGCCTTCAAGACCAACCAAGATCTTCAAACAACACGTTGTAGTTGTGTATTGCAAAGAGAGAGAGGGTTTTCTAGTGATGAATTACAAGTTTTCGCGCTCTAAAACTCATAATTGTACCCCTCTCAAAAACACAAGTTATATATAGTCTTGTTTAAGTGAAATCAGTCGATTGAATTTTCCATACAATCTCTTGATTTCACTTGACTTAAGTGAAATCAGTCGATTGAAAAACAATTCAACTAATTGAATACATTCATACCATAAACTATATACAACAAGCCTTTTAACCTGTTAAAACTCATTTTAACATATTAAAAAGGACACATTAAGACTAACAAGACATCAAACCTATGCCATATAGCCTACCAACATGATATAACATCTAATCATTACATTTAACACATTATTTCCATATTTAATACACTAGAAACATAATCTTCAAGTTGATCTTCATTAATCTTCATCAAACACATGTGATCTTCATGCACTTGGCTTTATCAAATCTTTACTTCAAGCTTGCTTGTGCCAAAAAATTGATTATTGTCTTAGATTTTCAAATCAATCAATGTAAAGTCTCAATCAATTTGTTAGGATTCTTATTTTTAACCAAAGTACAGTCTCAATTAACAATAAGAACTTTTAGATTGTCTATAGTAAATTCAACCAAAGTATAGTCTCAATTAAATTTTAGTATAGTTAATCATGTTTATTCCTTTTTTTGCCTAACCAAATAAAAAGCTTATCAATCAAACTAAAGTCTTGACTAATTTTAGTTAAGATGATCACCTTTAATCATAGTAAAGCCTCAATTATTTGTAAAAACTTATTTAATCACATGAAAAATTCTAAATTAAATCAAAGTAAAGTTTCAATTGAATTTAAAAACCCTTCGACTCATATGATTAACATGCATATAGATTTAACACTTTGCTAATTAGCTAGAATGTAAAACCATTACTTTTTATTTGAATCAGAAAAAAAAGACATTTATAAAATAAAATTTCAACAATAATAGAAAGAACAAAGAAATTATGTTAATCTAACATCAAAATCCATAATGAAATTACAGTGGAACCAAATCTACAAGCTTAGCCTTCCATGAAATCAAAATAACATCAAAATAGAATAAGAGAGAGCTACGAGAGAGGACGAAATTAGGCCCCCCTAAAGGGTTCCTAAACTCCAAAGTGCCTGATTTGCTTCTCTTTGGTCTCCGTATATAGAATTTGATTGAACTTTGGGTCTGACTTATTTGTTGATGAAATCTATTTTCTCATAATGTAATATAAATATCATGTATCCTTTTTGTGGTTGTTAATATCTAAAGGATTTGGAAAGATCTAACCAATTTTAAAAATATTTGGCAAATATTGTTTGTTGATAATTTCATATATAATTACGTGAATTATGTCTCATAAATTATAAACAACTAAATTTTTCTCAATTTTCCAAGTCAGTCCTTGCAATCAAACAATCCAAATTTGCAAAAAAAAAAAAAATCCAAAGATATCAATATTTGCATTTTAGTCCCTCTTGCTTTGACCATTTGACTAGACTTTGACTATCCAATATGACAACTTTGTCTCTCTCTCTCTCTCACCTTTTTCATCATGGCTGTTGCCGCGAAGTGTTATGTGTGGTGGTTCTTGCGTAGTCTTTGGGAGATAGAAGGATGGAGCTTCTGGTGGGTGGACTGAGTTGTAGTTGAAAGTGGCATTGTATGCAGTGATGGTGGCTCCAATGACACAGTGGTTGTGGCCGATAGTGGTGGTTGATGGGCTGGTACGAGACATGTTTGGAAGGTTGAAGATGATGGCGATGTGGCTTTGTTTCATTGGCTTAGATGTATGTCTAGGGTTATTACCATGTGGCATCATACGATTGGCAAATTTTGAAAGTGGAGGATAGTGACACATGTTGACACGTGTCTGTATCTAATTGGTTTGATTTTGTGAGTGGTAGGAGGAGTGAAAGTTAGGAAATCTAGGGTGTAGAAGTAGGTTTTGTATGGTCCATTTGAAAAAGATGAGAGTATAAGTAATGTAAGGGTTTAAGAAAGAATTTTCTAGAATTTTTTAATTTTTTCCTTATTCTAGAGGTTTTGTAACTTTATTCAATTTCTTTTCACATCTCAAATGAGATTAAACTTAACTTATCCATGAAAATATTTTATGCAACTAAAAAACAGTTTTTAAGACATTTTTATCGCAGAAGCTCATTAAGCCTAATTATCACAAATTCTAATTAAATCAATCTTTTAAGCACACAAATCAATTAATAGGTCGAACTCGGCAGATCTTCAACTAGGTCAACTTGGTCGATCTTTGGCTGCAGTGACTTGGCCGAACTTCGGTTGGGTTGACTTGGGCATTCTTTGGTCGGGTCGGCTCGACAAATCTTATGTTTGGCTGACTAGGTCGATCTTCGGTTGGGGCGACTCGACTGATTTTCTACTAGACCGACTCTACCAAACTTTGGCCAAATTGACTCGATCAAACTTTGGTTGACCTTCGATCCAGCCCGAATTGTCCAAACTTTGGTAGGGAATGCCTTGACTGACCTTTGGTTCAGGCCGAATCGGCCAACCTTCGACAAGGGATAAGCTTTGGCCGGGCGACTCTAGCCGACATTTGATCGGGACTGACTCAAACTAATCTTCAATTGGGCTAATTCGGTCGACCTTCGTCCTTGATCAAGTTGACTAAGCTTGACTTAGACAGAGCTTCGACCGGGTACACTCCAGTCGATCTTTGACGAAGGCTAATGCGAACCAATGTTTGATCTAGGCCAACTTGTACTAACATTCAATCGAAACCGACATGGCTAATTCAAGATGACTTAAAAGCAATACCAATTATTATAATTTGAATCTTAATTGGAGCTTTTTCCCATTGATGTATAAATCTACTTTCCAAATATCTTTAATATTATTTTTATATACACAATATACTTTTAAAAATAAAATGAGATAATTAATTTGCAATACGTACGAGTATATATATATATATATATATATATATATATATATATATATATATATATATATATATATATATATATATATAAATCAATCAAACTGATTATACTCTTACGTACTCAAATATATATTTATGTGGAAATAATAATTAACAATATTTATTAGAATTTTATTATTATTTAGTTTGCATAATCATTTAACTTACATGTTCGTAAAAAATTGGTTGTAACATCCTAGCCAAATATTATATATTTAAATAAAATTAATAATAAATAAATAAATATGATAACATTTCTTTCACACATTTCCCAAAATGCGGGAAAATAAAATTTTATTATAAGTGCCAAAACGTTGAAAGCATAAAAATTTAATTCAAATCCTTACATCTACAAATCCAAATTTAAAATCCAGATTACAGAAAAATAATATAAAATTATAGAAATAAAAATATCCTCGAGCTGCCCCATTCTGACGCCAAGTCTCACCAGCACCTCCTACAACATCATTTGCTCCCACCCATGTAACGAGTTACATGATCATCACCAAAAACACACAAATAGGGTGAGCTTAACAAAATAAAAGTGCAATACACAAAATATCAAATAATCATTCAATATTCCAAACACTTCTAATGACCCCAAGTCTCACACCCCAACCTTCATCACTTCCTTTGTACGCCTCTTGATTATACACCGTTTGATGATTACATTGATCGATCTTTTGCTGCCACGAGTTTCTATTCGCCCCTCTGACTACAGACCACCACCTAATAGTCCACACGCGGGAATAAATTTGCCACGACCACGATCCGCAACACCAAGTGGAATTCTCTAATACGAACTGCAATCCGTATTTGTCCCAAGACTACCAAACTCCTCAATAACACCAAGGAGGGCAATCTTCCGAAACCCATCCGTACGAGCCACGATCTCGCACACTCCACTGAACTTCCAAAACCACTAGGCTACAACCTCGAGTGGCCACATGCTATCCCAATACAAGTTGCACACGTAATTGGGCCCCCAGCAAAGCATCGTCTCAAGACCTCCATCCAAGTTGTGTAGAATCCTCGATGCGACCCAGCGTTGTCTGTTTCTAGACTGTCTGTTACTAGCTATTGTTAGAATTCTACACCAGTAATGCGAAATTACTGGTTTTAAATACAACATAATCAATCCTAACACGCCAATCATCAAAGCACACATTTAGAATACCTACTTGCATATTTTTACAGTTCAACATGCCTCAAATTACATCACCACAATTCATATGCACCAATCATGTATACGCACTCATGCATTCACAATTTGAGATCATGCCAACACTTGAGTTTGGCCAAACATACACAATGCTTATAGGAATCTATAAGGTAACAACCAAATTATGCATATAATGTAATCCAGTTAAGAAAAAAAACACAAATATCTTAACGTAAACCATGAAAACAAATCCAAGCACCAATCAACCTTATATTGGTTCCCATCCAAGTTTACGTAAATATTAAACATAGTACTTTAATATATTATAAGTTTTCATCCATTTACTTTACGTTATATATATATATATATATATATATATATATATATATATATATATATATATATATATATATATATATATATATATATTTTAATAAATAAAGCCAAGATATTACTAATACATGTTAACATATATATTCCTATATTCATTTATATACAAATCCATGTAAATTGCTATATGGACAATGCATTTACGTAAAAACTCTAAAAGAGTACTTTAATTTATTATATAAGACATAAAGCTTAATATAATATATATAAAATTTGCAAGCTCACTTTTTGACATAATTCCCATGTATGTAATATGTGCTACAGAACATCAAAAATGGAAATAAAATTCACGTGTGGGGCCATGGCTAAGCATTATCACGTGAACTACCCCAAAGGCTAGGGGAAAGAAAAAAGAATATAATTTACGGATGGGTCCATGCTTTCTTCAATCAACTATAATATGTGTAAAAAGGAATAAAGAGACAAAAAAACACTAAACTAGCAAAAGTTGCAGCAAGAAAATTAGGAACCATCCACCGCGACCCCACCACCAATGATTTAAAATTCATAATAACTCTTTTAATTAAAAGTAACACCACATACAATATTAATTGCCTTCGCATATAATTATGGATGGCCAACGAACTCATGCCCTGCTTCACTCACAGTCAACGAGAATTAACATCAAAATACACTTATGTGTGGTAAACTAAGAGAAAGAAAACCAGAAGAATGAATTTGACGCTACATACTATAACCCTGGTATCGTTGGATACCTACCAAGCTTTGTGTTACGTAATACTCCTCAATGAACTACTCCATTATGTCTCCGTTGTGACGCGAACCAACACGCTTCCATGCATCACTTCCACCCATGGACCTAGAACGGAAACGCAAACAATATCTCACCAGGGACATCCAAGAAGTCGTTGCATCCTTAGAGAAGACGTCACATGGAACCCCGTCAGCAACCTCGCTCAAGAGCCATGTGCACCTCCATTAACGAAGCACCACCAGTTGTTCCAAATCTAGAACACGATAATGAAAACATGAATCATGGAAACGCACGACTACCAAACCATCATTTTCACTACCACCACGAATACCCGCAACAACTTGATGAAGACCCTCTAGGCCCACATCATGCCCAAGGCCCAATCTTACGCGTACATGCATTTCAAGCACAAAGCCCCCTAAGAAACCCAATAACAAGAGGCATGCTTAAAAGGATCCAAATGGAATTGCCTCAAGAGGATCAAATTCATCACGGACTTCCTATGCTATTCTCATGGACTAAAGAAGACATCAAAATATGAGAACACACATTATTGGAGCATTAGAATATATTTTATTTTTGGCCATATGTTAGGCCATGTTATAGAATAAAAATACTAAAGTACTTTGTTGTTTAGTTTCAAAATTGGGCTAATGCAAGCCCAATTCAAATCCCTTGGCTAAGAATGAGCTTGGAGGACAAGGCTTTGGAGAGCCTCTTGTCCACTTGGTGTATGCAAGGAGAGTGTGACTTTGCCACATGGCATTAGATCCCTTCCTCCTTTGCATCACACGACCCACCTTTGTGCTTCTTCTCCAAGCTACATCTCCATTTCATTTCATGATACATTTTCATTTCATTTGGTCAACCATGTTTAACCTAAAGGATCCAACGAAAATGGAGAAAATGTGACCATGACATTGCCATGAGAAGGTCATAACAACTCACAACTCTAGCCATCATAGTTCACGTATCCAAAACACAAGAAACCATAGGAAAGAAAATAAAAGGCACTCAAGCATTTTGACGTGTTACTGCATCAGAGCGATCAACAAAAATCATGAACCAAACCACAAAAGAGAAAAAGTGACAAGTACAACTTCCCTACCTGGAAATCCCACTAAAATTGCTCCAATATCATTCTTATTCGCTACAATGTTGATGTCCCCTCTTGAGACCTTTTTCCAGCCGTCTAACACTTAACTCACTCACTCTTTAGGGTTCTAAATTTCCTTGGTTGGCAACCACACGAATTCTCATATTCTCTCCCTATTTTTTCCAGCCCTAAAAACTAATTAAAATATATTAAAACGAAATTAAGTCTGAATCAACGGTTTGATTGGGTCCTTAATGTCTAATTAAGTTTCATTGACCCTTTTGCCTACCTCCAGTACCTATCTCTAGCTCTTCATCTACTCCAATTTGTCCCCAATGCAAAAAAATAAAAAATAAAACATTATGATTCTATTCTAGCCAAGGTTTGAACACATAACCATCCAATCTCAAAGTAAGTGCACACCCAATTCAACCAATTCATATTTCATGATAACTCCTATAAATTTAGGACTCATCACAGTCAAACATATTCTTAAAATTAATAAGCAATTAAAATAACATGCAAATGACATACACAGGACTCGACCCTCACTAACCAATTACTCTCAACCATTTTAGTTAATACTTCTCAATATCATAAACTCCCGCATTAAATGTCATAAAGATTCTCACTACACTACACACATTTATTAAATAATTATTTATTTAATTATTTAAATTTCTCGGGTTTTACACTAATAACTATTTTAGTAATTATATTATTAATATTTTATTAATATATAATTTATATGATAATAAATAATGGATAAAATAAAATAATTGAATATTTTATTAATGTATGTTTTAATATGATAGAAATAAATATTAATATAATAAATCAATTTAATAAATTAAATTAAATTTTAATATCTTGTAAATTTATTTTAATTTGAAATATGCATTTTTATTTATTAAATTTATAATAAATTTTTATTTTAATTTAAAATCTATTTTAAAATCTAATATTTTTTAAAAGATGATTTTAAAATTTTGGTTTATAAATAATTTTTAAATATATTAAAATAAAAACTATTTTATTACATCAAATCAACTATCAACTACCAACATTATATTCATTTTCTTTTACTTTTAACTCACTTTTTCTTAATTTAAACTATTTTACTTTTTACTTTTTTTCTGTTTATTTTTTTATCTCGTCTCCCTCTCCAATATAAACGAAGTATAAAAGTTACAAAAGTTTTATAATCTGATATATTTTGATCTATCTAGTGATTAGTTTGTCAAAAAATAGTTCAAGCAACATTAGCTTATCAACTGCGGATTAACTGAAAACTACAGTCTATTTCCGTTTGAATGACATGACAGGCTAACCACTAGAAAAGTACAAAAGAAAATTACTTTTTTTTTTCACGAAAACAGTCTAAATTGACAAGTTAACAATAATTTAATAATTTTTCTATTAATATTATTTATTTTGTAAAATAAACTATAAAGTAACATATTGATCTTGATTTTTTAGATACATAAAAAAGATAAAAAGATAAAAGAAGCACATAGTATTAGTATGAACCCTATGTTTAAACACATTTTCACATGCATCAGAAAGTGAGTTTATCTTGTTGGCAAAGAATCACTTTTTTTTATTACCAAAAGAAAAAGGAATTCCATAAACCACTTATCATACAGAAGAGAAAAAAAATCTTAATTCTAAGTAGTAGTCAATCATTGATTGCCATTCAAAGTCAAACGAAAACCATACGCATCATTGAATTGAATTTGATTTTTATTTTTTCTATTACAGTGTCTTGTCTCCTTCTAGATGTTTTGTTCATGGCACATAACTAACTTTTAAAAACTAAAATACACAGATGAATAAGAAAAATGGTGACAATTTGAACTATTTATGTATGTAATTAAGGTTCTTTACATCACTAACTTCTTAATTATATATCCATGTGAAAGTTTGATATTTCATATTTTTGACCCATAAAACACCATCATCAACCTACTCACACACAGGTCTTAAAATATTACTATCCCAATCAACAATAATATTTAAGTACAGATAGTTTAAGAAGTATATTAAATAAATTATTCTATATTATAAATGAAACGTCTCATGTGATAAAATAAATAAAATGTATTAGGGGATCTAAGGATATTAAATTCTAAATTCTAATTGAGAGAAGAACTACTAATAAATGGCTTATATAACCTTGGAACCTTTGCGACTAAGTCACATAACCTTACAACCAAAAGTTGTAACCAACAGCCTAAACTAAATTGGGAAAACAAAATAAGAATGCACGCAGAAGTACATGACATTTATACATGCAAGATATGGCAAATAAAATATTATGAATTTGGGAAATGCTTTGATGACTTGATAATAATGTGTCACACATTTTTATTTATTAAGACGTTCTTATATATAGCCTCTAAATACATTAATTTTTAATTATTTTAAAGTTAAATTATTCAACTCACTCTAAAAAAACATAAATAATGACCAAATTTAGTGACAAAAAATAAAGGATAAGTATGTTTTTTATCCATGTATTATCATACTAAATTGGAAATCGTCTCTCTGTCAAAGTTTATATAAAAATGATCCTTTTACTTTTGTAATGGGTGAAAAGTATCCTCCATTCTAAACAGTGTTAAATATTTAATGACTTGGCAAACAACGTAGATGATGTGGCAATTTTTTACCCTAACAGTTGTTGCTACAATTAAAACATTTAAAATTTAATTACTTTTTTTTTATAATTTATGTTTGAAAGTAAACACTTTTGCTTTTAAATATTTTGTTTGCATAAATGAATGGAAAGGTGTTATTAACTTTTTAGGTAAACCCGCGAGTAGAAAGAATATGCGAAAGTGGTTTGTGAGTGCTGTGACGATGGTGTGCCATTGAGAGAGGTAAATCTGGTGTGCAATACGACGACAACATTGTCTACGAATTTTGATCAAGAACCCAATAGGGTTTTCGTCTACTGCAGCAGTGTGGAGGAGTGAGTGCGACGAGTGCGAGGTTAGAAAAAGTGAATCCTAGGGTTTTCGTCTGCGACAGTGAAGGTATGTTTTATAAGTTTTTGATTTTGATTTTTGATTTTTGATTTTTATTTTTATTTTCGCCTGCATATGAATTCATTGTTTTGAAACACATTGTAATTTGGGGTTATCTGTTTGAATCAATGTTAGAAATTGAATGAAATGGGGGAAATTAGGTTCAATTTAACAATTCACCACATGGGGAAATTGTGAGGGCGAAAAAGAAGTTGGTTTACGTTGGTGGGGAGAAACATAGGATACATAATGTTGATCCTGATATCTGGTCGTATTTTGAAGCTGTGAATATAGTAAAGAAATTTAAATATGTTGGTCAATTCAAGATATGGTGGAAGCCTAGTAAGGGAAGCATAAATAAAGATTTGAAACTTCTTGTGTTGGACAAGGATGTCATGGAGTTAGCCACTTACGCATAGCAAAGTAGAGATGAAGTAGATATTATGTCGAGCATACAATTACTGAAACATAAAATGTTAAGATTGTGAAGTTAATTGAAGGTTTTCCAAGTAGTAAGGTTGAATGTGAGGGTACTGATAAGGAGGTTGGTGCTGAATTTCATGGAGAGGTTAGAGTTGGTATCGAAAGTTAAGGTCACGAGCATAATGGAGAGGTTGGTGAGGGTGAAGACCATAATGGAAAGGTTAGTGAGGGAGTTGATATTGATGAAGAATGGTCAGTTCAAGATGTGGTTTTGGGCGGTAGTGATGTAGAATTATGTGAAGATAGAGATTATGGTTTTGGGATAGATGATGGACCACGAGAAAACATTCAGGACGTTCTCAATAGATGGAGACAATTTTCTGGAAGATTTAAGCTATATTCTGAAACAGGGGCTAAATACATTGGACCTGGCGGTTTTGAGGCAAATAAAAATGTTGAAGACCATGAAATAGATGAAGAATATAGCAGCGAAGATTTAGGAAGTGATGTTGAAGGGGATGACAAGTTCTCAAAGTTCAAAAGTGATGATATGTGTAAGAACTTCAGGTACAAGCTTGGAATGGAATTTTGTTCATTGAAAGAGGCCAAACAAGCAATTAGAGAGCATGCGGTTTTGAATGGGAGACAGGTTGAATTTGTGAAAATTGACAAAGTAAGAGTCAGAGTTGTCTGCAAAAAAAGATGTGGCTTTATAATTTTGGTCAGCAAAGTTGGCTCATGTCATAGCTTTAGAGTTAAAACATTAGTTGATGTACATCAATGTGCAAGAGTTTTTAACAACAAAAATGCCAATATAGAGTTGGTATCGAAAGTTGTTATGGATAAGTTTAGAAATGTTGGTAATATGTCAACAAATCAAATTATGGATGACATTAAGAGGAGTGGAAATTGGATAGTTGTTTGGGCTGGTGGTGATAAGTTTGAGGTCACACAAGGTTTTACCATTGAGAAGTTTGTAGTTGACTTAAAACAACTTTCAAGTACATGCTGGTTTTGGGAGTTAGTTAGTATCCCTTGTAGACATGTTGTGACTGCTATAAATTATAGACTAGAACAAACAGAAAACTATGTTCACAGATTTTACAAAAAGGAAGCATACCAACGTTGTTATGGAGAACAAATTTCCCCAATTAATGGTCAACCTTTGTGGCCAAAAACCAATTCACAACAAATTTTACCTCCATCATACAAGACACATGCTGGAAGGCCAAGGAAATTAAGAAGGAGGGAAGCAGATGAAACTGTTAGTCACTCAAAAATCAGCAGAAGAAATTTGAAGATGAAGTGCACAAGATGTGATCAATTCAGTCACAACATAAGAGGATGCAAAAATCAACCAAAAAAACACGCAGGGGTAATACTATTTTATGCTAGATTTGACCTTCATTTAATTGTTATTAATTGTTGAAAGTAATGCATATTTGGTGTTCTTGAAAAACAGGGGGAAACCAGGATCAAGAAGCAATCTTCAAGAAGAAAAGGACCTGTAGGTACAAGAATTGCTCCACCCACGGATACCAGCAAGAATAGTTCCACCAGCAACACTCCAGGAGCAGGGACGAGAGGAATGGAACCAACTTTAGGTTCTCAACCTAGCTCCAACAACCCCACTGCCTAGAGCATGTGAATGTTTAAAGACTTTGTATTGTAATGTGAAGTGGACCACACTTTTGTAATATGAAGTGGTCCACACTATTATTGGGTGAAGTGTTCTAGAATTGTGGTCCACCGCTTTTGATGTATTATTGTATTTTTTGCTTTTAAATATTGTGGTCCAACTTTTGATACAATACTTTATGTCACCACTTTGAACATCTTTTGTTAATTTACCATATTTTAATGTTCAAAAGCTATGACTTGTGCCAGCATTTTATGTCTTTTAGCGGTGAAATCAGAATTGGACAGCTTTTGTTATTTTACCATATTTTAATGTTCAAAAGCTATGACTTGTGGCAACATTTTATGTCTTTTAGCAGTGAAATCAAAATTTTTTTTGGTGCTTTAGATCCAATACAGGTTTGACATGAAAGAATACGTTGTGGTTTAATTTACATGCGTATTGTTCGGTTAATTGAATTCAACAGATCATAATGTAGTAATGGGTACTAAATTAACTCAGTTTTCCAGCGTTGCGTTCCAATCTTTTTGTAAATTAATTATACATTGCTCAATATTTATTTCCAAAGACGTTAAAGTAAAGAAGAAGGTGAAACTGATTGTAAAAAAACAGAACTTAAACACTAATGCAAGGGTCTGATACATAGTCAAATACAATGACAGCAAGCTATTAAAACACAAACTGTGTTAATTAACCGAACAATTGCTCTTTAAACACAAAATTACACAAAAAATTAATGTCAAAATCCAAGCCACAACAAAAAAATAAAATTGTATCTTCCTTGCTACCATCTTTGCCTCTAATTTCAACTTCAACTTGGTATTTTTCCTAATCAGTTGTATCACATATTTGTCGTTAACAGCTACTAATTCATCATCTTCTTCCTCTATTTCTGGTTTGTCTTGCATCATAGTTTCTTCACCATCATGAACCCATTCAAAGTAGTTATAGTTATCATCACTCTACACTTAAAACAAAAACACATTAACAAAACCAATCATTAATAATTTCTCTAACAAAAAACATAATTAGAAGAACTTACTCTCCAATTCCTACATCTCCAAAAAAATCTTCCTTTGTTCTTCGTCGTGTTTGCTTGCAGAAGCACTACTCTTTCCCCACAACCACATAATTTGCCTCTTAGACCCGAGAACGAACTTGATGCACCAACACTCGTCGTTCTAGAACTTCTGCGAATGTATGTAGAGCTTTCACCATGAGATTTCATCATCAACAACCTGACTTTAACAAAATAAAAAGAACTTTACCCCATTCATTATTTACGAACCTTACACGAACCCCAAATCAAAACCACTTACCCGTTCTTCAACGAAACCAAACTCCAAGTTCGGATTGACTTTCACAGATGATTTTCGATGATGCTCTACGACCTGAAGCTGGTGCGAGCCCTACCTGGTGCAGATTGATCAATGGTGCTCCAACAAAGAAAGTCCCAATTTTACTCACCCACAACTCTAGAAATGTCTCCCAAACGTAAATTGTAAAAAAAGTAATTAAATTTTAAATGTTTTAATTGCAGTAATAGCTGTTAAGGTAAAAAATTGTCATGTCATCTACGTCGTTTGCCAAGTCATTAAATATTTAACACTGTTTGAAATGGAGGATACTTTTCACTCATTATAAAAGTAAAAGGATCATTTTTATATAAACTTTGGCAAATGGACGATTTCCAATTTAGCATATTAGTACAGGGATGAAAAACATACTTATCCCTAAAAAATAATTAGTCATTATAATTTAGATATTAATTTATAAACTAAAAATTATTGGTAACTAAATTAGTTTCAAAAAATTATAATCGGTAACTAAAATAGTTTCTTATGAATTGATCTTTAAATTGGTCACTAACATTAGTTACCAAAGTTCTTACTACTAAAGGAATTGGTGACTAAAAGGTCTTAATTATTTAGAGACAATTTCTTGAGTAGCCAAAACTTGATAGTTAATGTTAATAACCAATTTAGAGACTAATTCATAATAGAAACTATTTTAGTTACAAATTTAGAGACAATTATAATTCTTTGAAAATAATTTAGTTACCCATAATTTTTAGTTTATAAATTAGTATCTAAATTGGTCATTATAGTGACTAATTATTTTTTGTCACTAAATTTGGTCATTATTGAATGTTGTTCTTGTAGTGACTCAATGAAAAATCAAGTCCTTTTCTTATATTCTTTCATTTATGCTACACTAAAAAAATATTTTTTATTAACCATTATTTTGTAACGATTAAATGAATGGCTAAAAATATTTATTTTTGTTAATTTTTAACTGTCACAAAAGGAAAATAATGGAAGATAAAAGAAGAGAGAAATAGTAAAAGAGAAAGAGAAGCAAGTAAAAAGGGACAAGGAGGGTGAAGAAATAAGAAATCGCGAGAAATGGAGAAGGGAGAAGAGGAAGAGATAAAGATAAGGAAAAGTGAGGATAAGGAAACCAATCTTGAGTCACTTTCTTTTAAGAAATATTCCTCAATCCTAATCAAAATCAATATGATAAAGGAGGTTTTTCAATCTCCAAACTCTTTTTGATTCGTTAATTCTTCTTTCTTAAATCCTATATTTCTTGAGAAACTTTTAAATCCATTTACATTTTCACACAACTCACACTTTACATTAGATTTCTCAAAGTTGTACTTTAAATTAATGTCACCTTGTAGGTTTCAATTAATTCAAAGTGACTAACAAAACTTTTGTGATGTGGGCTTTTTAAGTTATCAAGAAAATTATTGTCTCTCATCTGAATCTATTTTGATGACTATTACAGATTGATTTTTGACCCAGGTGGGAATAAACACTTCAAGTTGTAGACTCACTCCCTTTTAATTTGAGGTCAGGTCCTCTTGAAGAGGGAAGAGATGATGATAATGACCCAAAGGTCTACATCATGGGCCAATGGCTAGACTTAACAGTAAGGGTCATGTGTTCAATTCTTGTCAAGTGACCTTATTGTTTCTAGCATGTTTAAGTATTTGTGGAATATGAAAGGGTTCAATTCCTAGGTCAAGTGACCTTATTGTTTTTAGCATTTTTAAGAATCTATGGAATATGAAAGGTTAAAGGCAGATTCATTAAATATGGTGATTAATGAGAATTCAAGTGGAGAGTTAGTGCAGTGTTAAAATCAAATTAAGGTTAATTTATTTATTATTTATTATTTATTTATTTATTTTAATTTTGTCAGCGTAATGGTTAGAAAATTAAGTCAATAAATTTTTTTAGGCAGAAGGCATAGAGAGGGTAGAGTTGAACGTAAGTTTTAAGAGAATGAAAAGAGGGGCTATAGAATTTTGTTTAGGCAATGTGTTCTTGGTGTGGAGAGAAAAGTCTTGGTGCAAAATGGGGTCAGTGGAATTGGAACTAGTAATAAAAAAAATTTCCAGGTAAAGGGATTTATTTATTTTTTTATGGGTGTAATCGTTGGATAATTGCTCTTATTCCTTGCATGATTGGTGAGATGATGTTAATATACTGGTGGCGTAATTTTTTTTTGGGATTAAGGGAATAATATATATTTTTGTTGATGTTTAGTTCTTTTTTCTTTTATGTTGGATGGAAGTGGAATAGTTTGGGTTGGAAAAATTATTTCAGAACAAAAAATGGGCATAGTGAAGAATTGGTATAGTGATGTGATTGTGGGGATTTTTGTATTTTTTTTCTCTAGTCCAATTTATTTTAGTGTAGAATTTTGTTGGATATGGGTTCTAAATGTGCATTTGGAATAGTGAAGTGGTAGGTGCAGCATTTTAAATTTTTTTTATTGAATTACATGAGTTGTGTTTAGGAGAAAGGTATAATTTGTTAAGTGTAGGAGTTTTTGTTAATTTTGTGGTTGCAAGGAATTAATTTTGAGAAGAATTTTTTATTAAAGTATGAGTTGATTGTAGAGCATGTTGGTCTTGATATGAAGAATGGCAGTTCTTCGTTAATAATAATTTTGTGTAGTGGAATTTTCTTTTGGAAGCATAAAAGAGTTTTTGTTAGGTTATAGGTTCTTGAAAATTTTTTCTATTCATGCCAATACTAGGAATTTTCTATTGACTGACAATTGATATGATTTTTCTTGGAATTAGCATGGTGATTTAAGGTTTTTAACTGAAGAAGAAAATGAATTCGGAAGTTGTGAAATTTTTGGGTTGGGTGATCTAGTGGAGTAAGAAGATTTGTGTGCTTCTTAAGGTTCTAGAATCCCATTATTATGTTGATTAGATGTTGGGTAAGTTCGGTGCATATTTTGGATGTTTGCATGTGATTAGAATGGGTTCAGGTGTGCCTTGACGTTGTTTTTCGTGCTTTTTACGAATCTATTTCTCGCTGGGCAAGATACATTAGTCGTTAGGCGACAACTTTTTTATTCGTTAACTGTTGGATACAGCTAAAATTGTGATAGCGGGTCCAGAACATGTTGTTCTTCAATCTAAACGGTGTGATCTTCATTAGAGGTCTATAACTTGAAATATAGGTCACGCATAGTTTTCATTTTGTTGTTTTTCTCTGGTTTGACTTGTTTTATTGTTTGGTAATATTTACTTGGTATGTAAGGTATGATTAGTCATGTTGGTATGATGCATGCTTGAGTGGGATACTAGTTTTTGTGAATGCGATAGTAATGAAACATGTTATACCTGATTGTGTATGTGTTGTATAGTATGAATTCTCTCATAACTGTAAAACCAAGTTGCTCTTTTACCCAATGGAATTTGGTGAGTCGGGTAAAAGGGGTTTTTTTTGTTTTAGTGTAAGACTTTGGCTTAAGCTTAGCAAGAGTGCTCATGCCTAAGGATTTGATGAGCAGGTAAGAGTTGTTGCTTGTAAATCTTATGGAAAGTAGGTGAGACGTTCTTTCTAAGAGGCATTGGTGCTCAGGAAAGGAAATGGTTGGGTACGAGAGAATGGTATACTATGTGATATTATTTAATGGTAACATGATTTGGGTGAATTTTGTATTATGTTATGATCATGAGGTGAGTTATGTGATATCATTATATGGTTGTATATTGTATTTTTTTTTCTTGTTAAGCTCACCCTTGCAATTGTTGTGATTGTGCGATGATTGTATAATGTGTGTATTATACGGGAGCATATGCGAATGTAGATAATAGTGGAATTGCGCAAATGCGAGGAGACGCGATAGGGAAAACTTATGGAGATTTGGAAGGCTTTTACAAATGGATTTCAAACTTTTTCTTTTTTTCGGAATTTATTTCTTTTAGTTTTATTGGATTTGAAGAATTGTAATGGATGAAAAAATTTTATGATGTTTTATTTTAATAAATTTGGACGAGTATTTACAAAGTAATTTTGCTAAGTTCCTAATCATAGGATGGAATCAAAGTTTCGCTTGGTATTTAAAAAAAAAAAAAAGAAGTTTGTGTGACATCTTGGAAGGGGTGTTACATTGTTGATTCATTGTGATCAGATCAGGCCAAGGACTTTAGCTTGGGGGCTGATGGAATTCTCCGTTTTTAGAAACAGAGTATGTGTAACGGCGAAGGAAGAACTAAGAAAGATGATTCATAAGGAAGGACATAAGAGTAGTCTTAGTCTACATCCAAGTATGACTAAGATGTACAAGGATCTTAAGGAAACATTCTTGTGGAGTAGAATGAAGAAAGGTGTGGAAGAATTCGTATCATCATGCTTGGTTTGTTAGAAAGTCAAGATTGAACATTAGAGACCTTTTAGGGAAGGCATGTTACAGTAGTTGGACATTCCTCAGTGGAAGTGGGACAACTTTTCGATGGACTTCGTGACTCATTTGCCATGGTCAGCTAGAGGTCATGATTTGATTTATGTAATTGTCGATAGGTTGACAAAGTGTGCTCATTTCTTGCTTATCAATCAGAAGTGGTCAATGGATAAATTGACATAGTTATATGTTCAGGAGATCATCAGGTTACATGGAGTGCCAAGGTTTACGTCGAGGTTTTGGCAAACGTTGCAAGAAGCTCTTAGGATGCGGTTAAGGATGAGTTATGGATATCACTTCAAACAGATGTGCAGTATAAGAGGACTATTCATTCCTTGGAAGATTTGTTGAGGGCTTGCGTGTTAGATCATTTGGGAGGTTAGAGTGAAATCTTACCTTTGACGGAATTCACATATAGTAATAGTTACCACTCCAGCATTGGAATAGTACCATATGAAGCTTTGTATGGGAGATGGTGTTGAACATCGTGATGTTAGTGTCAGGACAGCGAAGTAGTGACTATAGGACCGGAGTTGTTGCAACAAACCATAGGGAAAGTTAAATTGATTCAAGATCGGATGTGAGCAACTCAAAGTAGATAGAAGTCTTATGCTTACAAGAGAAGACGACCGCTTGAGTTTGAGGTAGGAGATCATGTATTTCTTCAGGTGACTCCGAAAACTAGCGTTGGAAGAGCCACCAGATTAAAGAATTTGACACCAAAGTTTCTTGGTCCATATCAGATTCTTAAGAGAGTTGGTCTGGTGGAATATGAGGTTGTGTTAGCACTGTAATTGGAAAACTTACATAACATATTTCATGTATCGCAACTAAGGAAGTATGGTCCTAATCCTACACATGTGCTAGAAGAGGATGAGGTTCATATTAGAGGAAACTTATCCTTAGATGTTGGATCGATGCAAGTGTTAGATGTTCAAGTCAAGCAGCTTCGAGGAAAAGAGATTTGTACTGTAAAGGTGCTTTGGAATGAAGGAACGCAGGAAGAAACTTGGGAGTTAGAAAATAGCATGAAAAAGTCATATCCATATATGTTTCCTGGTAAGTACAATTTTCAAGGACGAAATTTTTTTCGGCCTGGGGAAAACGAAGACCTAGGAAAATAATTATATTTCTAAGGAGATGTCAGACGAGAGGAATATTAATTGAATTAATATGAAAGGTTATAAATATAAGTGGTAAGTGGCATAATTGGTTAAAGCCTTAGTCATGGGTTAGTGATCAAGGGTTTGATTCCTAACGTGGGTATTTGGAGCAATTATATATTTTTTAAATGTTTTATTAATGTGTGGAGATGCTTATGTGCGCTTTGAGTGTGACTTATATGTTGGGAGTGGCTTATATTGTATTTGGTATGTTTAGAATTTATTTGGTTTGTTCTTTAATGCATTGAATGTGTGTATATATTATTGAAATGTTGATGTGTGTGTTGAATGGCAAGAGAAACATGATAGTTGATATTGTATTAGGGTGTTTGTTTAAGTCTTGGCTAGAGAAACAGGCAGAAATAATGTGTGTGTTTTCTTTTTTTTTTTTTAAATCTTCATGGTGCACCTGGAAAAGTGAAAAGTTGAGGCAGATGGGTTGTATATGGGCACTGCCACAATTGGAAAAAAATTATGTAGCCAAAGTAATTCCACTATTGCTTCTATTTTTTCATTGCATGATTAAGGTAGAATAAAGCGTTTTTCTTTTAGCTAAGTTTAAAAATTGGGTTTGGGGGAGATAAGTGATGAGTGCATATGTTTGCCCTAATTTGGTCTTTAAAATTGGGGATTTAATTGAATTTGTGTGCTTAAAAGTTTGATTTAATCAGAATTTGTGATAATTGGGCTTATTGAGTTTGTGAGATAAAAATGACTTAAAAAGTTATTTTAGTTGCATAAAATATTATTGGATAGTCTAACATTTGTTGATGCAACTGAAGTTAAAATTTGATCCATTAAAGGTGGAAAATTGAATTGTTTTGAGTTACAAAATAAGGTTAAAAACAAGAAGTCCTAGAAAATTTTGTTCTGCACCCCTTACACTACTTATACACTTCCCTTTTCTAACAAATGGACCACATAATACCTATTTTTGCACTCGTTAATGTGTTTATTTTCACCCCTCCTACCACTTATAAAAATAACACCCAACCAAAGCATGCCACGTGTCATGATCCTCCACGTGTCATGATCCTCCAGATGTCATCATCTTCTCCCAAATAGAAACCTTAGGTCTTCCTCCTCTTGCATCTTGATGCCATCATTGTCGGCTACCACCAAACTTCACGTTGTCGCCACCATGAAGGCAAGAACAAATCACCTGCACCATTTTTTCTTACAAAGCAGCACTCAGGCAACCATCGTGAGCCACGTGAGTGAGAACGAACCAGACCAGATCAGAGCAGTGCGAGAATGAGCCAACCACGTAAATCACGTTGCAACTACATCGCTTAACGAATCGTGAGCAACTGCAAAATCTCCTTGTGAGGAATGAGACAACCACTGTTAAACACATGCATCTCCATCCCGAAACCAACTACAGCAAAATGCGCTAGAAAACGTGGACTAGAGACGCGAGTTTAGTCTCTATTGCAGTACCTATGCAAGTTCAGCAATCATGGTAGAGGCAGAAACCCTAATTTGGGAAAGAAGGAGTGCCACATGGTTATCTCTCACTCGCCAATTAGCAAGTAAAATATTCAAATATGGTCAAAGTTTGGTCAAATAAAGAGGAGTTAAAATGCAATTATTGATATATATATATATATGTGTATATATATATATATGTATATATATATATATATATATGTATATGTATATGTATATGTGTATATGTATACATATATAC
>Ga0209589_1002704_pt1 | contig 30873 bp, 9 predicted proteins | sample CowpeawhiteBW_FD_187525 | JGI IMG/M metagenome (GOLD analysis project Ga0209589, IMG submission 187525) | Root nodule microbial communities of legume samples collected from California USA - Cow pea white BW (SPAdes) (version 2) | ecosystem: Host-associated > Plants > Roots > Nodule | place: USA...
TTTTGTACAAGAGTTTTAAAATGACGAAAAAACTAATTTTTATGACACGTGTCAATAAAAGAAAGTGGGTAATGTAGTAATTTTGGTAGTATCTTCTTTTCTTAATATATAATAGATTTGAAATGTACGGAGATATCAGGAATATTTCAATGTTAATTTAATTCATAAATAAATACTGGTTTCAGCATTAAAATAATATATTACATGCTTTCCAGATTGAAATTACTTAAATTAAAAAAAAATACACCCTTGTATATCTTTAAATCTGATCGATCTCTATATAAAATTACATTTTTTATGCGCTGTATTCAAATCTCTTTTAATATAAATATTTTCTCAACAATAAGTTTTGACTTTATCTTCTTAAATTATTCTTGATTCGTTTTCAATTTATAGTGTTTATATTTAATTAAATAGAAGAAAATAGTTTTTTTTTTTAAACTAGCCATAAAAACATGTTTCATTTTTAATAAATTTGAACTAAAAATTTATAATTAGTAAATAACTATTTTTCTAAAACTTGAACTTCATTTTTTTTCTATTTAGTAAATAACTCTTTCTAGTGTTAAAATTATTATTAAATGCTACACTGATAAAGATTAAAAAATATTTAAAAATATTTAAAGCATTAAAAATAATTATTATAAACAAATCAGACAAATAATTTAATTTTTAAATAAGTAAGTTAAATTTTTAAATTGAACTCTTTAAATAAATTAAGAATGAATATTTATTTCTTACAAATCAATTTAAATTTCAAGAGATCAAATTTATTTTACTTATTTATATTTTTCTTCCTTTTTGGTCGGTTTAATTTATTAAAAATTACAAAACTTTTATATATATATATATATATATATATATATATATATATATATATATATATATATATATATATGATCCGATAAGTAGTAAAAACATGATTCAGAATGTCTTAGTATTATTCACATATTATTAATAGAGGTATTTGTTGATTCAGTTATCATATATTAACAGAGTATGTAACATTACTACAAGAAAATGTTTAAATATAGTTTTAGAAATAAAAAGTAATTAATTATTATAATGACTAATTTAAATACTAATTTTTAAACTAAAGATTAAAGATTATTGATATCGAAATATTAAAGAAATTAGTGTATAAATTAATTTTTAATTAATTAGTGACAAATTTTAATTTTAATTTCTTTGATAATTCCATATAAAATAATATATGGTTAATTTGATTAAATAATATATTATTATCACGCTACTTTATCATGTATATGGTAAGTTTTTATTTTCTTTTATTCTATAACAAATTTTAAGAGCATAAAAATCTTATAAATACATGGCATTTATTTAATGAGTACAATCACATTTTCAAACTCTCTTATATACTTATTCTAAACTCTCTTATTGACTTAAGTGTCTATAAGAGTTGTTTTTTGCAATGGATCTTACTCTTTGTTATAGTTATCGAAAACATTCAAGCCATTAAGATCATCAAAATCAATGTTTTGATCTTACCACCTGTTCAAAGACCTAGATTCTGAATTTCGGTAAGAATAGACAGTTTAAATACATCCCTCCTCTATTCTGAGACATATTTTTTAAGATAAAACTTTGACATAGCTTCAGACTTCAAAGCAAACAATACCTTAGATGCAACTATTGATCCTAACGATGTTATTTCATCAGACTGGGAAATTAAATATTAGCATTGTCCATGAAAAATGAAAGTGATTTCTCTTGGCCCTTCATATGGAGATGAATCTTCATTCCTCTTCGGTACATTTAATAGTTTTACCTCACTTAAGAATTGAATATAAGGACAATTTAAATACACACTCCTCCTTCAACATTCTGAAATATTTTTTAATGAAAAAATTATGACAAAGTTTCAGTCTCCAAAAGGAACAATATTTTAAATGTACTGATTGATTCTAATAATGTTATGTCAATGAGCTCGTAAACTAAACTTTAAGAAAGATTAATTTAAATATTGAAATTTCGTAAAATATAAAGATGCGAGAACTTTTAATTCAAATACATATAAAATCGTTTGCAATTAAAAATATTCATAACTTTAATTCAAGAGTCATAAATCTTCTAATGATAAATTATAAAATTAATAACAATAATTTTAGAATGAAATAGTGATGGTAATACTTTTTCCAAATTAAGAAACATGATTAAAACTTTATCCAACCCTTTCATAGAACTTTATTCAACCCATTTTATTAATAGAAAGATCAAATGTAACAAAGTAAAAAAAAAAAATAGAAGGAAAAGGTTATTAATTTTATTTTATATAAAATGTAATGTAATGATGGGATGCTATTTTAATAATATCCTAAGGGAGAGAAAGCGGAAGCATGTTCCTCGCGGTCCCCCTCTATAAATCACTACCAATGGCAACACCTTCTTCTTCAGCGCTCCAAGGAACGCAAAAATGGCACCTTCAACACTCTCTCTCTCCCTCCTCTTCCTCCTTTCACTCTGCATCGCAGGAACCGTTAGATCGGTAAGACAAAACAAAACGCTGCAATTATTCATAATTTTCAATATCTCGTTAATCTCTGCCTCGCTGTTACTCAGCTCGGAAGTTGAATTGAATGCAGGATGACGACTGCGTGTACACGGCGTACGTTAGAACCGGATCGGTGGTTAAGGGCGGAACGGACTCCAAGATCGGGATCAAGTTGTACGACAAGTTCGGCTACTACATCTACATTAAAAACCTCGAAGCGTGGGGCGGTTTGATGGGAAAGGATTACAACTACTTCGAGCGCGGCAACCTCGACATCTTCAGCGGAAAGGCACCATGTCTTGAAGGACCCGTTTGTGCCGTCAACGTTACCTCTGACGGATCCGGTTCGCACCACGGCTGGTACCTTAACTACGTCGAAGTCACCTCCACTGGGCCCCACAAACCCTGTTCTCAGGAACAGTTCGAGGTGGAGCAGTGGCTCGCTCTCGACACCTCCCCCTACCAGCTTTGGGCGGTCAGGAACCACTGCCGCTATAGCTTGGAACAGGCCCGGCTAGCTTCGGAGCGCGCTGAATCTGAATCCGAATCCGGATCCGGATCTGGACCCAGATCGGCAATCTAGATTACACTTCCGTGAGGAAGGTTTAGGTGGTTCTTTATGTGAGTGTGATTCGGTTATCGTTGCTGCTGTTGGGGAACTTTTTATGGCAACGATCACGAAAGAAAATAAGCATCCTCTTAGTACTTGAATTGGAAAAGCGGGTTTGAGGGATCAAAACCCGTTTTTTCTTTTGTAGTTTTCAATTATAATGGAAACTATCTGTATCAATCGCTATGGTATTGAGGTCGTGTGTATTTGAAGTTTTGAATTCGCTTTTCAAATATAAAAAAATGAAAATTACTGAAATGGATGGACACAACACTATTTAGTACTCAACTATTTTTTCTTTTTTGCATTATGACCATAACTTGTTCTTTTGTTATGTCGTTTATTAACATGAGGTTGGTTGTTCAATGACGAAGAGTTAAATTTTCATTAAGGTTGTATGTAATGCCATAGGAATTAGTGAAGGACTTCTTGTGTGTGAATTTTTGCCACGTGATTACATCACTTCTTTTGCCAATACTTGCGTTTTTCTTTTTTTTAACTTCATACAGAAGTCGTTTTTTCTTCATTACACGTTTGTTTATTTAGTATTTTTTCTAACGAGAACGTGTTCCACGTGTAAATACAGTTGGCGTATATTTATTAATTTGCTTATTTGAATTTTTCATGTAAGTCGCGTGGAGATGACACAAGTTTACATATGCACATACCTTCATTAAAAAAAATAGTTTCTTTATAATCAATCTGTTCATGGCATAACATGAGAGGATATGAAGCTATCTCCAACCATTCAATTCAAACTTCAATCTCAATATAAAAATGGAAAAATTTGCACCTTCAGTTGATTGATTCAACATTAGAAATAATTAAAGTGACACTTTACCCTTGACAATGGGTCCCTAGTGTTCCTCCACAACTTTCTCTACAAAGAATTGATAATTGATAATTGATCATTGACCATAAGTGTGCTTATCTATCATCCTTCACATTACAGGCACAGTAGGGCCATTTTCCTGTCCTCAACTTTGTGACGCATCACTTCTCATATTTCTTCACCAAACTCAGTGTCTAAAGTGCAAACCATTCTCTCTCAAGTTCACTACACTCGATAACCTTCATTCACTTCGCTGTTGCAGAAGATGCTCTTTGGCCTCCATCAAAGACCTCTTTATTCCCTCATCCTCCGGTGTCTCTTTTACCAATATTTCATAGTCTTGAATTGAAGCTTCCCATCTTTTCAACTATAATTGCATCGTAAACATAACACAAACCACATCAAAATGTTAAAATCACACTGCATTATTTTCATAAACAAAGGAAATTTGAGTTCCTTTTTTTTTTACCATGGCATTGCAATCTGCCCTTCTTAGCCTGGCCCTGCTGTAAGATGGTCGCAAGTTAAGAGCAGCATTGCAATCTTCCACGGCCTTCTCAAATTGGCCTAATTTTGATCTACATGCAGCTCGGTTGCATAGCAAAACTGAGTTATATGGATCATTTTCCAACCCCTCTTCATATGCAGCACAAGCTTCTGAGAAATTTGAAGCCTTGAAAAGCTCGTTTCCATTTGATCTAGCACTGGCCACAGCTTTAGTCTTCATCATCACCTTTATCGCGTCCTTATTGTTTGAATCTAGCTTACATGCTTGATTAATTGCAACTAGAGCATCATCAAACCTGGTACAACAATGAGTGCATATATGAAGATTAATTAAGAAACACATTCTGTTCTTCCTTTATAAATGATACACTAACCTGCCAACTGCCAAATAAACCCGAGCCCGAATCACCAACAAGTTTGCATTACAAATTTGTCCAAAGAACCTGGTGCACTGCTCAACATCAAAATTTGGTCCCTTCAAAAGTGCTTCCTCTGCATGTTGATGCCTACGGAGCTTCAAAAATGCCTCGGCTTGCAACGCAAATATCTTCAGGTAAAGCCACAATCAGAGACATATTATCATATCACAACAGAGAAAAAGTGATAGACATTATAGCGAACCTGTGGAGCAGAATCTGCACCAGATGAAATAGCGTAGCTGGCCTCCTTAATCAAGTTGTTCCAGTCTCCTATCCTACGTGCCTCAGTGCATTTGTTTAAATGGAACTGGATTTTTTTTACTTTAGCCATTTCTTCCGGGTCAGCCTCTGATCCTGCTAGTTTGTAATGATAAAGAGCCTTGTCTGTTTCTCCTAATCTGTAGACAAACATAAAATAACACTTAGCGACAACACCAAAAAGAAAGAAAGAAAAAAAAATGCAAGTATTATATTTCACAATCACAGTTTATTACCTCTTGTTCAGGTTCCCCAATCGCTGATGAGCTCTTTGGTAATGAGGCTCTATTTGAATGGCTTCTCTGCACTCAAACACAGCCTCCAGAAGCCTCCCAAGAGCCGTTAATGCTGCACTTTTGTTGCTCCTGTAGGAAGCTTTATTGGGGTCAATTGAAATTGCAGCCTCATAAAGAGCCAATGCTTCTTCAAATCTTCCATTCTTGTAATCCTCATTGCCCATTATCTTCAATTGTTCGGGGTCCATTCTAGTGGAAACGGCCCTGCATAGAGAACCCGTTTTTTCCGTGCTTCCTTTACTTGCATTCTCCACCCTTTGGTTTGTGTATCTTCCGTTAGAAACAGGGCTTTCATCGCTTTGCTTGGTACGATAATCAACGACGTTCTGAGAATTGGTGTTGGTATTCCCTCCTTTCCTGAGGTTACCTAAATTACTGAACATCATCACGTTGCTAGAAGAAGCACGAACAAGGGTGCTGCTTCCCTTTTGGCGATCGGAAAACATGCTTTCAAGTTCACCAGAAATGCCAACTGCATCTTTAGGGACCCTTCTTCCATTGTTGACATAACCCTCGGCTTCTTTAGGAACCCTTCTTCCGTTGTTGACATTACCCTCGGCTTCTTTAGGGACCCTTCTTCCATTGTTCACGTAGCCCTGGGTTTGTAACGCTTTAGGATGGTTCCTTTGGCGGGTTTGGTTAACAAGAGGGACTGGCTTGGTGTTTGAACCAGATGAAGAATCTGCGTGTTTGTCGGAAGAAGCTGTTTCAATCAAAGTTACACCTTCACGACCACCCTGTTGTTTTTTTGTGTCTGAGGTCTTTGATGCCTTTCCAAAATTGTCGGCATTGTTGTCTTTGGAAGCAGAACGCCAGAATATCATGCCACCACAGCCACATTTACTCTGAGAGTTGTTTCCCATGTTGAAATGGTTTGGTTATCTGTGTTTAAGGATGCTTCATTAAGGTGGTGGCGTTGTTGATCACGATGAAAGATCGGTACGTTTTTCAGCTAAAAAAGAGACAAGATTGATAGGCTGGTTGAAATGACAATTCAAGAAATGGGAAGAATTGCAGAAAATAACGATTGATTCTAATGACTCATGACTTAAGAAATCTCCAACAAAACCATGTAAAATCGAACATTGAAACAACAAAAGCTTCAATCTTTTCTGTTCCTAGGAGACAAAGCTTGTTCCTTTTCGGTTCCTTGAAGTTGGAAAGGTTATACGCAATTGAACGATGAAGAAAGGAGGGGAGGATAATGAAGCAGAAATGTGTAACTTTTTGAAAAGAAAAATGCAATAGTTAGTTTTCAGTTTTTTTGTTTTTTGTTTCGTTTCAGTTGCTTGTTTGATTATGACAGGAACTCAGAGACCCGGTCATGGGTGGATGAAGGATCTCGACAATTTTGGAAAATGGGAGACTTCCTATTTTGCCCTTTTTCATTTCTTACATCTCAACAACTAAGACAAACATGCATCGCACGTTTGCATGCCAGCTGTAACATATATGTAAACAAATCTAGATGACCTTATTTTCGTATCTGAAATGTTACTAGAAAAAAAAAACAACCCATCAAATTTCTTTTATGAAATATTTTAATAACCATCAAATACTTAATATTATTTAAATATTAAATAATAAATAATTATTAATAGTTTAAGAAAAATTAAACTGATGTTTGTTTTAAATTGATATTATTTTTTTTATCAAATACGCTAATTTTATTTTAATAAAATTGAATTTTTTTTTTCTTATTTGATATCAATTAAATTAATTTTAGTTAATATTAACTTGAGTTATTTAAACTGACATCATTTCAGATTACTGGTTGAAGTTTATTTTTGTCAACTTTTCCATTCATGTTGTTTGGAAAGTATCCCGGTTGAAATCGCCAAAAAAAAAATCTTAATTAATATCTTTTAGTTTTGCTAATTATAACATCACTAAATTAACTAAAATTACTGTAGAGATTGAAAAAGAATATTAAGAAAATGTGATTTGTGAAAATAACAATTTTTTTAAGAACTAAAATACGGTAGAACATTTGTAAATCATTTCATATATATTTAAGTCATATTTATATCAAAGTTATACATTTTTTATTTTATTTGTAAGAGTTTTTTTTTTCCTCAAGTTGAATTAAACTTATTTGATATAGATCGAGTGGAGTTAATTTTACGTTATTGAATTAAATTAAAAATACATCATTATTTTCTTGCTATACAAAATTTTAAATTTATATTACTTCCAACGAAAAGAATTGTATCCCTCAAACATTTTAGGCAACAATTAATTAATTAATTAATGGATTTCAAACGTTTATACTTCAATTTTTCATATTTCATTATCATCTTTATTAAAAATAAAATGCAACAAAAAAGTTGAACTATAATCATAACCAAAGACCCTTAATATAATCATATGTGTGAAAAAGTAAATAAGAAGTTGATGAGAGTTCAGAATACGAGTCTAAACATAGTAAATCTGAAACTGTTGATTGAGAGATCAAATTGTTTTGCTTTTGAAAAAAAAAAAACCAATTCAATAATTAACTTGATTTATGTCTAGAATAAAATAAATTACTTTGAATTAATTAGATTTGCCAAGTTTGGAAATCTCTAGATTCCTAAATTTTGCTTATTGTTCTTCAACATTTTTGTAAGAGTCTTTGATTTGAAGGTGTAGTAACTTCCTTTGTTGCAGATTGCACATTCGACTTTTATGTCATTATTATGTGGGCTTGTTGGGTTGATGAGGCCCAAAAAATATGTAGGGTAATTCTTTTTGTACCTTCATATTTTCTTCGTGCACTCTCATAGACTTAAGAAAAGTTTAAATTACCCATGTGATTTTTTTCTTTTTTCTTTAATATTTCTACTAATTTTTTCTCACTGTGTAGGAACCTGTATGTATGATATAAAACCCTTTTATGTTTGTCTATAATTTTGTATCATTATATTCCTAACATCTGATTTCAAAGAAACACGTATTTCTTCTATGTTCTTGACAAGGAGTTGTAATACATCAACATACCTCAATCGATCCATAGTGAAACTTCAAAAAATATAAAAGAATTTAAAGGGGATTACAAATTTTAATCAAAAGAAGTTATTTGTTTGTGTCAGTTGTTGTGTAAATGTTCTTAGTGAATCATATGAATTCAAACAAAAGTTAAGTAGCAATTTCATATTTATGGTTAATAAAAATTGGAAAACTTCAAATAGAAAGAATATAAATCTTAAATATTCCATGTGTTTTTATCATTTTTTATGAGACTATATATATATATATATATATATATATATATATATATATATATATATATATATATCTTTAAAAAACAGTAATTACCATTAACTTGATTAGATTACTATAAACAATTAATTAAAAAAAGGACTGGATAGTTAATTTAAACATGTAATACATTGTAACGTGTTCATTCATACAAAAAATAAGAAAATTAAGAAAATATATTGTATCTTGATGATTTGAGTAGAAAATTTGACATGTATATATTATTATTCATGTGTGTTAATAAGAAATGAATGATTCTCATGATAATTTATCAAGTTATCAATATAATTTTCTCTTTAAAAAATGACAAACTTTAAACTACATATATTAATTATAATTATTGTTTAGACATATTTTTACATCTTAGTTATGCTTACTTTTTGTGTTTTTCATCCATCAATCAATTAAAGTAAAAATCCATATTTGATATATTGAATAATTTATTAAAATTAATCTACAAAAACATAATTAAAAAAAAATATTTTTGGTCATTTTTCTTTTCCCTTTCAATTAATAAAAAAATAGCATCTTCTACCTTTTTTTTTTCTTTTCTTTGTTCTCATTCCCCGTTGTATTCAAAGTAAACAAAAGGACCACATTGAGAGTTTGTTTTGTCGGTTTTCTCACAATCCCAAATTGTTACTCGTCAAAGTTTGGAATGAAGTGTAGATTGTTGAACTCTAATTAATGAACAATAATGTAGACTGTTGAATCCAATGAACAAAAGTTTGAGTTGCTAAACCCAAAATAACGAACACAAGTCAAATGCCAAATTCTGACTTGTTTCATAGGTTTGTTCACCATGTTCCCCTACAGCTAAAAATCTCTTATTCGCAGAAGAATAAAAAAATAAAATAAAAGTCAATTTGTCTTGAAAAATAAATCATAAAGACACGTCTCTCAAAATAAAAATCAACATCTTTTATATGCTAAAATTCATGTTTGTGGGTACATGAATTCTTTTTATCTCCTAAATGTATTCAATAGAAGAAAAAAATATCTGGAAAATTCTAAATTAATATTAGGCATATTCGTTAATATAAATTTCACAACATGTATATATTTGAAATGTTACTCAAACAATCTTTTTATCACTATAATGTATAAAGACTAAATTACTTTTTTATTCTCACTATTAATATTTATAATAAGTATTAAAACTAGATAAAAATTATTAACAAACAATTTTAATAACTAAAATTGTTAATCACATGACCAATTTAGATATTAATTTATAAAATAAAAATTATTGGTTACTAAAATAATCATTATAACAAATAAAAAATTATAATTGATCTCTGAATTGATTTCTAAAATGTATTTATCAAAGGAAATTGGTCACTAAACACTCAACATTAGCTACCAAGGGTTTTGCTATCAAAGGAATATGTTTCTAAATTAGTTTTTAATTAATTAGTGACAAATTTAGAGATTAATTATAATTTTTTATTTATAATAATGATTATTTTAGTAATGAATAATTTTGTGTTATGTAAATTAGTATTTAAATTCATCGTTATAAAATAATTAATAACTTTTGATAATTTTAAAATTAGTTGTCAACAAGATGTTTTTATAGTGTAACTTTTATTTAAATAAAAATAAGTATTATAATATTAGTAAACCTTACAATTAACTTTCCCCTCGCCTTAATATATGACAAAATGATATGTTTCGGGATATTTCTAACAAAAAAAAAAAATACTTGTTAAAGTTGTAGAAACATTGATAATTGAGTCAAATATGCTTTTTAATATGTAATTTTGGATACAAAATTATAATTTATCTTATTTCAAACTTTGATATATTTTAATTTTCAAAAATAAAAAATAATAGATAGTCATTTTAATCTTTAATTATCTTGTAAATGTTAATATACATTTGAATTGGAAATGATAAAACATATTTAATCTTAAAAATAATTATATCTATTTATATACTTAAAGTTAATAGTCGCATATTATCAATGTAATGTACTACTAATGTAAACCCATAATAACTGTGTTAGCAAAATAGTTTTTGATGACGAAAAACTAGTATATTTTTTGGTAAAAAAGACAAGTTTTTACTTAGAAGGGAGGAAAAGAACAGATTTGTTAGTGCTACAAATTAAAAAGCCCCACCACACCCACTACGTAGACTTCTAATGTGCCTTTGACGCAGTCCTAACTCCAACCCTTTTGCTCTTTCACTTTCCACCACTTCAATTTTCTTCTATTGTTTCAACATTGCAATTTGTTAGGAATTTAACTATAATTTAGGATTTATATAATAATATATAATTTAAGTATAATGAGATTTGAAAAATACAAATTAGAATAGTTTAATTAACGTAACGCAAAAGAAAAGGATGATGTTGTTAAAGGGAAGTAAGAAAAAACGTTAGGTGGCATTGGACTTATCAAAATGGCGACTGGTATGAAATACTCAAAATTTGAGTCGCATTCCCGAATAGAAAATTATGCTTATCTATTCATATCACCATCTTCATATCAATTCCATAGACGAAGATCAAATCAAGAAAATAGCTGTTACCTCTCCTGCATCATCATTAAGGTATCTCTTTCATCAACCCCATAACCCACAAGCTCTTCTTTTTCTTATTCTGCTTTCAATTTTTTTGTTTCTCAAGTTTCCGTAAAATTTAGAATTAGTTTCTTTTTAAAAATTTTAATTAATTTAGTTCTTCATTTTCAAAAAAATGCATGAATTTAGTACTTTTAACCAAATTTAATTAAGTTTATATGATGTTTCAAGCGTATTTTATGATAGTATTTGAATTGTTTACACCGTTTAACACATTTTCGCTTCAATGTTAACTTAAATATTATCATAAGATGTGTTTAAAATATCAAATAAACTTAACAAAATTTGGTAAGAAGGATTAAATTTACACATTTCTAAAAATAAATGACTAAATTGGTATAAGGTTTCAAAGAAGAACTAATTCCAAAATTCATTGAAACTTGAGAAAGCAAAAATATATTTAACCCATGCTTTTAAATGCCCTTGGTTAGGAACACAAGAACTCAGAGGAATCGCACAAACTTACACAACCCTACCCTGTTCCACTATTTTTAGATCTTTTCAAAGTTTTTACCGAAAAAAATCAACAATAACTAAAATTATTAAAGATTTGAAAATACTTTAAGCTAATGATTTTATGTTAAATTAAAGGTAATGTTTTAATATTATATATAAATTTATTTATGGCTATTGATGTTAAAACTTCATTGTATTTTTTCAAAATAGTCATTTTGGTATTACTTTTGAGACGTGAATTTTAATTCTAGTTCTATTTTTAGTTCTAATTCGAATTTTAATTCTAATTCGATCTTATAAAACAAACACATCATTTCACTTTAAAACATGTATTAGAGTATCATCTTAAGAAGTGAGAATTTACAAACTTACAAAATCAGCTTTTAATTTACATTACTTATAAATTTGTTTTAAGAATTTCCAATTGTAACTCTTCATACAACCCAAATATATATATATATATATATATATATATATATATATATATATATATATATATATATATATATATTTATGGTACGGTTTTTTTAAACATAATTAAAAACCTAATAAGTTGACACTTTGCATGGGCACCGTAATGCTGTTTTTCTATGTTCCAATGACTTACAACAGGTATGTTGATTATTGGTGTTAATTTTAAATGTGATTAATGAGTTGTATTAATTAAATACAAAAAAGAAGAAGCTATAGTTAGTGGTGTCTAATCACGTGTTTGAAGTATCTTAAATTTGAAATTGTTGGCGTGGTTAGGTTAGGTAAAAGCATCATTAATAAGGAAATTTTGGTTGATCTAGCTCTAAATATACGTTGTGTTACAAAGTTTCCTTCTCGGGAACAAAGCGAAAACAAAATTGAACATAAATAAAGGAAAGGAAATTGAATAACTTTTCCACGCATGATGATATGATAATTTTATTATTTTTATTTTATTTGCATAATCATCGGCTTCGTGTGTGGTTGTTCTACGTACCTTTCTAAATTCGTCCAATTTGGCTGTAGTAGTTTACGTACAGCTTGATCGCACCTCAGAAAACAACACAAATTAAATAAACATAAAATATTGACCAAATATGTTTTTTTTTTCTTGGTTTGTGGATTTTATTTTCAAAATTTGATTTATTTTTCAAAATTTCTTAACCTTTGATTAGTGTGGTGATGGAGATATCTTTTTCAGCTGTTCTGGTATCCATCTATTTACTCATTTTGATTGATTATTGACAGATGGTGGAAAATAGTACGAGAGAGGAAAACCACCTAAATCGGAACGAGAGGCTTCAAAATATTCACGTACGTGTTTTATTTTTATATTTTCAAAAATAAATATTTTCTTTAAAAAACAATTACAAAAACATACACCTTCTCTGTCTACTTATTCAATTCAACTTTTTTCTGTGTAGGTTTAGAGCTTCATCATCGAGAACCTAACTTAACTCTAATTACGGATGATCCACTGTAGTAGAAAAATGGATCAGAATTCAAAATTTGTACTATGATGTTACTTTTAGGTTTTTGAATGATGAGAATATTATCATAAAATAAAATATTTAGAAGAAATAAATGTTAATTGGTGCTGTGTAAAATTTTATGTTTCATGTTTAATATAAAATTTTATTCCTAATAGTAATTCATATAATATGTTTTTTATGTAAATTTTTATTAAAAGATTTAATGAAATAGATGAATAAATAAATATAATCACTTTAGATTTTAATTATTCATTATTAAAATTTGAAATATGCATTTAGAAAGTATAAAATTATTCAAAATTTAATGTTTCTATCAAAAATTGAAAAATAAATTATGTGAATAAAACTTGTGAATAATTATAAGAATAAAATAAAAATATAGTTATCATTTTTTATTTTGAATGTGTTCATAAATATTGTTATATATTATTAAAATAAAAATATCACATTAAAACATGTTTTTTAAAATATTTCAAAACAAAATTATTAAATATTTACATATATTTTTAATATTACTTTCAAAGAGTAAACGGAAATATATTAATATGACTAATTGTATCTTATTAATTGTAGAACTAATAATATAATAAATGCGTTCTTGAGGTAAAAATAAAAAGTTGTTTGAAAAATAAATAAATGAATAATAAGTAAAATTGATTAGTATTATTTTGTAACAATGATTGTTAAAAAAATAATTTAAAATAAATGTATAATTACTAATATAATAGATGAATTTGAATTTATAATTTTATAATAATAATAATAATTTATTATTATTATTATTATTATTATTATTATTATTATTATTATTATTATAAATAATAGTATACATTTGTTAATAAATATTTTTATACTTCGAAACTACAATGAAATATAGATTTTAGATTTAAAACTAATTTTAAGCATTATATTAAATAATAAATTTAATTGATGAATATTATTAGATGATTTCATTACATATTAAATATATGTTGCATTTGAGTACCATAATATTATATTATATTTTTTAGTATGACATGCTATATAATTGTAACAATCATAATTATCCAATGTCTTTGTTCTCATATTCTTTCCTACAATTTCTTTTATGCAAAATGGCTAAAAATGCAAAACTTCACTTTTAGCGCTGAATTTTATGAAGATAAATTGAAAATCATAAATACAAGAGTTGTACTTTATTAACAATTTTGTTATACATTAACACAACTCCAATTAAACTTAAAATATATGTCATGTGCTCATAATAATAATAATAATAATAATAATAATAATAATAATAATAATAATAATAATAATAATAATAATAATAATAGTAATAATAATAAATTTTATTTCTACCAAATTTATTATTTTATTATTTTTATATATGTTATAATTATATCTTTTATTGTAAATAACGTCTTAACATATTATATATTTTTTAATTGTTAACCTATGTTTTATTAATCATTACATTAATACTTAATTTTATAAGTCACATTTTAATATATTATATTTTTCTTAATTGTTAACTCATGTTTTTTTAATTATGACTTTTATCACTAAATCTTAATATAAATATCAGTAATTAATTTTGTAAGTCACATTTTAACATATTACATTTTTCGTAATTGTTAATCTATGTTTTTTTAATCATGACTTTTACCACTAAATCTTAATATAAATGTAAATACTTAATTTTTTAAGTCATTTTCCATAAAAAAGAATATTAATATAACATTTATATAAATAATAAATTTGGTCTTAAAATTTGAGAGACAATATTTTTCTATTTTGAAAAAAATAATTGAGACTAAATTGAATAAAAAATGTGGGGACTAAATTGAAACAAAGAGACATATGTAGGCAAACTAAATTGAAATTAAGACAATAACACTTGATAGTAACACTGATGACCTATGTGACATTGACAGTACCACGTATTACACGAAAGACTTAACACATGACAATTTAAAAAAAAACAAAATTAAAAAAATCACAGATTGATACGTGACATGTCACATCGTAAACGTTGTTAGTAATTTTTTTTAAATAACCTAATGAGACACTTTTCAAAAGTTGAAATACAACTAATATATTTTAAAAATGAGATCAAATTGACGCATCCCAGATAAGAGACCAACCATCTGACTAATTATTATTTTATTTTAATTAAACACAACAATATTGTTTTTTTGCAGTCCAATGTTTATTTATTTGTTTATAACTCAACCATGTTGGATAAGTTTTTTTACAGAGTCATGCATTCGGGAAAGTTCAACATGACAGTTTCTCTGTTTTCCTTCTTTAGAGCAATTGTATTGTTCTGGCTTCCACTTAATGATTAATCTGTTTAAAGACATCTTAACTTGAATAAAGGATTAACCTACTTGTTAGATATTGACCAAAACCAACAATATTTGTTTGCATTTATCATACATTGTCATTTATGCTAAATAACTACTTTAATGTGCTAAAGTTCATTTTGCAGATATTTAACCCTGGCCTCAATCACAGCATCAACAAAAATAGAATAAAATTCATTACTTGTGCAGCTTAAACTTCAGATAACCTAAAAAAACACACTTCAAACGTAAAGGATATATATAGCAGGATCCAAAGGAAAAATCAGATAATTTATGAGTTAATTTTGAGTGTTAAATTTTATACAAATGATATTTATTTTGAAGTATTGTATATCAATATTCTAAGACTTTATCTTAATCTAGAGTGATTTAATCGAGAAATAAATAAATTTTAATCAATAATAATTTTCATCAAAAGACGAAACTCAAGCCATGCTCGAACTATTTGACATTGATTTCAATACATTAATTATATAAAGAAATTAAATCATCTTCTTTAATATTTAATACTCTTATGTAAAATCAATGTTTTTTCTATTTATAACAAAAAAAATCTATATTTAGGTTAACTTTTATGTATAAACAAACTCAGTGAAAGTAAACCAGAAAAACAAAATTATTTCACAAGTTAAAATACCTTAATCTATTAATTAATTTGCAGAAACTTTTCTGTATTTGTTTCTTCAAATTCTATCAACTTATACGCAGATTAGTTTTTATTTTTAAAAAATCATTCTATTTTTCTTACTTTTATCTTTTGAGAATTATTATGAAGAAATGGATCTAACCCCAGAAAGTTTTTTTTTTTTTTTTCAAAAAAAGAGAAAATTATAACTTTTTTTCCGTTAATGTATTCTGAAGAAGGGGAACAGTTTGGTGAATAAGAAAAGAAAGGATTAAGATTTTAGAATCCGTTGTGTGAAGTAGGAGTATGGGCGAGAAGAATGTATACAGTGAGGATTCTTCACCACACCAGATTCATGATGACATCTCCAACTCTTTCATTCATTACCAGTACAACTTTTTTACGCATGCAACTGAAATTCAAAATCTTTTATTTAAATATTTATTCTTAAAAATTTATATATTATGATAATTTTTTTCATTTATAGGCAATATAAAATTTAAACTCGGTTAGAAATTGGAGTATAGTCTAAATCTGATTATACCCGTATTTAAGTTTTGTAAGATAGAATTGTGGATGGATGAAGATGAAAAAACGAATGGAGAACATGATGATGATGATGAGACAAGAATGGGTATGTCCGCAACTCCAATTACTGTGGATTTGACAATAATGTAGATTAGATTAAAGGTCCCATCAATATTATTTCCGAACCTTTCTTTCATTAATCGCTTATCCAGTAATACAAATTAAACTACTTTTACATCTTCAAGCAACATACCCCAGACACAATTTGTTCAACAGTTTCCACACATTAACGGAAAACCCACCTTTGCTTTTTTTATTCTTAAACCAACTCTATCACGGTATCTATCTACCACCATAATATATTAATAAATATATATGCAATATCAGAATAAAGAAGAACATAGCGTAGTATGACCGTATGGCATCTCCTTTATACACTTACGCTTCTCACTTCTTTAATATTCCACTAATCATCACATTAAATGTCTTAACATTGCATTTAATTTACTAAACTTTTATAAAAGCATGAAATTTTAAATTTAGAAGAAAAAAAAATGGTCTAGTGGCCCCATGTTGTCCCTGTTAAGGAAAACTAACTATACACTATACTTGCACATACACGACCTTATTTACATTACTACGTACGTAGATCAAAACTGCTACAATGTACATTACCTTCAATTATCTCAAATTCTCACTGTAAAAACATGGACCAAATAGCTCAATAACACCAAATTCCAACCTAAGTTTTAGATTATATGTATAGACATAGAAAAGTTGACAGATATTGATTACACGAGTTTTATCTTAATAGATATGAGCTATATCTGGACTAATAATTGAAATATAGTTTTGCCAAAATGAATCGGGAAAATTCGAACTTTAATCCAAATATGTTGTTGTTATAGTTTGAGGACAATCGTAGTTATGCAAAGGGGAAAAAGGTATAAAAATAATACACGTACATATTGTATGGACTATGTATAGGAACCAAAGTTAATTATTTTTGAGGATTATTTGATGATCATTTGATTGTTGAGCAGCTTCCCCTTCCCAAAAACACACACTAAAGAGGGAATGTTTCTGTTGATTATTGGTTCCAAGTGTCGTTGGTTGGAGCGAACATGAATGTTGTTGAACTGATTCATCCATCTATATATATATATATATGTATATATATATATATATATATATATATATATATATATATATATATATATATATATATATATATATATATATATACTTTAGGCACCTGGTAATAAAATTGGAATTTTCATTTTACCCGTGCTAAGTATTAGCAATTAACAATTAACATGACCATTCTTAATAAAAAAAAATAGTTAACAGGGGAAAATCGTATAAAATATAAGATATTAGAGAAACACTGCGAAAGATTCTCTTAGATTTTATGTGAGATTTTTCACCTATTTATAATTTATAAATATCAAGATTTCTGACTGGGTCAAAGCTATTGGAAAGAAATAAGTCACATTTCTTGGTATACATAGAAGATATAGAGTTTGTTTAATATTTTGGAGAAAAAATAATTATGTGTACGTATTTTTTATGGTTTATTGACGCAAGTTGGAAAGCTATATATGGTTGATATCTTGGGTTTATGCAATTCAACAACCATCACTCTGATCTGGTTGCTTGTACACCTCATTATTCCGCAACATATAAGATGAACAGTGAGAGTAAGTAAAGAAGGTTAAGGTTGTCAATATATAAACCATTTTTGTTGTTGTTTATTATGTGTTCCTCCGTTTGAGTCTCTGAATGAAAACCACAAATCTCTCGTACTTTGACCATTGGGAGGGTGCCATCTCTTTCTCTTTCTTGGTTCCTATAGCTACCCCACTCCGATATTTTGCTGGTGAAACCACATATCTACCAGAAGAGGCTCTCTTTTTATAGGAGAAAAAGGCTAGAGAACTATCCTTTTCCTTTTCCTTCTCTCTCTTCCTTTTCTCTTTCACTTCAAACCCTAATACTGGATCGATCCGTTTTGCACAATCTGTAGTAGTGGTAGTACAGTAGTGATCCAAAACCCAGGACACAGAAAGAGGCAAGAAGAAGCAAAACAGAGTAAACTTGTATTCCCAACCTCTCTCTGCACCAAGTATTAAATGCATGATCATCCGTGGGCTGTTTATTCCTTTGTTTACGTAACACCCTTTTGCACAAACACAGATTAAGTAAAAGCGAACCGAGCACTGTGTGCTAGTTGCAGTGTTGCAGGGCCTTAAAGACGTTGGTGGGAGGAACCACTTTCTCAAAACAACTAGCTTGTCTTTCCACAACCACAGAAATCTCTCTCTCCCTCCCATCCCATACCTCTTAAATGAACTCTTCTATCTGCAACTGATCAAAATCTCTCTCCACTTCCCTCCCTCACGTCTTTCCATTTTCCGCTTTCATGGATTCCGCCAACACTAGCGGCAGTTTGCAATCTTCAAGCGGTGCCGATGAAGAGTACGATTCACGCGCCCAATCATCTCAACTCTCTGCCTTCTTAAACAACCCCACCCAACCTCCTTCCTTCAACACTGCCGCTCCCAATAACCTCCACCCACTTATCCCACCACCGCACCACCACCACCAAAATACCCACATCTTCGACCCTTTATCAACTTACCTGGATCCGATTACCCAAACCTCAACATCACTTCTAAACCTCGACGTCATGTGGTCCAAACCGGGTAGATCCGAACCAAACCAACCCATTCTTGCTAACTTCATACCTTGCTCCTCATCATCGCCCTCGCCGCATAACCAAGCTTTTCTCTCCACTCAAACAAGGGGCAGCAACAATAGTGCTGCTTTTCCTACCTTGCCTCCAGAAGGTGGTTCCCGAGGACTAATGCTTTCGGTGTCAGCCGCCAACAATGATCAAATTCAAACCCACAGCACCACCACCAACAGTATCAGTACCAACAACAACAACACCAACGTGGTTCGAAACCCAAAGAAACGGTCAAGAGCTTCGAGGCGTGCACCCACCACTGTGCTAACCACAGACACCACCAATTTCCGAGCCATGGTTCAGGAATTCACAGGCATCCCCGCACCACCCTTCACATCCTCGCCTTTCCCGAGAACCAGGCTGGATCTCTTCGCTTCAGCCGCAACACCAACTCTGAGATCCAACCTTAACGTTAATGTTAACCCTTTGGACCCTCCCACGCCACCTCCTTATCTTCTTCGCCCCTTTCCGCAGAAACTGCAGTTCCGAAGCCTTCACCCGTTTCCTCCTTCCCTTTCCAACACCTTATCACCCTCAACTAACTCTACAACTAATTCAACTTCCATTAACTACCAACAGCAGCAAAACCTGTCCGAACATTTTGGACTTATGAAACAGCCTCTCAACTATAACAACGCTCCTACTCTCGAAGCATATCAGCATCCCAGGTACGCTCTTGGCAACTCTTCTGTCCTTGTCTCCAGACCACAACAACAACCCTCCTTGGAAATTCCGCCGAGTCTCAAAATGGGGGTATTTGAGGAGCTGGGACTGAGACACGAAGGCCATGTTAACACCGACCTCGGGTGTCTTCATCAGAACATGGTTTCTTCAACATCGGTTGGAGTGGGAGCATTGTCAAGTGGAAACAACAACAGCAATAACTTGAGTAATGCTAATCCTTCAACGGAATGGGCCCAGAGAACGGGCACCATTACCAACAATGATTGCGATCACGCAGGAGGAGGAGGAGGAGGAGCTCTCACTGGCACTGTCAGCTACAGTGACATTGCAGAGCGAGTCACCAATGGCAAAGTACACTACCCAGCTTCTTCATCGGATTTTCATGGAGAGAAGGGACCAGAGTTCAGTGTAACTGCCAGAAGCCAAGGTATGGTGGAATCCTGGATTAATTGTTCTTCTGATTAAAGCATATGGGCCACCAAACAGAATAAGAAGAAGAAAAAAGGATTGATGTTTGTGATTTCATAAAGTTTAAAGCAACTAATGGTACTATATGCTAGTATAATTCTAATGCATGGAAGACAGAATCTTGGTATCCTCATCTTAACTATGACCATCAAATTAATTATTAATTAATCACTATTTTTCATTGTGCTTTGGTTCCCTTCAAATAATGTGTAAATAAGTAGCGGCTAATTAACTTCTCTCTCAATTATTGTTTTCCCCTCAAATCTTGAGTTGTGCTTTTAATCATATATACAAAAGGACCCTGGTTGTTACAAAAGGATCCTGGTAGTTTCAAAGTGTTCCTCTCCCTTTATGTATTTTTGTGTCTTTACTATGTCAATGGGTGTGAGATTATAATATATGATACTGGTTTTGACTTCCTGAGTTTAAGACAGAAATTGTATGTATAATCTGCTGTGTTCATTGAACACGATTAAAAGAAAAAAAAAAAAGAAAAAGAATGTGTAAGCATGAGTGCCTCTCTCTCTCCTTCAATCCATTTGGCATCTAATGTACGTTCTGCAAAGAAAGATCTTCTCTCTTTCTTTATCAGTCTTTAATTTAACGCCGATTATAAAGTTGTGGGTTCTAGGAGTAATTGGTGGCGACATTTGGGGAATTCTTAGCCGCCGCATCCTTGTTTTATCGAAATCAAAGACATTTTCATATGTTTCCAACTTTTTAAGATTATGACAATGAGATATAAAACACGTTACACATGGCCATGTATCCATGGGTCCATACCGTCTTCCACTTATTGTTGTTTTTCGAAACAACACAATACAATAATTGACGCAAACAATTCACGCCTCTGCATTTTAACGGCTAAATCATTTTCCTTTTCTTCATCAGAGTTTAGGAAATAGTCACTCATATTGATATAGCATATACATGTGTACGTCATCATCACTCCAAAAAATTACACTGCCGAATATGTAGCCATGATGTGCAATAATAAGATTTCAATAGTGACCTGTTGAGCCAATTATAATGGCAGGCGTGTATCTATATAAAAATCATTATACACTGAAAAATTGGAAAAAGGATAAAGCGTCTGTGTAATTTGCATCATGAAACTGTTTATTTGAATTTGGCACGAGGCATGAGAAAAATGGTGCTGGGGCATGCATGTTGTATTTGACCCTCAAATGAGACTCGTGTTGATGGATATAAAAAAAGGTGGGGTCTTGAAAGTCGGTGATGTGGTTGAGAAGTGTTAATGGAAGAAGAAAAACCATAGGATGAAATGGTTTGGAGTATCTTAATATCTTGAAGAAGTGTCCGACACCGATACCTAAATTATTTGCAAGTCTTTATGGTTCATTGCACTTTGCTGTGAGTTTTGTTGGCGTGAATAACAACTCCGTACTAATATACAATAGAATAAGAATTTTTCTAGAAAATTAAAATAATGCAAATCTGAAGGAACACATTGCGGCTAAATGTCCTGGTGTATGGATTATTAATATACGGTACGACAAGAGAAAATTCCAATTCAAATAATAATCTGATTTTTTTTTATTTTTTTTATATAACAGTGTATTTGTTATTGTTGTATCTATATAGATAGAATAACTGTTTGTCGTATAGACAGCAAAATTTGTTGCTTTTTACGTGTACGGTTATTCATGTAGCTGGTGAAGGAAACGCGGGAAAAAGGAAAAGAGAGAGACGAAAAGAGAGAAAGGGTTAAGAATTATGATCACTTAGGAACAGTGTTGTTACAGTTGATAGATGAGAGAAGTGCCCATATCACCATGTGTGGGAATGAAAAAAGATGCATAATATATAGATGAGAATGAAATGAATTTTGTTTGTAAATTAAATTTAGATAAGTTATAAGAATTTTTATAAACTAACTTACATAATCTAGTTTTTGTTTATGAAAAAAATAATTTCACTTTTTAAATGTTTTACTTTTTTTTAAAATGATCAAATTTTAAATAATTCATTTAAAAAAACTGCCATGTTAACTATTTTAAATTTAATAAAATAAAGTTTACGATACTTTTTATCAAAATAAAAGTTATGAGTTCTACTATAAAATCTAAAGCTTTTATATGGTAGCTTAATTTACAAAATTTCCCACAATCATATTTTCCTGTTGTTTCACCTTATTTAACCTATGAATACTATTTATAATGTGATTAAATAACAACTATGGATTATATGCCTACGAATGTAATGTCTAGATCATGAAAGTTCTCACACGTGTGATATGAGTTACAATAATATGACATGTTTCAATTAATGAATCGATAAAATTTATTTACAATAAAAAGTAATTGAATTGCCATTTAATTAAGTTGGACAGATGATGCCATTTGATTTTATTTTAACATAGTAACAATACTTTCTTTATTCTCTTAAAAAAACAATAATTTAATTACTATAATCCTCTATGTAATAATATTGTACTTTATATATATATATATATATATATATATATATATATATATATATATATATATATATATATATTTATATATATATATATATATATATATATATATATATATATATATATATATATATATATATATATTTTTAAATTTAAATCTATGAACCAACGAAAAATGCATTTGACGTATGAAGAGGTAGAATTACGATCGTATTTAAACATTACAACAACTAAATGACATTTAAAAACACTTAATAAAGTTAAACAAAATAACATGCTAAGTCCACTTTGAAAAGGATTGAAGGAGACTAAAAATAAAAGAACATATTGATGATGCCTTAATGAAGTAAGGTTGAATATCTAATTATGCGGTTCTATTCTACTTAACCATTAAACTACTCACTAGTGGCCTTGGTTAGTCTAAAGCAAATATGGACAACATCGAATTAACTATGTATGACAAAACGAAGGTGTATAATAAGGTTGAATATTAATTTAAATAGCGTAGAAAAAGAATTACCAGATTTGTGATAAGAAAAAGGCAAAGTGGAAAGGAGGAAAGGGTTATAATTTAATGTGTGAAAGTGGTTTGTCTTTTGCATGAAATGTGCACTCTAAAAGCTAAAAATCTTTTTGATTTCATTCATTGATGGATGATGATCTTTTATGATATCTCTCCTTTGGGTTTAAATTTAGAAGGGTGAATTTGAATTAAATTTTTTGTGAAGAAAGGGAAATGAATGATAAAAAGAGTTATGTAATGTGAAAATGGATGGCACTAAGTTTGACATATTTCATTTGACATGATGATGATGATGATGATGATGCATGGTGGCCCATTGCCACTGAACAAGCCTTCACTTTTGTGCACTTTAACACTCATCACTTTTATGCCTCTCTCTCTCTCTCACTCTTTCTTTCACCCCATCCCACCCTACACTGCCCTATAATTTTGAGCCTAAACTTGTAAAAGATCAACAACTTTTCCACTCTTCTCTTCAATTCATTTCTTCACTAGGGAAAGCATCAATTCAAGAACCTCATACCACAAAAAGACAAACCTACATCACTTCAGTTTAATAAAACTTTTTTTTTTCAAAAAACTTCTCCTTATACTACTTATAGAGAGAGAGAGAGAGAGAGAGATTTTTTAGTATATAGATCATTTTATGATTGAAAAACAAATAATAAGCATACAATATAATTGAAAGGATAAATTAATACAAAAAAGTTTGAATATATATATATATATATTAAAAAAAAAATCAATATGAACTTTAAGAGTTTCCTTTAAAATCAAAATTTATAGTTTAAAGGATTAAATATGATTTTAGTCTCTCAAATTTTAATGAAATTTGGAATCAATTCTACTTAAATTTTTTTGATCAATTTAGTTCTTCATCTTAAAAAATGTATGAATTTAGTCCTTTTAATCAAATTTTATTTAGTTTATCTGACGTTTCAAACATATTTAATGATAGTATTTGAATTATTTACATTTGTTTAATACATTTTTGTTTTAATGTTAATTCAAATATTATTATAAAATATATTTAAAATATCAAATAAACTTGACAAAATTTGATAAAAAAGACTATATACATGCATTCTAACAATAAATTTATTAAAATTTGAAGAATAAAAAATATATTTAACCTTAGTTTAAAAGTTCCCGCGGATGGCACTGGTATATGATTATTAGCACTGGTAACTATTGCGAACAGAGAATGAGAATACCATATTCTCTCATCCCATTCTTGTCTTCATTATTTTTCTTTCACCTTCTTGTTTTGCAATTATATGTAATCATGCATTCACTCAACTGTAGCACTGTTACTACTCACCATCACCTTTACTTTTACTAAAGACCAACATTTAACAATAGTAAACAATCAACAAATCATACAAAAAAAAAAATTATGGTTTATTTCAAATTTTAAAATAATATATTTATGAGGCTTTTTTTATATTATTTTTCTTCGGTGTACAACTCTCTAGCTTATACTTATTATTTTTCTTCGGTGTACAACTCTCTAGCTTATACTTAAATCCCTATGAATGAACTTTTAATCCAACTAAAACCACGAAAATCAATTTGCTTCTCACTACTTAATAAATTTATTTTCTTTCACTTTTTAACGGATTTTAAGGTTTTCGTGTCGAAAGATAAAATCCAAATCAATTAATTAAAAGCCTGACAAAATTTATTGCATTCAAGTACCTTTTACTACTTGTACTTTTGGAAGAGCATTTGATTTTACTCATTTCATCAATTTATTCCATTCAAGCACTTTTACCCCTTCTATTTTATAAGATAACTTACTTTACTCATCTTATTTATATAAAGTATTTATTGTGGTTAATTTATATACAAAATTAGATTAAAAAATTACAATTCAATTTTTTTCTCGTAAAAGCTATTAAAAAATTGAGTTTCTTTTTTAAATTAAATTATAAAATATGTATTTATATATTTTATAAAAGTAAGATAAATTATTTTTTCCAAATGTACGTAGAATATTTTTCATGTGATAAATAGAATTTCACATAAACTAAACTTTTACACGTATCATATATTGGAAAAGACGTTTTCTATAATTTTTATAAAATATAATGACTAAATAAGTTAATGACAAAATATAAATTTTTATGATAATTTGGAGATGAAAAATATGTTAATCGAATTGTTAATAGAATCCGCTATGCTCGAACAAATAGGTTAATAAGTTTTTCATATTCACGATGAAAATAAAATTTGTGTGCTTCTCTCTCTTTATGTGTGGATTCTTTTATATATATATATATATATATATATATATATATATATATATATATATATATATATATATATAATGGGTTGTCAATTATAGTAAGATCGAGACTTTTGAAGAATAAATTTAAATTTGTCATTTATAAACCTCCTTCAGTTTGATTTGGTATTACCGAATGTTAGTTCAAGATGGAAGTATCAATGTAATAGGATTTACACTTGAGAGAAAGATGGTTGGGATTCCAAGTATGAGTATAAGTTTTATATTGAGTAAAAATAAAAAAAGTTGAGCACCATATAAGGATGAAGACGCATAAACTCATCATCACCTTAAGGTTTTAGATTGAGAATGATGTCAATTCCTTATGTGTGGATTGATCTCATGCTCATTGGTATTGTATCTTCTTGGTGATTCTCTCACAGAAGTATTTTTTATTATATATTTATTTTATACTTAGATTTTTATGTTTAATAAATGAATTAGATAAATTTATCGTGGTTTTGTTTATAATGATATGCATAAGGGTTATTTACGAAATTCATTTTGGAATAATTATATTGTGTTTTGTAGTTTAATATTATTTTATTATTACTTTGAATATATATCTCATGATTGAAGTTTACATCTAAACATGTAAATATTGAATTTGAAAAGAATTAATATTTATATATAATTTTATTTTGAGATGAATTTATATATATATATATATATATATATATATATATATATATTATATAAAAAATATATATATTATATAAAAAATATATTTTTTATATATTTTTTTTATTTATTTTTAACGTTGGTTGGATTATACTCCGACATATAGTGACACAGGTGTTGCAATTTACAATTGATTGGAATTTCCTTTATCCACTACTCAATCTGCATGAAAGTGACATGTATATGTAGTGTATATATTTTGATAAGAGAACTTGGAGAAGTAGCATAATGATCGAGGTTTTCGATCTTTCTAATTTTGAATTTAACTAAGAATTTCATGAATAATTTTATTTTAATTTTTACTTTAATTTTAATACATTGTAAATTTATATTTCATAAAAATAGTTAGAATTGATTTTAAGTATACCTTTTAATGATAGGTTGACAAACAGCCATATTTTGTGTAAGGAAAGTGAAAAATAGTGTATGTGGAATGTTTGAAAGTAAGTTTTTCTTTTTTATAAAACTTTAAAACCCATTCATATTATACACTCTTTAACTGATAATATTATTCAACATTAAATATTTGTTTGCTTCTTCACATGAAAAGTTAGGAAGCATAACAAGTTTAGAGAAGAGAGAAGAAACCCCTCTGCAATGACGAGCGTAAAAAATAGAAAAGAGACAATATTTTTAAATAATAACACTATAAAAGTTACTTTCTTTTTACTTTACTTCATTTCTTTATAATTAAATCACTTTAATCTTTTTTCTCTTCTTTATATATATATATATATATATATATATATATATATATATATATATATTTTTCTCTCTATAATCCAATTATCATAATGGTTTTTCAGTAATATATAACATGATTCTATCCAGATTTAATTTTGATAAACTTAAGATATATATTTATAAAATAAACTATTGTATAAAAATAAATAAGATTTATTTATTAAAAAATTCAAATTTGTTTATTTTAAATTAACAAAATTAAATAAAAACTAAAAAAGAATAAATTATTTTATTACAGAATATTCATAAAAAATGACCAAAAATGCTGACCCAATACCCCTTCCATTTTCTTATAGCAACAAAATTAAAAGTTTAACTTTATGAGTATCAACTTGTAATGTTTTGTGCATTAATTTTCTTTATAAGAAAAACACTCTTTTATTATAATTCAGTTTTGAAGTTTAATATAAAGTAAATGAAGTACATTCATATTTAGACTATGAAATTTTAACTTCATTTATATGAAAACCATTTTCAAGTGCTTTGACTCTTTATATGTATATATATACAGTAATTATGAGAGACATCAAAATATCTATAAAAAAAAAAGAATATTACTTTTAATTAGGTTATGTTATTCATGATTGGTGTGATTTCATGCGATTTACACATTTTTCCCCCAAGCTAGTGTGGAATATTCGCGCGTACAAATTTGGTGTTAAATTCGTTTATTCATTATTTTGTTTTTATTGGTTCCCACTATGAAGAATCTTTGTTCACACATACATAACACATGTGAGATGTCGACAAAAGCCTCCAAAGTTTTTTGCTACCAAGCATCGTAGATTTTGGTTTCATGTTCCAGATCCTTTTACTCAAACATAATCATTTCCCTAATCCACAATTAAACCACAATAATACAATAATTAGGATTCTATATAATTAAACCCCCTGACGTGATTTCTGGGTAATGCATACATCAAAACAAGATTTTTGCTTTTTTTTTTTTGTTATTGTTATTATGAAGTGCTTCTGTAGAAGCATGAGGTGTTATAATTAGAAAAATGTAATTTTTCACATCAAGGTGTAATCATGATTACCATCATAATTCACAACCAAACATATAATTACTGTTCATCTTTCAAACTTTATCTTCTACTTATTGCTTTTCCTTTCAACGATGGGCCTCTTGGGGCTAATCATTCTTGTAAGAATCTTAGTATTATTTATTTATTATTATTTTGAGATATGACATGGATGTCCAAGTCAGAGACTCAAGAGTGGGCCATTATCTCAACTTATCCAAATTGGTCTGCACCCATTATTGTCCTGTACCCAATTGAAAGCCCATCAAAACCCCATCATGATACACTGACACGTGTATGCCATGTGCCGTATGTTTTTTAATATTATTTTGAGATTTTTTGCCTATTTATTTGTGATTTTTAAATTTCAAGATATATTAATTACTTTTTGTTAATGTTATTTCATGTATTTATATTTTTCCAAATAATTTGTGGGGAGAAAAATATAAAATTATACGACCATCTTTCTAAAATCATGAAAAAGTATTTTATTTTTTTAAATAACCTTAAACAAAAGTAAAAAGAAGGAAAATGAGATTGTAATCTTTATGGGTGATCCATACCTCAACTTATTTTTTCAATTGTTCTATTTTTTTATTTTTTATTTTATAAAATTAGTTTGTAAAATTGGAAAAATACAACAAATTTTCTTCTAATGAAATATCTCATGTCTCTTAATTTTACTTATTTCTCGATTCATCCATAAAAAGATGTAAATTATTTAAAGATTAAAAGATACCTAAAGATCAACTTGAAAAAAAGTAATTAATATAATATTGATATTTCTAAATGATCAATATATTATTTTTTTTTTCAAAAATCCAACAGTTAGAAAAAAAAGCATGATACACAAATACGATACGTGTATCAAATACGATATGTATTCGATAAATCTAGTTATTTATTTTAAAAATGATAGTATATGATATATGATATATACGTATTGAAAGTTGTACGATCATTCTTAGAAACATAATAGATATATTATTATTATCGTGCAAATTTAAATTAAAATTATGTGTTAAAGTTGTCAACAAAAAATATTATGAATTATTATAATCATAAAAATATTACTGTTTTACAAATTAGATATGTTATTGATAAGTATCATTAAAATATTATAAAGTGTCGAACATGGATACAAGATCTAAATTGAAGTATCGATGCTTTATAGGAGATCATCTAACAAACAAAAGTTATATTGAATTTGATATCCTAAAGGTGAAGGAATTTTGGTAGATCACTTGATTTATATGGTAAACTTTGCCAAAAATAATTTGTATAACGATTCTAAATTTTTTATATATATATATATATATATATATATATATATATATATATATATATATATATATTCTACGTCTTTCCTGTGCATGTGATAATGATTGGGTCATTTATTTGTTCCAAAACCATTTTACTATTACCTCAAATTATGAACAGATAATAGAATATCATCAATGGTTAAATATGTAAGTAATTATATATGATATTATACGTTTTACTGTTATCATTATTTTTATTTAGAACTTGTGAAACATAATTTTTATATAAATCACAAACAAGGAAAGGCCCCAAAGCTGGGCCCTGTTTTCTGAGACAAAACTGGGCCCGATCCATTCAAGCAAACGGTTTCTTCCAATTTTGAAGATTCAACTGCCAAGAATTTTGGTATGAAATCCAAACTTCAATTTAAAGTTTAATGTTCCTGAAACTTAGATTATAACTCAATCATATTCCAATCACTTTTCAATCGTGTTACATTTATGCTTCCAACTCAAAAGGCTTTAGGAATTCAAATACTCAATGAATAACTCACATTTTTATCATAATTATTTATTCATAATAATAACTATTATATTAACTAATAATTATTTATTTTATAAATTGATATCTAAATCAGGTTATATAGTGACTAATAACTTTTGATTTAGTTGTTAATGAAATATTTTTTTTTTTTATAATAAAGTCTTTAGTTTATAAATTTATATTTGCAAATAATTTGTCTTTAGATAAAATAAGATTAGAATAAATTTAATATTTGTTTCTATTATATCAATCTAAAAGAATTCAATTTTTAGTTTAATAATTTTTTAACAATTTTCTTCCATTCACTTATCATTATTATTAAAAATAGATAATGCCCGTGCAAATAAAGTAGCCAACAATGCTTCATAACCCATATAAATATTTGATTAGTAACTGAATATATTTAATTATGAAAATAATGTGTTTAATTATCCACAGTACACCCTAATCCCATTTTTTTTGGGATAAACCGATAAAAATAAAATGAAAAAAAAGAAGAAGAAGAAAGTACCAATTATGGTTTGTTCCGATGAGATATAAAAAGAAATAAAGCTCTTTAGTGAGTTCCACGTATACTTTTTTTTTCATCAAAATATGTCGTGAAATGGAAACACGTGTGTTGCTTTTTTTTTTTAATGAAGTTTTTTTTTTTTTTAACTCAAACGTGTGAGTAGATTCATGTTATTATTTTAAGCAATGAGCAGATTTATGCCAAGGAAAATAATATGAAAAAAATTATTCCTACTGAGTTAAGGATTTAACTAGTACAACTCCTTTTTTTTTTTT
>Ga0209589_1002705_pt1 | contig 30869 bp, 11 predicted proteins | sample CowpeawhiteBW_FD_187525 | JGI IMG/M metagenome (GOLD analysis project Ga0209589, IMG submission 187525) | Root nodule microbial communities of legume samples collected from California USA - Cow pea white BW (SPAdes) (version 2) | ecosystem: Host-associated > Plants > Roots > Nodule | place: USA...
GTAAATATATTATTTATTTATATATATTTTTTAGATTATTTAATAAATTATAAATAGTTTAGTAATTTAAGCGGGGACGGGTATTTGGGCGGGTATATATATATCCTCATCCCCATCCCCATCCCCAGTTGAAAATTTTGGGTATTACCCATACCCATACCCATACCCAGTCAAAGCGGGGATTCCCCGTCAAAACGGGGACGGGTTCGGGTGATACCCACGGGCACGGGTTTATTTGCCATCTCTACCAAAGACCCAGTGGAATCCTATAGCCTCTGGAGATACCGATGTGGAAATGGGATAGCATCTTCATGGATTTTGTGACCCATTTGCCATGAACTTTTAAGGGGCATGACACCATTTGGGTTATAGTGGATCGACTGACCAAGAGTGCTCATTTATTGGCGATGAACTTGAGAATGTCCAAGGTCAAGTTGGTCCAGTTGTACATTAAGGAGATAATGAGGTTGCACAAAGTACCTTCGAGTATAGTCTCCAATAGAGATCCATGGTTCACTTCACGGTTTTGGCAGACGTTGTAGAGTGCTTTGGGTAGCAAGCTCACCATGAGTTCAGCTTATCATCCTTAGACCGATGGCCAATCTGAGAGGACGATTCAGTCACTTGAGGATTTGTTGAAAACATGCATACTAGATTATTTGGTTGCTTGGGATGATGTACTACCTTTGATAGAATTCGCCTACAACAACAGTTTTCACGCGAGCATTGGCATGGCGCCATATGAGGCTCTTTATGGTAGGAAGTTTAGGACCATTCAATGTTGGTATCAGGATGGAGAAGCAATGCTTGTCGGACCTGAGTTGTTGGAACAAACTACTAAGAAAGTGAGGATGGTGAGAGATAGGATGTAGGCCTCTCAGAGTAGGCTCAAGGCATATGTTGACCGCAGGAGGAGTGTAAGACCCGTGAAAATTAGTTAATTAAATAATTAATTAAGTAATAAATGTGGTGTTGGGAACTTTGAAGACATTAAATGTTAGTTGTATGACGTGGAAAAGTGCTAGCTCAAATGGTTGAGAGTACTTTGATTATGTGAGAGAACTTGGGTTCAAGTCCTATGTATGACATTTAGTGTGTTATTTAATTATTCTTATTTTGTTTTGGTAATGTAATTGTGACTGGTGAGTGATATTATAGTCATAAGATTATAATGGTTATCACAAAATGTGAATTGGCATAGTGGTGGTACTTTGTCCTTATGAGTGGAAGGTCACGGGTTCAAATCTTGTTAAAGGTGAAATAGAGTTTATTTTTGCTAAATGAAGTTGTAGAATTGAATGTAAAAGGGAAAAGGTAAAATCAATAGAAGGGGCAGCCAAGAGGGGCTAGAAACCATTATATAATGACCCTTTTAATAGAAATGAAACCACCATAAAGCCTATTTTCGTTTTACTTTTAAAACCCTTAATTGAGAGACATATAAAAGGTCAATTTTGAGGGAAAAAGAGGGTTTTGGCAGTGTTGATAGTTGACCCTTGAAAGGAGCACAAATTTGAGAGTGAGAGGTGAGTCTTTGGGTGTGCAAGGGCTGAATTTGGGGAGAGGCTGAAGCAAAGCGTTGGTGAACCAAGGAACCTCCATTTTCTTCCCAATTTTAATCAAGAATTCAGGTTAGAGGAGTTAACTTTTTTGCGTGTGGATTATATGATATGTGTATGGTTCTGTGTCATGATTGCTTTTCTCAATTGATTCTTGTATGCTTTGGAAATTGTAATATATTTGATGTGTATGAAATTTTTGGCTATTGGTTTACGGTGCTATGCTTATTTTTCTGTTTTTGGGATGAAAGGAGTAAGGGTTTTGGTTCAGAATGAAGGATCATAGATGAGTCTCAACATTTTGGTTCAAATGTGAATATAATATGTCTATTTAGGTTGCTGGTGCTTATATGGTTATGCAGTACGAATTACCCTGTGTTGGTGTGGTTTTGTGGGTTGATTTCACGTATGAACAGGGGGGGATACTGCAATTCTCGCCCAAGCGAGTCACTCTCGCCTAAGCGAGAGTTGCAGAAATTCGTTACTGGTGTGAGGGTCGAGCATCTCGCCCAGGCAACCTAAGTCAGTGTTGAGCGACAGATACGCTCGCTTAGGCGAGAATGGCTCGCCTAAGCGAGGTCGTGATGAGACGAAATACTTTTCACGTCGAATCCTTGTGCAGGCGAGGGTTGTGTGGTTTGAGCGAACTAGGGTCTCGCTCAAGCGAGAAGGTCTCGCCTAAGCGAGAAATCATGTTAAATATTGGTGTGTTGCTTGCATTTTAGCTCAGGCGAGAAAGAATGGTGAACTTGGGCGAGATATGACCTCGCCTAGGCGAGCAAACCTCGCCTAAGCGAGATATCGTGGTGAGGCCATTGTTTCACACTCACTCAGGCGAGGTGATTCAGCTTGGGCGAGACAAATGCACTCGTTTGAGCGAAAAAGTGTGGCTTAAGTGAGAATAGCGAGGAGCCAGGTTTTTATGTGTTGTTGTACTGAATTGCTTGGGGTTTCCTAGACTAAGGAAATTATGTGCATGTGTTTGTGGTGTTGGACTTGAAGGACTAAGTCCAATAGGGGTCTAAGATGTGCTTGATGGTGGGACGCATGATGGGCATGGAACTGTGTAGTTCCCGTCGGCTGCTAAGTGGTGAAGAGTCCTTAGTATGGTGATTACATGCATCGGGCACACGATGGGCAAGGAACTGTTATGTTCCCGTCGGCTGCTATTGGGCGAGGAGTCCATAGTATGGTGATTGCATGCGTGCCATGGTCCGAGCGAGAGAGGCTTGGATGTTTTACTACAGACGAGGAATATGTAGGGCAGGACTATGAGCAGGATAGGCTCGTAGAGTTGGACCACGAATGGGTTAGTTTCGTGGGAGCACAGCGAAGTCCCAAGACTTAGTTCATGCATATGACTCATGAAGGACTATGAGATCAGGAATGGGTAATTTGGAAACCATGAAATACTTTAGTGATGTTATTTTCTTTAGGGTGGTTGACATATTTATTTTATGTATATATATATATATATATATATGTGTGTGTGTGTGTGTGTGTGTGTGTATAGCTCACCCTATCTGTATGTGTGTGGCGATGATCGGGTAACTTTTATCCGGGAGCAGATGATGTTCCAGGTGAGCAAGGAGATGCCTAAGAGCGGAGAGTGGGAACAAAGATTATGGGATTGTTTATAAAGCCTTTTCAAATAATTTTCTATAATTTCATTATGGTGGAAATTAAATTTAAAGGTTTTGAATTTTCCTGTGTTTTTTTGGGAAATGCTTTATTCAATAAATGATGTATTTATTTCTGTCGGTTTATTTTATTTCTTTTTATTTTAAGTAATATCCTACTGGGATGTTACAAGGAGACCCTTGGAGTTCGCAGCCGGTGACCATATGTTCTTGAGGGTGACCCGAACCACTGGTGTGGGAAGGGCTCTCCGCTCAAGGAAGCTCTCTCCTAAGTTTCTTGGCCTTTACTAGATCTCAAGGAGGATTGGACCAGTGGCTTATGAGATAGCTTTGCCCCCTCAGTTGGCAAATCTTTATCCGGTGTTCCACGTGTCACAGTTGAGGAAGTATGTCTTTGATCCCTCTCATGTGTTAGAAGCCGAGGATGTGCAGATCAGGGAAGATCTTACCATAGAAGTACCGCCAGTGGCTTTAGAGGATAGCAAAGTTGAGGAGCGCCGAAGAAAATTCATCTGTCTAGTCAAAGTCATCTGGGATCGGAGGACAAGTGACTCTACGTGGGAGTTAGAGGAGGATATGAGGAAATCACACTCGCATCTCTTCACCTGGTAAGTTTTCATTTTCGAGGTCGAAAATTTTTGTTGTTGGGGAGAATGTAAGGCCCAGTTTTCTGCCCTAATGTTTTAAGGGCTGCCTTTAATCTAATGGGCCTAAGGGCTGGCCCAAAGAGGAAAATCAGACCCTAATTTGCCCTAACGTTTCCATTTCCCTCACTTTCAGAAACAGTCTATCCTTGCCTCTTTGAGTAGCTACAACTCTCTGCTAGGGTTTAGCCGTCAACCTTCTTCAAGCTAGCTCAAGCCAGGTTTCCACTCCACGTAAGTCATTCCTCAGCTCATGCTTCCCCTTTCTTGGCTTATTACCATTTTTACTGTTAGGGTTTCGTAGTAACTCGTTTCTATTCTGTTTTATCGATTATTTTCAGCTTTTTGGCCCATCCTTAAGACAGTTGTGCTCACTGTGTGCGTATCGGAGTATTCCGCTAGCTTATTTCCAGGTAAGGGAAGCTAGACCCTACTGTGTTTTTCGTGAACTCTGCTTATTTTATGAGTATTTGATGATTGAATGGACTGTGTGGATATATGAGCGGATGAAAACGCCTGTTTGATTTGTTTGGGGGTGTGGGGGTGGCTATTACTCGAGAGAACAGTGGTGAGCACTGATTTTCTCGCCCAAGCGAGCCTGCCTCACCTAGGTGAGATTAATAGAGGCTCGCCCAGGTTATTCCACGTGAATGGTCGCTCAGGCGACTAGCTTTGTTTTTGAGCGAGCGAGCGTCTCGCCTAAGCGAGAATGCGCAGAAGCCACTATACCTGTATGTCGAGCCCTCACCTAGGCGAAGGGAGCTCGCCTGAGCGAGAGTCCCTCTCGCCTGAGTGAGACCCTTCAGCTTGAGCGAAGAGCTGGGCGAGAGTAGGTTCTGGTTTGGTGTTTTCTCTGTTCTTGGATGTGATGGATTGTATTTGATTGGATTATTATATAATGGCATGAGGGCAACGAATATGCATGAGTGGGAGGGTGTATGAGTTGTAAATGACGAACTTGAATAATTCTTGGCATGTAATGAACATGAAATGGTTGGTTATGAAAGTGGCATGGTAATGAGATGAGTTGAAATTCTATATTCATGGATGGAGTATGATGAGTTGGTATGGGTTTGACCTGGAATATGAAAGAGGTTGGTTATAAAGGTTGACATAATATATATATATATATATATATATATATATATATATATATATATATATATATTTTATATATATATATATATATACATGCATGATAAATATTACCTGGTTGTTTAAATATGTTTGGTCTGTGGTCAGTGCGTAATTCCTTGAAATCTTTAGGTGAGATTTCAGGGTCGTGTTTCAGTGGTCGGGACGTAATTCCATGACCCTTGTTAGTGGGTGTCCATGGTGGTGTCCCATCTATATAGTCTGGTAAGAATTGAAGGTAAGGTTGCATCCTGACACTCTAAGGAGTTAGTTAGTCTCACTTAGAACGAACTGACTCTTGTGGTGAGAGTAGCAGGAGGTGTGAAACTCATTAAGGGCTAACCTTGTGCGTGGGGGATTGAAACATTGTAACACTTGTAACACTTAGCTCAGGGGTGAGCAGCTCGAAGGTGAGCAGAGATTATATGTATCCGGATGAGTCGAGTCGAATCTTAGTGTATTGATTGGAAGGTCATAACATGTTTGGATGATGTATGTATATTTGACTGTGAAAGTATACTTGATTGCATGATAAAACTACTTTTGCCTCTAGCTTACACTTCTCTTTGTTTGTTGTGTGATCTATATGTGCGGTCTTCTCTTTTTGCAATAATCATTAACTTGTTGATGTGAGGAGATGCGAGAACTACCCGCGGTCATCAGGGTGATGGAGGTTCCGCTGTTTAGTCGACTGGACTTGGGCTCTACTCTTTATGTCTTTTGCTAGGGCTATGGCCCATGTATTATATTGATTAGTATTGTGTTTCTGGTTACATTAGACCTGGTACCTTGTCTTGTTTTGGCATCGTGGTGTGCCTCAGAATTTCCTTTTATAACTCTTGGATATCTTTGAGGAGTGAGTTTTTACTCCGTATCTTTGCTAGTATTATTATATTGTGTGACGTATCATTTAAATACGTTTATTTATTAAATGGGACGTTACACTTTTTCCGTAAACTACTTCTCTCTCATTTTTTCATTCACTAAACTAAAAGAATAATAAAAAAAAGTTGCGACATCGTTCCGAAAAGATAGAGTATAGTCGTGCTTAGAAATTTGATTTTTTAGTAATTTATTAAACAATTTTCTCATTTTAATAAAATTGAAAAAACAAATTATAGCAATTTGGTGAAGAAATCAAAACCAAAAATAATATTGATTCATGTTTATTTTCAATTTTTAAGTATGTTTGATGAGTCAATCTTAGTCTCTTTCTTGTTTGATGATGGTGGTGGAATATTCAAATATATTCAATTGTCGTTATTTACATAATAACTGTTATCCCTGTTTTCGTTTTGGCACCACTGTTTTTGTTTTGACATGCTTATAAATATGAAAGTAATAAATGAATTGTAGAATGGAGTAAACAATTTATGAAGTGTTAAAAAATCACAGTCCCTTATAAAAGTCTGTGTGCAATTATAACGCTTACTAAGTATCTTTATCCCTTTTATGAATTCTAATAAAAAAAAGTCATGAGATGTCAGTAAGAGACATCTCATCAATATTACAAGAATTACTTATATTTAAAGTTTCATTGACTATATCTTAGAATCGTTGATTTTTTTTAATATTTTTTCTGTTATAATTTATTATTAAAATTTTAAAGATGATAAATAATTACATTTGTATTAAAAAATAATTTACTAGTATTTTTATATTATTTAACTATAATTTATTTAAAAATAATATTTTAGCTTTTTGTTAATAAAACAAATTTATAACCATTTTATCTGAAATCGAATTTGACATGAATTTGAGATAAACAAGAAATATTCTTTCATTTTACTATCATTCTTCTTTCTTTAATTTTCTGTTCATAGTATAAAAAAAAATATCATTCTTCTCTTTTTATTTGACAATTTGAAAACATTATCTTATTAACCACTGTAGTTGTAAAAGATTATTAAAAAAACATGATTCATTTCAATCTAGCAAATTTTTGTAACAAACTATTGTTTTTATTTTTATCACTCTTAATTGTAAATTCATGAAGATCATTAATGAAACATGGAAATACTAACTTGATAATTGTAAAACTTGGGTATTGAGACCAGATTGAGATACCAAAAAAAAAGTTATCCTCAATTGTTAATATATACAACTTGCAATAGTCCAAAATAATGCCATAAGTAACAACATGGTTAGGAACTCCCTAGGAACTCCCTAGAAAATTTATCTAATATTTAATTGCTCTTGTGTCCTAATTGTTATGATAGCTTATTTGAAAAACGAAAACACATGGATAATTTAATAATAATAATTATTATTATTATTATTATTTCCTAAAGACATGAAACAAATGTCAATGGTTATAAAGTTTCAAACATGTTTATCATTGACCGTACTCTCTCACGTAATTGAAATGTTTAAGACTGTACCTGACACGTGGGTGTGAAATGTTTAAAATTGTCAACTTTCTGAATTTAATTTCTCCATAATTTTGTTTTGGTACAGACATGTGGTGGATCTCATGGATTGCAAACGAAGTCACGATGATGTCGTTTAAGAGGCGATGGATCGCACTCATGATGTCGTTTTTCTTTGGTCGTACTCAACCGTCCTCACTCCGAACGATACTCGAAGCACTTCCGAACACAAAGCTAAGTGCAGATTACCGAAAATATGTGTGTAGTCTATATCCGAAATCCAAGATTAGAAGCCTAGAATTATTTCATTTTTCACGAGACCAAAAAAATAATACAAAATAAAAAGAAGGCACAAAAAAGAAGAACAAATAATAAAAAGAAAAAAGAAAAGAAAAAGCTCAGTGTCTCGCACGCACCTCATCTCATCGAGGAACCCCTTTTGCTTTTCCTCCAATTTTTTTGGCCTGTGCGGTTGCTGGTTGCAGCAATGAGAGCTGAAACAAAAGCTTTAGAATAAAAAGCGAAGAAAGAAATTCAGAAAGGTACCCGAAAAATGCCTTTTCATCTGCATTCTTTTTGAGCTCGTCAACAATGGCCGATGATCTCTCTTCCTTCGCCAAGGTAACTGTAATTTTTCACATTTCAACGTGCCATGTTATCCTATTCTTCAAATCTCCCAAAATTTGAAGTAAAAGATTTCATTTTTAATTTTTTTTTACATGGGGTGGCACGTGAAATTGTCCGATCTGGTTCCTTAAAATAACCCTGAATATGTGTGTTTTTAAGGTCATGGGTATTGGGCGTTTGATTGGGTAGTTTCCTTAAGATGTAGATTCTGTGGGGTTTGAATCTATTTCAGGTGCGGGATTAACCATGCTTATGCCTTTATGGTATATGTTTTGATATAAATAAATCGATTTAAATGTGGTTCCTGGTTACAGGATGTTTTGCTTGTGAAGAGTTGGAAGAGTTCTACGTTTGTGTGGAGGCTAGTTGTGTTGACCCTTGCAATGGTCAGTGGCGTGTATATATGTTCAATTTGTCTGAAGCAGATAGGCACTGGCACTAAGATTCGTTTTCTAGAGATCAAGGTTGAACAAAAGCCGTGCCCAGAACCTAACATTGAACCTTGGGAGATTCCTTATGTGCACTACCCTAAACCCAAAACTTACAGCAGGTGCAAGCAATTATTAATATAATGCCTAAATCCAAGGTTTTATTGCAAAATATGTCTGAATTTTGCTGATATGTTTTGCTTGGTGTTTCTATGTTAGGGAGGAATGCGCTTGCCACCCTGTGCGCTATTTTGCTATTCTGTCGATGCAAAGATCTGGGAGTGGATGGTTTGAGACGTTTTTAAACAGTCATGATAACATAAGCTCAAATGGGGAAATTTTTTCGGTTAAGGTGAGAAGGAGCAACATGTCAACAATAACAGAGACGCTGGATACAATTTATAATCTAGACTGGTTAAGTAGTGCTTCAAAAAATGAGTGCACCACTGCTGTTGGCTTGAAGTGGATGCTGAATCAGGTAAAGATTGTTTTATTGGTGGATGACCTTTTATTTTAAGAAATACTTGTCTTGTTTGAAGCATTTTTTGTATCTTTTGGCAACAGTCAATGATTTTTCTCTCTTTTATTTTATCTGAATAGCTTATATGCACATCGTTAAGATGGATTTAATGTACACTTTGATCCTTTAAGGTTACAATTTTTGCGTTGCTTGAGAGTCCCAGAATATCCACATCTATATATAGGTCTCCAACAGTGTTACACTTTACCCTATAAAGTAGTTAACTTTGTTAATAATTTGTACACACACAACACACATGTATATATGAAAATATGTAAAAATCAAAGAAGCTCAGGTTGCCATTTTCAAAGACCAAATTATATATTAACTCCAGTTTGTTGTTAGTTCTTAAGATGACTAGTGTGCAATATGCAGGTTTATTGTGTCACTCTCCCAGTTATATATATATATATATATATATATATATATATATATATATATATATATATATATATATATATATATTCAGGCCCAATTTAAAGTCACTCTCCCAGTTAAAAAGAGAAACACACTCTGGTGAACTGAAAATATAAAAGTAATGGAAGAAACAACAAAATGATGAGGATAACTAAGAAATGAAATAAGTTTACTGCTACTCCTTGCCCAACCAAAAGGCTGGACAATAAATCTGAGTATTTTTCTCAATTCCACCTTCAATTCACGATCCTCCTCTTTTCATAACCTTTTCCCCCTTTTCTTGCTACTGGGTCAGGTTCCTTAATCACCCAACATAACTGTCTGTCCCTTAATATGTTCCATGTGCTCCTCTTTCCCTTCTCCTACCTTCCATATATTATGGCCATGGCTTAGCTGCTGCTCTGTTTGACCCTTACATCTATCATAGTATCAGGCTCAATAGCCTAATCACAATCTTTGACAGAATTGAATTCTATCTTATTTATAATAAGTTACTTGGAATAAGTCTAATGAAATATGGAAACTTTAATTTAGAGAATTGTTCGTGTTATCATCTATGGATGAGATTCAAGACATGGGAGGGCTAATTTATGTTGACTTGCCCACGATGTGTTTTTGCCTCAACTTCCATCACTACAAGAAAATCTTTGAATAATGACAAATTTTAGTGATAAAAAATAATTAGTCACTATAGTGACCAATTTAGATTTCAATTTATAAACTAGAAGTTATTAGTAACTTTAGTAGTTTTAAAAAGTTACAATTTGTCTCTAAATTGGTAACTAAAATAGTTTATATTATGAATTGGTCTCTAAATTGGTCATCAACATTAAGCACCAAGGTTTTGGCTACCAAAGGTATTGGTCTCTCAATTAGTCTCTAATTTGGAAATTGGTTTCTAAACATATTTTTGGTTATCAAAATTAGTCATTATTTAAGAGTTTTCTTGTAGTGCATAAAGAAAACTTGTCAAAATTGTAAATGGTGTATATGAAGAATAATACGAAGTTCTAGAATGCAACTCATTATTCTTTTGAACTAGTAGTTGAACGATGTATCTGTCGACTGATTTGGAATTCAGAGGGAGGTAAAGCTTTTGTATGAGGTCTAAACTGTTTATGAGAGATATAGGCACACGTTCCCAGTTTTTCTAAAGAATCACAGAACTGTGATACTTGGGAGAATTAGAAATAACTCTCTTTCTGTTACACGCAAGCACTGACACAAACTATGTTGTACACTATGCAAGCATGACCTTGTTATTTTTTTGTGTTATTTACATTTTGACATTCTTCTAATTGTTCTTTTCACGCTGTAGCTGTTATAAAGCTTCAGCGCAGGTTGTCTAGCTGAGTGTTTTAGTACTATTTTATTTTTGGTATTTGCCATGTATTTTTCTCCTTCCTAGACGATTTGTGTAAGTTAAGAAATGTTTACATAACATATGCTGATGAAGGTTCAATGAAGATCGGTGTTCTTTTTTATGTTTGAATGGTTTTGCATATGATGGATGGTTCTTGGAGTTTCTCTGAATGTTACTTAGTAGAATGCTCGAGTGTATGAGCCAACTCTACAACCTCATTAGATTTAGAAGAAAGTATAATAACAAAAACTGGTTGAGAATGAACTACGACTTGTCTCTTGTCTAATTGTTTTTATCTTCCTAAAAATATAGAAGTTGCTAACTGCATGTCTATTTTCAAATAAGCTCAAATATTTGAAAAGATAATTTAAGCATGACCATATTTCTTACTACAGGCCAGTGGACACAATTTCTGATGCTACAACAATCTCTACTGATAATATTTCTCAACATGTTCACTGAACTATTGTATATAAGTTGCCCATTCTTTGGCAAGGACACTTGATGATGCTAAATTAAATTCTTATGAATGAGGCTAATTCATTTGATTCCCTATATTTGAATTTCCTTTCTTGCAACGGTTAGGAACATTTTGGTGTCTAAAAGGAGCGAATGCCTTCAAAAAAAAAAAAGAAAGACAATTTAGAAACAAGCCTATCAAAAGCAACACCAGTAATATAGTACTTCTTTCTTTGCATTTGCATTTGCTTATTTTGTACATACTCAGTATCTATCTAACATGCTAGCCTTGACTTTTGTTATATAAATTATTGCCTTGGATCTGTTTGCATAAACTTCTCAACAAAGACTTTTAGGAGAGAGAAATAAAAAAAATGAACTTTTTTATAAGTTAAAATTAATATAGGCATAACTATTTTTTTTTTTTTTACAGAAGTTATAAAATTTTTACAAATTAACTTTTGAATAAACTATTTTTGACTTTTGGAGAAGCTAAACATCTGTTATTTTTCCTAATTTTTTCTTCTAAACATGTGAGATTTGAGTATATCATAATATCTGTTACTTACTTAATACAGGGATTGATGCAGCATCATGAACAGATTGCCGAGTACTTCAGAATACATGGTGTTTCGCTCATATTTCTCTTCAGAAGGAATCTTTTGCGCCGGATGGTTTCTGTACTTGCAAATGAATATGATAAGAATGCCAAGCTATTAAACGGGACTCACAAATCTCATGTTCATTCACCCAAGGAGGTCTCTATATTTTTCTTTGTGCATGTGTACCTGTTTGAGTTTGAATGTTCGTGGTTGAACCTTTGCATCAATGCTTCTATTTGGTTCAAGATGTTCAAATTAGTCAATGTATTACAGAAACAGTTAAAAGCTATTCATGTTACTTGGTTCTGATTACATTTTCAGGCGGAAGTACTTGCAAAATACAAGCCTATAATCAATTCAACATTACTGATTGCACAACTTAGACAAGTGAATGACACCACCACCAAAGCCTTGGAGTATTTCAAGAGCACCAGGCATATTATCCTGTACTACGAAGACGTGGTAAAAAACCGCACCGTAAGTCACAGTACCTGGTGCATGATGTCTGCAACAACTTGTTTATATGTTTGTAAAAGGGGTGTTGACATTTGAATTGTGTCTCTTGTCTCCAGAAACTAAGGGATGTTCAGGATTTCCTAAAGGTTCCTCAAATGGATTTGAAGACCCGTCAGGTGAAGATACACAAAGGGTCCTTATCTAGCCAAATTGGAAACTGGAACGATGTAAGCAAGGTACTAACAGGAACACCATTCGAGAGTTTCATCCGTCAAGATTTTCGCAGGTAAAATGGTGGGTATGTACATACCACGTTTTGCCTTTTCCTTTTCCTTTTCTCCCTTCTTCTCGCGCTGTTAACATTCCTCTGATCCTTTCTTCACAAGTTGCTTCAAGAACCAACAGGAGAACAACCACCCTGTTGAAATTTTGGCCATGGCCCTCTCTCATTTTTGTATTGTTGTTGTTTTTGTCTTCATATTTAATTCATTCTTTGTACTCGTGCAACATTAAGGGAATTCGCAATTTCAACTTGAAATGTGTTCTTCAGACCTGATTGTTCCCTGTGATTGACGGACATGTGCATTTAAAACATTAGTTGAAAAAAGTGAGTCCCCCTCCAAATATCGTACAAATTGTCAAAGGAAAGCACAAATGTGTTTTAAAGTAATTGAAGAGCATGTACTTAAAGTTTAAACCAAGTTGTTGTTCAACGTTTTATCACTGTTCTTATAGTTAGGCTGATGATAGTAGCATGATGTTTTGCTGCCAACAGCTGGACCAGGAATCATTTTGGTGTCCACACGCTACCACATGTTCATTACACGCAATCGTTAACCAAACCAAATTCCAAACACCTTCTCGCTAATCATAGATTTTATGTGTGACTGAGTTGTATGATTTGTGAATCTAACAAATCGCTCTATTATATAGTCTTAATAGCATATTTTGCATCATATTGATGGTCAAATAACCATAATTATAGAATAATAATCGCATTTTAGTTGCTATTTTGTGTGCTAATTAGAAATTACGTTGATGTAATGGAAGTTGGTCAAAGTTGCGGGCGAGGGGGTGCACCTACTAAAAGTCTAAAATTTGATTTGAGAAGTACGAAGTTGACTGGGAATTTGTGACACGTTGGCTTCATGGTCTCATAGGTTTTGACCTGGTCGCGTTCTTAAACAACATGCGATGCAAGTATGCAAATGCAACGTTCCAAGCCACCACCAAACGCAACGCAACAACTGTTTTTTAAAACAACAATCATTGCACCAAGATTTTGAACCATGCCCATCCTTCTATTAAAAGATTTAAAGATGCAAATTGAATCCCAAAAACATAGCTATTTTTTTAAAAGTTCTTGGTGAAGGCAAGTGGTATTTGTCCCTCTTCATTCATCAATAAAGATTAAAGCCATTAATATATTCCCTCTCGAATAATAATAATAATGCTATTCTAACAAGCTAAATAGCCTTTATACATAATGATTTAGCATATTTATATTCAGCTATTGTACTTCTTTTAGATTAAATTTACTAACTGCCACTGCCACTGTTTTTATTTCCATTTTTTTTATTCTAACATTTGACAAGGGGATCAAAATCTGTATATGAATAGACATGTGTTTTGTTAAGATAAATAATTTCCAATTGGGTTTAGAACTTAACTTTAAATCTAATCTGTAACTATATATTAGTTTAAGTATTTTATAATGTCCACTAAATAATTATCACAAAAGTAAATAATCTTATTAGTTATGGCAACTTATAATTGAATGGTGATAAAATACTTTTATAGATGACTGCATTGTAATTAAATTATTGTAATAATTTATAAACTTGTAATTTTGTTTTCATATTATAGCTGATAGCTTATAAGCTTTTGAGCAGCTTACGAATTACTTTATTGATACACCCATAATATATAATTAGATGATAGTGTTAAAAACATGTAATAAGTGTATTTTAATTAGTATTTTACTTAAAATTCATGATTAATAATATTGTAATAGACACCGATATAAAAAATATATATAAAAGTCGATCCTTAAATTAAAATTCTTTCGAGAAAAGAGGGTAGAGCTTAGTGTTAACTTCATTGCAACTGGTTTGTTAGAATAAATAAATGTTCAACAGCATAAAAGTACTTATTTTTCATCACGTTTTGACCTTACCTAGAAGAAATCGCGTTCGGACTTCAATAGTGGTGTGAGGTAAAAGAAAACAAAAGATATAATTACAAATTAGAAGTCTAAATATATGTTACACGACAGACTAATTAGTTGGTAATTTATTATAACTTATTTATTTAATTAAACCTCAGTTGGAATTAAACAAAAATTACGTTATGATACATATATTTACATTATTAGAGTACAAATCCACTTCCTCCGTGGTTGACCCCCGTTGAGATCAACCAATTCTCAAAAAAGAATTATTTTTTTTTTTAAGAAAAGAAAAGAGATAAGAATGAATAACTTCTGAATGAAAAATGAATAATTTAATAATTTTTTCCGGCATCCTTTACTTTTATTAAAAAATAAAAAACAACTATGTTGAAAAAGAAACCGACTTGACAGTCTTAAATGTATACACGCACATGGGGTGATAAGCTCGAACAATTACTTAAAATTCAATTTAAACTAGGAAATTACATAATTCGATAATTAAATTGTTACTTGAATAAATAAATAGGATTTAGAGACTTAGGTAATTCATTAATAGCTTATTTAAAGAATAAAGAATTTCAAAACATTTTTATTCATCTCCACAGGTCAATTTTTTTTAAAAAAATAATACAAAAAAAAAAATAATGTGCAGTGGAAGGGTGAGGCAAGTGGGAGAGAATAAGGGTTAAGGAGAGCCGTTGATGCAGAGGAGTGGGACCCAGAACATGAGAGAAAATCACGGACGGCTAAGGAGGGGGTGCATTTGCGAAGCTGGAAGCGGGTTTGGTTTTTACGGTTTGAGTGAGTGAGATCCGATCCGAACCGAGCCGAATCAAACCCAACCCATTTGTGTTGTTATGTCGACCCACACTTGGGTTGCAGTGGTGGCGTTAAGTGTGTGTGTGGGTGTGGTGTTCCTTTATAAAAGAGCAACCCTACAAATTGCGCCCTTCTCTTTCTCTTTCTCTTTCTCTCTTTGTGTGTCGCCTGGTCTTGGCATCTCCGCACCCGCTTGGACCAGGTCGTATCGTTCTCTTCTCTTCTCGAGCGAGGTGGGAAGAAAAAGAGAGAAAGGGAAAAGAAGTTAACATAGTTAGGTGGTAGCACGTAGTGATGGCTCAACCCAGCACCAACGGCGATCTGAGTCAGCAGCAGGGGCAGCAACAGGGGCAGCAGCAGCAGTGGCCGCAGCCGCATCAGTACCAGCACCAATGGATGGCCATGCAGTATCCGGCCACCGCCATGGCCATGATGCAGCAGCAGATGATGATGTACCCCCAGCATTACATGCCCTATGTCCACCCTCATTACCCCCCGCCGCCGCCCCCTCCCTCCCACCACCACCATCACAAACAGCCCGCCGCATCTCCCGCCGCCTCCTCCGACGAGATCAGGACCATCTGGCTCGGCGACCTCCACCATTGGATGGACGAGAACTACCTCCACAACTGCTTTGCTCACACTGGCGAGGTACCATCCAATTCATTCACTTCTTCTTTTCGATAACGTGATTCTTTTGCAGTTCTTTGTTTCTCATACGTGAGAGGAAGCTTGATTTGTAGCTGGAAGTTACTTCGGAAACTTCCGCTTCTTCTTCTGATTATTGAATCATTCTTGAACTTCTTTCTGAGCAGGTTGTTTTAGTTGCCTGCGTTGCCAGTTTTACTTTGAGTTTCTTGATCTTGTTTTTTGGTGCGTGATTCCGGTTGTTTGTTAAAGAATTATTGTATGACATGATTTATTCTTCAGTTTCAATCCTTGGGATTGCGAATCCATGGGAGTTGTACTGTTTGAAGCCTAAGTGGTCCCCTAACTGTGGGTTTTGCTCTGTTGACCTAAGTTTTCGTCGAATAAATACATTCAAGATCTCTTAATTCTAACTGGAAAAAGTGGCTAATAAAACTCGTACTTTAGTGTTTTTTAAGTCTTTTTCTCTAAATATCCGCATCTTGAAGATCCCTAGTTGACAATCAGCCATTGCAATTTATTTGTGAAGTGTGAATCTTTTTGCCCGTGAGCTACCCTGTTAATGTCAACATGGGTGTAAGTTAGTGCTTTGCGTAGCAAGGCTCTTTTCTTGATTTTGTTGTCATATGTGCAGGTTGTGTCGGCCAAGGTCATTCGGAATAAGCAAACTGGTCAGTCTGAGGGATATGGATTCGTTGAGTTCTATTCACGTGCGACGGCTGAGAAAGTCTTGCAGAACTATAACGGCACCATGATGCCAAACACAGATCAGGCATTTCGTCTGAATTGGGCCACATTCAGTGCTGGGGATAGGCGATCTTCTGATGCTACTTCTGATCTCTCAATATTTGTGGGGGACTTGGCCATTGATGTTACTGATGCTATGCTGCAAGAGACTTTTGCGAGCAGATTTTCGTCTATTAAGGGAGCAAAAGTTGTCATTGATTCTAATACTGGTCGTTCAAAAGGTTATGGTTTTGTTAGGTTTGGCGATGAAAATGAGAGAACGAGGGCAATGACTGAAATGAATGGTGTTTATTGTTCTAGTAGACCCATGAGAATAGGTGTTGCAACTCCCAAGAAAACTTATGGCTATCAACAACAATATTCTTCTCAAGGTTTGTTATTTATAATTCTTATTCTGCATTCTTGTGACGCAGTTTTAACTTACACCTTACAGTAAATGACATTAATGACAGTTGAAATTTTTGTGAGAATTTAACCTTCAGTAATTGTTTGAAAAACATTACACCCTCCGGGTGATAAGTGTAATTCACTCTTTAACTTATCATGATATTTTAATGTTCAGTTAGTAATTCATTCAGTGTCACTTTCTTTTCTTCAGCATATACCTTCATCAACTTGGCAATAAAAATCTGGGATTGTATTGACTGTGTTTGAATTGCACTTGAATTGTGTGAATCCCAAATGAATCGCATCTTGCGCACCAATATTTTTATTCTTTGGCAGCAAGGAGCAGGTGCGATGCCTTGCTGTCCAAAGGCAATTGCATTGCACCTGGCCATAGGCCAATGCGTTGCTGTCCAAACTTCATTGCATTGCACCAGGTCGTAGGTCATTTTCTCAGATAAAAATTGCAAAAGAATTGCCCTCTAGAGAGGGCAAATCATATGGCACTGCAGATCTGCAGCCCCTTGTTTCATTCAATCTCCATTTGCTGCTAGTAGGTGAAGAAGGGAAATGACCAAAACCTTAAGTTGAACGGTAGAAGTCATTTTTTATTTTAGGAATTTTATGTTTTAGGTCCAAGAAAAACACCATCCAGTCTCATTTTTTTTAATTCAGTTTAGGCCATAAGTTATCTACTGGACTTTCTGATCTCTTTTAAATAAAAAAATAAATTAAAAAAATAAAATTTAGATTCATTATAATGAAGTTTTATTTTTTAATTTAAACAAAGATTTTCTGATGATGATATTCTGGAAAATAAAGTAAAAACTATTTTGAAACTATATATCACTTTGTTAGTTGACTATTTAACTTCACTGTGTATATATGTTTCTTTATGTTAAATTGCTTTTGGAATTATGTTTTATTATTGGTCATGAATTTACTGTACGTGATGTGATTCAATTCTTGGTTCGGAAAATGGGTTTTCCCATTTTCTATTTTCATCTCAATTCAACTACTATGTTGTTTTATATTGTCAGAAGGGGAACCCCAAAATTTAATTTCCTTGTTTAATTTTAGAAGTTAGGCCTTTTTTCTCTAGCCTTTGCATTCTTGGGGTTTCATCATCTTTGGTTATTATTTGTTTCGTACACTTCCGTCCTTAACTGGTTAATAATTGTAAATTGACAAAGAATAAGTTGCAAGTAATGTGCTTAATTGTATCAGTAATCATATGTTGTATATGTGTTTTGGTGCTACCACCAGTAATCATAACTTCTAACAGTTGTAGCTGACAGTTGCATATTTCAAATTTGTTTATTCTTTGGTTCTCTGTTTATATTTCCCTTACCCATTTCATTTTAATATTAGTTAATTCTAAATCACGAGTCTGTTGTTTCTCTCACACTTCAATTTATCTTTGAATTTCAATGTGTAGATATATTTTCACAATTTAGAAACTTGAATCCATATTCGAGCAGTAATATTCATTGTTCATTGTTTTAAAATGTATATATTGCCAAGGCTTGCTGTTTATGTTTATAAAACCAGAAGAAGGTTCTCACTGAATGAAGTATATCATTTATGGCGCTTATGATTAGAAACTTCAAACTCTGATATTTTATTTCTTTAACTAGCTGTGGTATTGGCTGGTGGACACTCGGCTAATGGTGCTGTGGCCCAAGGTTCCCAATCTGAAGGAGATTCGAACAACACTACTGTGAGTCTGATTTTGTAATTTTTTTGTACAGGTTAATCACCTTGCTTTTTCATATCTTAGTAACTGGTCTCTGTTGTAGATATTTGTCGGTGGGCTTGATTCTGATATCAGTGATGAGGATCTCAGACAACCATTTTTGCAATTTGGTGAGGTTGTCTCTGTGAAAATTCCAGTGGGAAAAGGGTGTGGATTTGTTCAATTTGCTGACAGGTACTTTATTTTATTCTTGTTGTATCTCTTGACATGATGACATAGATTATAACTTCCATGTTAGTTAAACCCCTGCCCCTCCAGGGAAGTGGGTATTTTCACGTGAAATGGGAAGTGGCTTGTATTCTTGTGATGGGTAAGAAATCCTCGAATATGCTAGTTTCTAATGCTTTTGAAGTCATCTAAGGATATATCTAATCAAATTTCTGAGGACAAGTGCATGTAATATTTGATTCTGACTGCTCTTGCCAGCATAATTAGTGCTGTGTTATCTTTGCCTTAGGGCATCTCCAAGATGAGTTTATTGTGTTGTTTAACCCTAAGAAGCATTGTTTAACAATTTCTTAACTATAAATAACTCAGATTATTAAATAAACAACGGAAGTTATTATCTATGTCATCATGTACGTAAAGGTGACAGAAAGGACCTACAAAATTTCAAATAAGCAACCCTTAGAGTTGTAGCATTGTGGATGTTCTTGGTGAGTTAACTATGCTTTATGCTGGGTCTGTAACAGAAAGAATGCTGAGGATGCAATTCAGGCATTGAATGGGACAGTAATTGGGAAGCAGACAGTGCGCCTTTCTTGGGGTCGCAGTCCAGGAAATAAGCATGTAAGTTTGTGTCCATTAAATGAATTCTTGCATTATTCAAGCGAGAAATACTATTTCTAATATTGAACTTTCATTATTGAAATCCATCTCTAATTTAATTCCTTGGGCTGACAGTGGAGAAGTGATTCCAATGGAGGCCATTATGGTGGTCAGGGTTATGGAGGCCATGGATTTGCTGTGAGACAGAATCAGGATCTAGCCATGCAACCTGCTGCTGCTGCAATTCAAGGGGCTTCCTAACGGGGTTAGCTGAATTGTGTGCTGAAGTAGGATGGATTTTATTGATCGCCATTAAACTGTAGTATTATTTTTAAATTTGTAGCTGGGTTATACGGTATGCGAGGTTCTTAATTAAGATTGTATTAAAAAGTCTGAAATTTTGGATTGAACCCGAACATATATAATGTGGCTCGGGTATTTTTGTTTTTTAAATCCTTAAAAACATATTGGTAGCAGACAGCTAAGATTATTTTAAATACTTCACAGTAAACTGTTACTGCTTGCAAAATCTTCGTGCACAGACTGAATCTGAAACAGGTTATTTGCGAGTTTCTCGCTGACTCTAATAATGCGAACAATATACAATTATGAAATTATTTATACCATGATTTGAAATGAAAGACAATAAATTTAAAAACTGTTGTTCCATAACATTTGTGTATATATGCAGCCTTGCGTTGGAAAAAAACGGTAATATCTTTCCACTCAATCAAAGCGATGGAATTCTTGAGGGAAGTTCGGTCTTCAATTCCTATGGATGAAGAAAATATTGGGCATTGTAGAAGATGACCAGGAAAAGACTAAACACCCCCAAGTTGGGTGGAGACAATAGGATCGCTTACACCAGGTTCTAGAGCACCCCATTTACTGTTGCATAAATTTCGAATGGGCTTGGGCATCAGTGTCAAGAATTTTTGCGGTGTTGAAGTTTTAAATAGCTAGAACTAGACTGGGAATGGAGCAAAGTTCTTCAAACAGAAGAAAGTGTAAGAAACCTGAAGCCGAAGTATTCGTTCAACTATGAAATCAAATTCACAAGTGTAGAGTGTAGAGAATCGAAGAAAAATGGCGATTGGAGACATGATTGCGATAGCAAGATGGTCTCGAATCTAGATTGCGATTTAAACTAGTGGAGGAGTAGAAGTTTAACGGCGAGAAAAACTTTGTCATGAATGTGTTATCTATTATCGGCCATGGCGATGGAAATTGGTGTCGGATTTGTCGGCAACTGACAGCAAGACGGTGGTGCAATTTCATAGATCATTGTGCTTATCTTCTTCCATCTTCTTCCTCCCACCAATACATCCTTCTTTCTCCACCTTCACATAGGCTCGCGTCTTCTTCATCTACCTTCATTCCTTCCCCCACTTTTTTATCGGCGCTCCTTCTTCCTCCATCCCCACTTCCATCAACATTCCTTTTTCTTCCTCTACTTCCATCACGTTCTTCTTCCTCCACCTCCACTGGCGCAGTCCAAGCCCTAATACTCCAAAACTCATTCAGAACGCTAGCGAATTTCTTCCTATACCCCATAAGTAACATGAAAAGTCAAAAGTTGCCTTTCTATTTTCCTCCTCCTTTTCCATACTAACCATATGTAAATAAATAAATCACACTAAAATATATATATAATATAATATAATAATTATTAATTCTTGATACAATAAATAAATTCAAAGTATTTTTACAAAAAATAAAACTTATATAAAAATCACATAATTCAAACATTGTAGAACCCATGAATAGAATAAGTTTTCTTTCAAAATTATTCCATTAATATCCTTCATAAACAATATTAGTACCACAAATAAAATAAAAAACTAAAATTTTAATTAGTCTTTCTAGAATTTTTATTTATTTTTAAATTTGTGATATATTTTTAATTAAATAATTTTATCCAATACGCAACAATAAAATTAATTTATCTTTAAATGTTTTTTTTTAAATTAAACTACTATTTCACATAATAAATAATTATTAACTCTTGAAATATTTTTTTAATAAATTAAGTTATATAAAAAATAAACACAATAAAATAAATATTAAAATTATTATAGTAATTAAATGTGTTTTTGATGTTGAAATAAACAATAATAAATAAAACACAACTATGAAATTTGTTTTTTTTAAATGATTTCTTAAATTAAACTACTATATTTTATTAAATTATTTTATAGTAACTTTTTGGATATGTAGTCATAAAATATTTATTAATTATTGAAATTAAATTTTACATAAATTAAACTATAAAAATAAGCATAATCTATTAAATATTAAAAGATATTATAGTAATAATATGTGTTTTTAATATAAAAAAATAATAATAAATAATGATTTTTAGGAAGGAATCAGAAAATTATAGAGGAGCAGTTTTAAAATAATGAAATTTTTTATAACAATTTTATTTATAATTAAATCTTTTAATATTAAAAATAATCGAGTCTTATTATTTTTAAATCGCTACCTGTCTTAAAATATATTTTTTAGGATTTTATAATTATAATGTGTTTTAATATTGAAATAAATAATAATAAATAAAATAAAACTAAAATTAATCATTAACATAAAAGATTTTAATAAAATTTTAAATATATTGTGAATATTATTTAATTATTGAAATTAAACTTTTTATAAATTAAACCATATAAAAATTAATCATAATTCAATAAAACTACAATAATTAAAATATATAAAAATAAAAAATAAAAAAGCACTTACAATTAAAATATTAAACAGAAATAAATTAGCTTATAAAATATATTTTACAACATATATTTAAAAATAATCTAAAGATAAAAATTATAATTACAAAACAGTAATAAAAAACTCATAATTAAAATATTAAAGGGTTTTAAATTTTTTGCAAAATAAACTTTACAACATATATTTAAAAATAATTAAATAATTATTGATTAAATATAATAATTGTAACGTTCCATTAAATAAAGGTTAAAATACTTCCTTGGTTCATGCTTTTGTTGAAAAATTTAAAATAGGTCCTAAGATTTTTTTTAGTCTCAATTAAGTTCATATTTTTTAAAATGTGTAACAATTAGGCCCATTCCATTAGTATAGAGTTAACGGTGTTAAAGATGTGTCACGTGTCAGCTCTACATTTTTTTGAATTTCTTTAAAAAAATTTTAATTTTTTTAATTTTTTTTTTAATTTTTTAATTTTTTTTTTTGAAAATTATTCATGCCACGTGTCACGTCAGTATTGTGCCACATGTCAAGTCAGTAAGGTGACACGTGTCAAATCATTGTCTGAATCTCAATTTAGTACATATATTTGTTATTTTTATTACATTTCAGTCCATTTTTTTAAAATTTTTTAAATATATTTATTTTAACTTTTTACAAAATTGTTTTAAAATTTTATATTTAAATTTATAAAATTGTTAATTTTAAACCAACTCTAACATTTGTATATAAATTATTTAAAACAATTTTGTAACAAGTTAAAATAAATATTTTAAAATTTTAAAACAAAATATAAAATAAACTTAATATTATTAAAATGTTTAATAAAAATATCATCATAAAATTTATATAAAAGTTAAATTTGATTTCAATTTGGAAATGATGAAATTGAAAATTAAAAAAAAAAGGACTGAAATATAATTAAAATAACAAATATATGGACCAAATTGAGATTCAAATAATGACTTGACACGTGTCACCTTACTGACTTGACACGTGACACGTAACATGAATAATTTTAAAAAAAAGTTAAAAAAATTCAAAAAAAATTCAAAAAAATTCAAAAATTCAAAAAAATGAGAAGTTGACACGTGGTATATCCTTAATACCGTTAACACCATACTAACGGAATGGGCCTAATTGTTACACATTTTCAAAAATATGGACCTAATTGAGACTAAAAAAATCTTAAGACCTATTTGAGATTTTTCAACAAAAACAGGGACCAAGAGAGTATTTTAACCTTAAATAAATAACTTATTTAAACGACACGTCACACAATATAATATGAAGATAAAGTTCAGAGTATAAAACTACTCCTTAAAGAGATCCGAGGTATAAAGAGGAAAATCCTGAGGGACACCATGATGCCAATACAAAACACAATACAAGAAATCAACAGTAGTTAACATAGCTAAAAGTCAAAACAGTACATGGGCCAAAGCCCTATAAGAAAGTCCAAAGTAGCAGAATCCAGTCTAGGTATGCTATGCAGCGGAACCACCATCGCCCTGTTGACCACGAGTATTTCTCGTATCTGCTCACATCAATAAATTGATGATCATTGCAAAGAGAAAGAACCACACCATAAAACATACAACAAACAAAAGGGTAAGCTAGAGCGAACAATAATTTATCATGCAATTATGTACACTTTCAGAGTCAAATATACATACATCATCCAATCATGTTATGACTTTCCAAACAATACACTAAGACTCATACGCGACTCATCCGGATACATATAATTAGTCGGATTCAGTGGATGCTTGCACTTATGGTGGACTTTCCTGCTCTACCGAGCTAAATGTTACAATGTCTCATCCCCCACACACAAGGTTAGCCCTTTAATGAGTTTCAGGCCTCCTGCTACTCTCACCACTAGAGTCAGTACGCTCTATGTGAGACTAACTGACACTTTAGAATGTCAGGATGCAACCTTACCTTGCATCCTTACTAAATTATATAAATGGGGCACCACCATGGACTCCCACTAACATGGATCATGAAATTACGTCCCAACCAACTGAGACACCACCATGAGATCTCACTTAAAGGTCCATGGAATTACGTCCTAACCACATACAAATCATGTTTCACCAACCAAGAGTGTACTTGTCATGCGTGCCAATCTCATGCCCACATTCATAACCAATCTTCATTTATATTCCATACCATAATCATACCAAACTCATCATCATATTCGGTCCATGAACCATTCCATACATGCAACATCACTCAGGACTTGCTTTAACACAGTAATCCAACTAAACATGTGACATTCATCCAAGAATAGAGAGAGAACGCATTCTTGCCCAACTCTCGCTCAGGTTGAAGGTTCTCGCTCAGGCGAGCTCCCTTCGCTTAGGCGAGAGCTCAAGGAGTGGAAACAGTGGCTTCCTGCGAGATCTCGCTTAGGCGAGCCCTCCTCGCCTAAGCGAGACTACATCTCGCTCAAAACGAGGACTCGTCGCTTAAGCAACCTCTCGAGTAGGAAACTTGGGCGAATCTCTGTTAGTCTCGCCTAGGCGAGACAAGCTCACTTGGACAAGATTATCAATTCTCACCACTGTCTATACTTGCATCAGCCATACTTGCACATCCAAAATACAGAACAAAGCATTTTATTTAACCACAGCAACATACACTTCACACAAGCTCGAGGCAAATCAAAAATAGGCAACAATTAAAAATGTGAGAACCCTAGCTTCCCTTACCTGAAAAATGCTAGCCAATAACTTGGACACCCGAACTGTGGAGCACATGTAACTCTAAGAATAGATTCAGAGTTGGAAAAAATAACAGAATGAGTTCATAACGAGTTCATCCTAACAAACCCTAGTTGGAACCACGAAGAATAAACTCAATGGAGAAGAACATGAACTGACAACTGACTTACGTGGAGTAAAAGACTGGTTTGAGCTAGTTTGAAGATGACGAAACTCTAAACCCTAGCAGAGCTTCTGTTTTGGAAAAGGAATCAAACACTGTTGTTGGCAAAGTGAGTGCAAAATGAGACCATTGACTGCTTTAGGGGTCTTGGCACCCCATGAATCAGCCTTTAGGCCTAAAAGTTGAGTAGCCCCTTAGATTTAGGGCAGAATAATAATAAGAAATTAGCAGACCTTACAATAATTCTACCATTATATTTTTTTATGAAGAAAATCTCATAAATATATTTTTTATGAATATTTTAAATAGTTTTTTAGATATGTAATTTTTATATAATAAAATAGTTATTAATTATTAAAATTAAATATTTTTATATAATTTAGGAAATAAAGGAGTGTTTCTGTTACATAAAAAAAATAATTATGAAGAAAATAGTTATCAGAAGAAAAAATGAAATAAATAAAAATTAAAAAAAATTAATAAAATTTAGTTATTTTATTTTAAAAAAGTAAATAATACAGAAATGATCAAATGATTATAATTTTTCATATATGTCAATAAAAAAAGGTAAATAGAATAATTTTGTTAATATTTTTTTAATATATAATAGACTATAATTGATTTTCTGTTGTTGAATCCATAAAGTTGGTTCAAATGGTTGAAAGACTTATGAAGGTGATGATGACTCTGATACATTTGTCACACTATGACCGAAGAATACTCGTTGGCGTCATGCATCTTCACTTGCCAATTACTTTGCAATGAAAATTGAAAATTTAACTGTAATAAAATTCTAAAATTTTAGTTTCTCTTAAATTTTTTTATCTACATTCCCTAATAAAACATCTAAACTTATTTTGAAATACCTATAAAAATCCTTCACTAATAAACATAACCAAAACTAGAGCTTGGAAGAAAAGTTTCAATTTGTTTAGTATTCTAATTATCAACCATTGTCTAAAATAAATTTGCTAGTTTTTTATAATAATTTCTTAAAATCTATATTATCGGTCTGAAAAAGCCAAGGCGACGAAAATAAACACCAGAGGTAAAGAAGCAGAAAATAAAGACATGTAGTGGATAAGAGGTTGGTGATCCTCATTCAACAAACTCAGGTCATCAAGATTTTGTACCTCTTCATTACGAAACTCATAAAGTAATCTTAAAACACAATCCATCACATTCTCCTAAATTCCCTTCCCCTTTCTTCATTCTTCAAATTCTCGGACTCACTCAAACTATCGTTCCCAACCACACTCTCTACAACTTTAGCAGAACCGTCTGAAGCTTTTTCTGTTTCAGAAACCCTCTGCGATTGAACTTCCACAGAACCCTCTGATGAAAGTTTTGATTTTTTCGCCGGTGGCTTCCCCGTCCTATCGGAAAGCACAAACTCATCAAACCGGCCCTCACGGAACTCGCTCAAAACATCCCTTGCTCTTCCGTCTGACCATTTAAAGATGCCCATTTCCTGCATCCACTTAACTAGCTGAAACCCTAACCCCGACTCCTCACCCGAATCAACAACCTCCGATCTCTCAGATAAATCAGCGTCATCATCGGAAAACTCCGATCCCTCAGATGAATCACCGTCAACATCGGCGCGTGATTAACATCATTAGGGTCATCGTCGTCGGTGGCGGCCTCCTGGGGGACGGGGTCTTGGGACTCGGGCAGCGACGCCATGACGATGGAGTTGAAGTGCGGCGGGGAGTCGGCGGGAGCGGGTGAGGGGGAGTGGTCGTGTGATTCGCTCATGATTTTTTGGTGGGACAAGGAAACGTCGGAAGAATCTAGAAGGGGTAAAGATTAATGTTTATTGTGAACTTCGTGAATGTCTTCATGTAGAAGTTAAATCGTAAATCCTGAAATAAATAATAAATTTTATATTTTACAATAAAAAGTTAAATTATTAAAACTTAATTTCCTGTTCATATTTTTGTCAAATTTAATAATAAACTTCTTATAATTTTAATCACAAGAGTTTTAATTAGATTTAAATTTTATTTTAATTAAAATCTCATTTATTAGTTTTAATTGAATTTTAACATGAATCACGGTAAAAATGTAAATTATTTCTTCAGAGACATATGGTAACAAAAAAAAAGAAAAGAAAATATCAAAAGACTAAAATGTTGATAAATCGTACATCGTCAACAAGCTAAACATAAGATAATAACTTCTCCCATATATTATTTTTTAGAAAAATTATTTTTTAACCATTTTTATTTATAATTTGAGATGATATTATTTTAAGTGATTTTTTATTTTTATTTTTTTATATTTAAAAATTACTTAAAATTTGTTATTTCATATGATAAAAAAATTGTTAAAATTTAGTTTTTAAAATATAATTGTCCTATTTTCTGTATTATATATTATAATAGATTACCTCTCTAGAGACATGTCACATATGACAGCCCAAAAAAGAAAAAAAAAACAAGATAAATGATCAAAAGTATAACAATTGGGACAATCGTCATCAAAATAATGATAGGTAAGAAGATAACTTTCTTAGTATATTTTCATTTTTTTTTATATTATAATAGTTAATAAATAATAAATAATATAATACCAAATGATAGTTTTCTCCTCAAAGGAGCATCCAAGCATGAAGGTGAGATCATGATGGTGAGGATGGCACGCAAAAGCAAGGAAAATGAAGAAGAAGTGTCTCGGCTTGGTAGTATTTGTGATAGGATGGAGGTGTTTGATGGTTCTCTTCAGAAGTTGGATAACTTTAAAGAAAGGTGTCTAGAGGGAGACAATATGGGATGGTTTAACCTTAACTTTAGAGATAAGTATGATGACACAAATAATGTTAAAATAACATTATTAATCTCAAAGTAGACTTACATAGGAGGAGATACATTTATTTATAAGTTAAGGTGTCTCCAAAATTTGTAGACACAAAATCCTACAAACCAAAACTTTGTAAACTAGGGTAAAAGGCTACAAATACTGTAACGTCCCAAAATCTGAATAACCTCGATAAATAAAACTTCATTAGGGTATGAAAGTATACAATACATTGGACATGCCCAGATTACAAGAAAAGGGGTCCCACATGGCCCAATCAGAAATATATTGAAAGAAACAAATAAAAGCACTAGGCCTTGTTCGGACAAGAAAAGCATAAATAATATAAAATCCTCCAATAATGAGCCCCACAGTGGGCCTAACACCTGTCCCATCCATCAAGCTGCAGCATTCCTATTACCACCACCACTGCCAGGGGTTCTCACATCTGCTCACATCAATAGAATTGATGATCATTGCAAGGGAGGAAAACCATGCACACAACCATACAGACAAGCGAAAGGGTAAACTAGTGTACATAATTCACACATTATAATAATCATCATTCAATCACATAATCAAGCACAATTGACGGAAACGCTCACATAATACACCAAACCTCTTTCAAGACTACAAGACTTGACTATCCGGATATGCACAATGAGGCACCACCACGAGACAGTGGAATTAAGTCCTAGCAGTGAGGCATCACCACGAGGCCTTCACAGAATTACACCCTTACAAGAGGCACCATTACGTGGCTTACGTGGAATTGCGTCCTGACCTTGAGGCACCACCACAATACTCGCGTGGAATTACGTCCTTAACTCGAGGCACCATCGTGAACTCCTCCTTAGAAGGGTTCACGGAATTATGTCCAATAGATGAGGCATCAGCATGAGCTCTTACTACAAGAGTCATGGAATTACGTCCTACTCACACATTGACCATGTTTCACTAACCAATCAGAAGTTCCCATAATACTAACATCATATATAACAACCCCATCATGCAACTCATGCTTTCCAATTCATATAACATACAAGAACATACCATTCCCACTGCAACCTCATATATCAATCATAGCATCATCCCTCAACCCACCAAGTAAAGCATTTAGATCAAACAAGCAATCACACATCAGTGCACCATCCAACAATAACATCCAAACCTACCCACTGCCTCGCTCAGGCGAGGGGGTCCTCTCGCTCAGGCGAGGGGGTCTTCTCGCTCAGGCGAAACCCTTCTCGTCTAGGCGAGATCGCGAAAGGAAAAGAGCGGACTCTGCGAGGTCTCGCTCAGGTGAGTCCCTTCTCGCCTAGGCGAGACCACTCCTCGCTCAAAAATAAAAACCTCTCGTCTAAGCGAGAGATCGAGCAGCAGGTCCTAGGCGAGCCTCTACTAATCTTGCCTGGACGAGAAAACCAGTGCTCGCCACTGTTCCTTCGAGTGACAGCCACCCACATGCATCCACACAGTCCAACAGGCATTTTCAACCGATTAAATTCACACACAGACCGTTCAATCATCACATACCCATCAAACAAGCAGATTCTACCGAAAACAATGGTAAGGTCTAGCTTCCCTTACCTGGAAAAGCTAACAGAAACTTCGATATGTAGTCGTGAACACCACAACTATACAAGCAGACCCAAGAATGGAACACAATGGAACAGAGAAACAAAGCAAGGTTACTACAAAGCCCTAACTGGAACAATAGAACCGCAACCAGGAAGGATTAGTCACTAGCTAACAGAATACTTACTTGGAATATAGAAACGAAGTCGAGCTTGGTTTGATCGAGATTGCTTAAACCCTAGCAGAACTCTCTTGGGCAGCAGAATATTCTCTTCTCACTTGTTCCCCCTCTCCCTCTCCTTAGGGCAATAATTCAATTGCCAAACAATTAAGTCGATTCATGAGAATCTTATACAAAAGTCCGAGTAAAAAAAATTAATATTTAAAAAAAAAATATTTTTCAGAAAATAAAACTTAGTTAAAATAATTTTCTTTATAAACTAACTTGTTAAATGATAAAATAATTGGGCGTGATGTTTTTGAAAACCACTACTACCATCTACTATACTACCATTTATTATTTTATATAGAACTTAATTAAATGACAATGATATAATAATTACCAGAAGAATGTTAATGAAGCTAAATATTAGAATAACTAAATTAAAATTAAAATTAAAATTAAAATTATAATAATTATTTTTAATTAGTTAAATTAACAATTGTACTGATACTTTATGAGATAAAAACATATGAGTCAGTATTTTCGAGATTACCGTATAGACCTTACGGAAAAAGAAACCCTCTTTTCTTAAGCTCAATCATGTTTTTTAAAACCCACATGAAACTTAGTGTCAAGAAATTTGAGCTAGCACATGAACTTGAAAATCCAACTGTTTAGCAAAAAAAATCAACTAAAAAACATTTTTCATTTTATTTAGTATAATTTCATTTTATTGATTTAATCTAGTATTTTTCGTATTAAATAATATTTTTATACAACTTTATTTTCAAATAATAATTAGAAAATGTTAAACAATAAACTACTATATGTATTTTTTTAATCAATTTTACAAATACTTTATGTTTTTATATTTGAAAATTTAATTTCTCGAAATATTTTCTAAAACTCAACTATAAATATATATATATATATATATATATATATATATATATTTTTCTCTTTTTATTCTCTTATAATTATTTATTGGTTTAATTATGCCTTTGTTCCCCATTTTGGAGTCAAAATCTCAAACTGATACCCAAATTTTTAGAAGTCTCAAAATAGTCCCATTTTTTGTTGAAACGTCTCACGTTTGCCCTTTCCGTTAAGTCAAGGTTGACGTCGTTAGAGGGAGTGCCACGTATCAGTTCCTCGATTTTTTGAATTTTTTTTTGAATTTTTTTTTTGAATTTAAAAAAAAAAATC
>Ga0209589_1002707_pt1 | contig 30856 bp, 22 predicted proteins | sample CowpeawhiteBW_FD_187525 | JGI IMG/M metagenome (GOLD analysis project Ga0209589, IMG submission 187525) | Root nodule microbial communities of legume samples collected from California USA - Cow pea white BW (SPAdes) (version 2) | ecosystem: Host-associated > Plants > Roots > Nodule | place: USA...
TATAAATGTTATATTTATATTTGTTATTAAAAATGACTTACAAATATGTTATTCATGACTTTTACCATTAACTTTAATAAAATTTCAATACTTAATTTTATAACTCATTTTTAGTTTTTTAGTAACAAATATCAATATAACATTTATATAAATAATAAATTTTGTCTTAAAAGAGATACAATATTTCTCCATCTAAAAAAATATATATTTGAATAAAATTCAAACAAATAAATTGGGTACTAAATTGAAACAAATAAACATATATGGGTACTAAATTGAAACAAATAGACACATGTGGGGACTAAGTTGAAATGAAGACAATGACATTTGCCAAGTACCTTGACATGTGGCGATACTTTGCCACGTGTCACTGACAATGCCACGTGTTACATCCAGAATTTGACACGTGGCAATTTTTAAAAAAAAATTAAAAAAAAATTAAAAAATCTAGAGGCTGACACGTGGCAAGGTAGTTAACGCCGTTTGTGAAGACTTAACGGAGGGTACTACATTGATGGAATAATCAAAATTGGGTACTAAATTGAGACAAATTCAAAGTGGGTACCATTTTGAAATTTTCGAACCAAAATGGGTATGATCCGAGTAATTAAACCAAAACAAAAATAAAAAATTAAAGGTTGGAATTCGGCTCTTGGAGGACCGAATTCCCAATTAAAATAAAAACAGTGTTGTGCTTGTAAATTTAAGATACAGTGTGTTATGCATGTAATAAAACAAGCAAACCGTGCTCTTTTGGAAAAAAAAATTTGAGAATTTGGTTTCGGGACATACCAATTCCGAACTGCAGTTTTTTTATTTTTTTGATTTATTTGGTTTTATTTTTATTTTTTTTTACTTTTCGTTTTTGTATTTAAAATAGAAGGAAAAAAAGTAAAAAGTTGGTTTTTTTTGTTGGGTTTTTTTATTTGTTTAGTTTTCATATTTTTTTTATAAGAGAAGTAGAAAAATAAAAAAAATTACATGTAAGAATTATAATAAGTTAATTTAGTTTGTTAATGTAGTAATTGATGTAATTTTCTCAAACAATAAATAGTGAAAAATGTATAATAATATTGTTAAATGAATTAAGTTTGTTCCTGCAGAGAACAAATAAGATGAGTTAGGCACAAGCGTCACCTTACCGTGTAGTCCGTTATCTCCTCAGTTGGTCTCTTCCCAGTCGATACATGTCGGATTGGACCCAGAAGGGGTTACCTGCAGAAGGGATTCCGAAGCTCAAGTGAGTCAAAACTCTCAAAAAGGTCCAATATGTGATTAATGAATGCGTACCTTTAATTATTGGGGTCCACGCGTATTTATAGAGTATTAATTATGTCTGGTTATTTCTATGGGTCGGGCCTTGGCTTGGGCTTTGGCTGTAAGTGGGCCCAGGCCCTGGCCCAGGCCCTTAGGACCTATTGAACGTTGGGGGGCTTTAATCTTACTGAGTCTATTGTAGTAGTCGGCCTAGGCCGGCTACTTTCCTTGACGGCTTATGTTGGTTATATAACATCTTGTGCAGGTTATTCCTCTAGATGTTTAGGTTAGATCTGATAAGACTTAGGCTAACTCGGCCTAGGCTGAATACTTGACTATTTTGGTATGTATGTATCGTTTACTTATTTGGTCAAGTTTGGCTAGGTGTGGTACACCAATCCCCCAGCCTTGGCCGATATGAGTTGTCGGTCAAGGGTAATATGTGTTGGTATGCTAGCAGAACTGGCTAGGTGTGATACACCAGTCCCCCAGCTTTTAAGTGTGGTGAACAGTGTTAAGGCTGAAAAGTGGTAACCGTTTGAAGGTAGATGAAGGGGTGTCAGGGGTCAAATCAGGAAGTTCTGGCGCCGTCGTTTTTAAGAATCATGTATTATGTAATGATGGTGTCTATTGATATGAGTTGTTGTTTTTGGCGGGAAGGGGTTTTCGTCGTTTGGGATCTTGGCCTATAAATACATATTTCAAAACGAGTGAGGGGTTACTTGGTTCATTTGCGAGAGTTTCGTATTCAGAGATCTTGTGTGCATTTTACTGTCCGACTAGTTCCCAATTTCAGCCGACATCTTTCCGTAAACACGAAAAAGGTATGTCTAGTAGCGATAGTATATTGTTGTCCACATCTAATAGTGAGAGTATGGGGTCGGAGAGGAGTAAAGATAGGAAAGTAGATGAAGAGGTTACTAGTTCCGGAGGTATGACGAGTGGAATTCCCATGGAGACGGTGAGGGAGGTTCGAGAAGATCCCCCTGAAGAGTTGGCCGAGAGTGATTGGCCGGCCAAAGGCGGTTACGGGTGGGCGGCTACCGATGTCCATAATCAATCGTCTTTGTTCCGGTGGTCTCGTTTATTGAACTCCTGGTTGAACTGTACGCTCGTCATCTCGAAGGGGGTAAGTGGTGATATCGTTTCCCTGGAGAGGGTTAGCGCTGTTGACCGTGTGTGTCACGGGCAAGAGGGGGTCGCGAAAAAGTTCTTTTATATGTACACATGTCACTTTTCGCAGCTACATGTGCGGTTACCGTTTGATGATTTTACCATGGGTGTGTTGCGTGCATTGAACGTGGCACCTACACAGTTGCACCCGAATAGTTGGGCTTACTTGCAAGCTTTCTACGTCCTGTGTCAATCTCTATACTTGGAGCCTTCTCCTTACGCTTTCTTGTACTTCTACGACACCAGACCCCGCCAGCCGACTACTTGGCTGTCTTTGATAAGTCGTCCTAGTATCAACAGACTGGACTCATTTTCCCAGTCTTTCAAGCACTTCAAGGATGGGTACTTCAAGGTTGTTGTTAAAGAAGAAGGCAAAGCTCATTTTTTGAATGCAGATGGGAGTACAAAATTCCCATTTAGTTGGATGGGTAGCCCTTCTCGGTATAAGGATATAGGGATGGATGAGTTATCGACGGGGGATAAGGAGGTGGTGGAGATCTTAATGAAGTTTGTCGATAAGTTGCCCACTAAGGGCTTAGTTAGAGTTTATAATTCGGTGCATCCGATTATAGATATTGAAGGTATCTGTTTATTACTTAAACTGTGTTAATGATTCTAAGTTGTTTTAATCCGAGTTGTAATATATTATTGTAGGGCACATGACGCAATTAGGGAAGAAGAACTTGGCGCTTTTCCAATCGCTGAGGAAGGAGATGGCCGCTAAGGCCAAAGTAGCTGGGAAGACTGATGTTCCCAACCTGCAGGAGTCCATGGTGGAAGTACATGTACACGGTGGGACGAAGAGGAAAGCTGAGTTACCGCCTCGACACGACAAGGGGAAAGACGTGAAGAGAGTGAGAGCGGCCTTGCTCAGGATGGGGTCGGCCAGTGGAGCAAGGTCGACTAGTGGGGAGAAAGGACCGGAATCTGGTTTAATCGAATTGCCGAAAATATCTGTGAGGAAGGATATCGCGATCAACCTCCCAGATACCATTGTAAATTCCATTGATAGCATGGATGCAGACCATATTGTGAGGACGATGGTGGAGTTTAGAAGCAAAGCCTTGATATTGAGTCGTCGTGTGGGGTCTTTATACTAGAGGGAGGTGAAGGAGGGGGGTCGGGAAAAGGTGGAGGAGTTGCAGGGAAAGGTTGACAAGCTTGAGGAAGAGAAGGCTGCGTTGGAGAAGGCGAAGGAGAGTTGGGAGGTAGAGAGAAAAAGGTTGATAACGTGGAGGGTTTGCTGTTTGGACTCAGAGGAAAGATTGAAGAAGAAAATAGGGGAGTGGGAGGAAGATTATGAAGAATTGAAAGAGAAGTATGACGGTGCCGTGGGAGAGCTTGACGACTTGAATAATAGTATTATACAAGAACATATCAACGGCTTTGAGAAGGGACTGCGTCAAGCGGCTTTTTTCCATCAGGATGTGGACATAACGGATTCAAAGTTCGATGTGAATAAGGACATTGTTGACGGAAAGCTGGTCTAGGAGGACGAGGGCAGTGCAGATAAGGAGGCAGAGGAGAAGGCGGCAGAGGAGGAGAAGAGAGCGGGCGATGCCGAGGAGGTGGCACCTGTCGCAGTAGAATAGGATTCTAGTTTTAATTGATTCGAGAATATTATTTGAGCCTATGTTTGTAATATTTAGTACATTATGCTACGTTGGTACATTCTTGCACTTGTGTTTAAATGCGATTAAGGTTCTGTATGTTATTATGTATGTCGTGTTTTGATCATATGTGGTGTATGTGTGATACGATCGATTGTATGTTATGGGTGTTCGACCCAGGCCGCTTACTTGTGGTAAGGGTGGGGAACTTAAATGAATTAAGCACAAGTTAAGGGTGTTCGACCCAGGCCGCTTACTTGTGGTAAGGGTGGGGAACTTAAACGAATTAAGTACAAGTTAAGGGTGTTCGACCCAGGCCGCTTACTTGTGGTAAGGGTGGGGAACTTAAACGAATTAAGAACAAGTTAAGGGTGTTCGACCCAGGCCGCTTACTTGTGGTAAGGGTGGGGAACTTAAACGAATATGAGAGTAAAAACGTAGGAAAGTTGTATAGTTGAGAACCCTTCGTTTTATTTATTGAATATGGGGTGCCTCGTTAAAACCTCTCTGGCCAAAACCCTCCTTAGGGAAAAAAGACCAGGTGAGGAAAAAGAGTACACTTAGGGTTACAAGTATTCGACTCAGTGCAGTATACATTTAACTGAAATAGAATTTGAGGTGGGACACATTCCAGGTGTTGGGTATTTCTTTCCCAGATAAGCGTTCAAGTCGATAAGCCCCTCCTCCCGCGTCTTCAAGTATGCGGTATGGGCCGTCCCAGTTGGCGGAGAATTTGTCATCCTTCTTTCTTGCACTGCTGGCCATTCTCCACACTAAGTCCCCGATTGCGAATGATCGTGGACATAGGTTTGCATTATACTTTCTGGCAGCTCTTCGTTTGGCAGCTAAATTGCGTATTTGGGCTTTTTCTCTGAGTTCGGGTAAGAGGTCGAGATGAGTGGCCATGTTTTGGTGGTTGTGGGTTGGGTCATATAGTTCTCGACGCAGGGTGGGTTCGCCAATTTCAACCGGTATCATGGCGTCTGCGCCGTAAACTAGGCTGAATGGGGATTCGTTTGTTGATGATTGAGGGGTGCACCTGTAAGCCTATAGCACTTCTACTAACTCTTCGGGCCATCGGCCTTTGGCGTTGTCTAATCTCTTGCGCAGTTCCACTAGGATATCCTTGTTGGCCGCCTCTGCTTGTCCATTAGTTTGTGGGTGTTCTATAGAACTTGTGATGTGTTTGATGCCCAAGCCAGTGTAGAACTTGGCTAGCTCCTTATCTATAAATTGTCGACCATTATCTGTGATGATGGTATGTGGAACACCATATCTGCATATAAGATCTTTCCAAACAAACTGTTGAACTTGGTGGGTCGTGATGGTGGTTAGGGGCTTGGCTTCTATCCATTTGGTAAAGTAGTCGACGGCTACAATTAGGAACTTCACTTATCCCTTGTCGGGTGAGAAAGGGCTAAGAATGTCCATTCCCCATTTAGCAAAGGGCCATGGGGATAGTATATGATGGAGTTGTTCTTACTTCTGGTGGATGAGGTTGCCATGTTTTTGGCATGGTTTTTACTTTCTGACATAGTCCTGGCAGTCTGCTTCTATAGTCGGCTAGAAGTACCTGACTCTAAGGACTGGTAGCCATGGTACGTGCACCGGAATGGTAGCCACAAATGCCTTCATGTAGCTCTTTAATAATATAATGTGCTTGCTATGTCGTGACACATTTGAGGAGAGGTTGGCCATATCCGCGTTTTTAGAGGTCATCGCCTATCATGGTATACCTGGCGGCCTTAGCCAGCCAAGTTTTGTCCGCATCCTGTGGGGGGTTGCCGGCTTTTAGGTATTGGATATAGGGGGTGGTCCAGTTATGGTTCTGGGGAGGAGCGGTGCTGTCCGTTGGGGGGTGGGTTAGGTTTTGACAAGTATGTGTTATGGAGGGTGTAAAAAGTGTTTGCTGCAACAAGGATCGGTGGCGGCTTCTTAATTTGGTGCTGGCCAATTTAGAGAGGATGTCGGCTCTGATGTTGTCGGTTCTTGGAATATGTTCGATGCGGACTCGCTCAAAAGTGAATTGAATGACTGTTCGGACCAGATGGTAATATTGTAGAAGGATGGGGTCTTTAATCTGGAATTCGTCATTTAGGTGCCCTACAGTGACTTTGGAGTCGATTTTGCATGTAAGTGTCTTGACGCCTACTTCGCGGGCAAGGGAGAGGCCGGTGAGGATAGCTTCGTATTTGGCCTGGTTGTTTAACGTTTTGAAGGCAAAGTGAAGGGATTTTTCGATGAGGATGTCGTTGGGTCCTTCCAACACAATGCCAGCACTGACACCTTTTGGGTTTGAGGAACCATCTACGTGAAGCGTCCACTAGTCCTCTGTGGGTGTGTGCTGAAGGTCGTTAACAAAATCTAAGAGACATTGAGCTTTGATGGGGCCATGGGGCTCGTAGCGAATGTTGAATTCTGACAGCTCGACGGCCCAGGATGACATCCGTCCGGCTAGATCTGGTTTTTGCAAAAATTTTTTGATGGGGTAGTCGGTTTTGACGGTGATGCTGTGGTTTTGGAAGTATGGGCGTAAGCGGCGAACTGCGTGGACTAAAGATAAGGTCAATTTCTCCACCATTTGATATCTGGTTTCGGGATCCTGTAGTGTCCTGCTAACAAAGTATACCGGATGCTGCGTGCCTTCCATTTCTTGGACAAGCGTGACGTTGACGGTGTAGTCGGTGGCTATGATGTATACGAGTAGGGGTTGGTGGGTGTCCGACTTGTGGAGGATAGGTGGTGAGGTGAGTGTGGTTTTCAGTTTTTGAAAGATTTGTTCATAATCATCAGTCCACGTGAACCGGGTGGATTTCTTTAAGAGTTGGACTATGGGTTGGGTTTGTTCGGCTAGCTTGGGTAGAAAGCGGGAAATAGTTGTGAGGTGGCCTATGAGACGTTGGACTTCCTTGATGGTAGTGGGGCTGCGCATCTCGATGATGGCCTTACATTTTTCGGGATTGGCTTCTATGCCGCGCTGGGTTAACATAAAACCAAGGAATTTACCCCGGTCGACGCCAAATACACACTTGTTTGGGTTGAGGCGAAGGTTGTATTGGCGTAGTAAAGAGAAGACTGCTGATAAGTCTTCGACATGTTGGTGGTGACTTGGAGACTTGACAACCATGTCGTCAACATATACTTCGACACATTGTCCCATTAGATGACTGAAAACTCTGTCCATCAGCCGTTGGTAGGTTGCTCCAGCATTTTTGAGACCAAAAGGCATTACCCTATAGAAGTAGTTGGCATCGTCCGTGATGAAGGCGGTTTTGTGCATGTCAGATGCGGCCATGAGAATTTGGTTGTACCCGGAATATGCATCCAAAAAATTAAGCACCTTGTTTCCTGCCGCGCCGTCCACGAGTCGATTGATGTTGGGTAAGGGGTAGGCATCGCGAGGGCAAACCTTGTTTAGATCCATGTAGTCTACACACATCCGCCATTTGCCATTGGCTTTCTTCACCAAGACTACATTAGAAAGCCAAGTGGTGTACTGAACTTCTTCTATGAATCCTGCGTTTAGTAACTTGTCAGCTTCGACCTTAGCTGCTAGCCGATGTTCTTCGTCAAGTTTGCGTTTTTTCTGGGATACGTAGCGGGCTTCTTTATAGATGGATAGTTTGTGGGATACCACTAGAAGGTCCACCCTAGGGAGGTCAGCGGCTGACCAGGCGAAAAGATTTGTGTTGTTGATGAGGATGGGTGTGATGATGACGCGCTCGTCAAAGTTTAAACCGGTGCCTAGGTTGATAGAGTAGCCGTTGGGAAGCTCTAGAGGGGAGGTCTCCTCAACTGGTTCAAGACGAACATCCCGACCTACTCTAGGGTCCAGATCTTCGTCGGACAGGGCGATGCTGGAGCCAGGGGGTCGTTCAATGTGGTTGGTTTGTTGATATGGGAGTTGTGGTCATAGGCTAGCCATGTAGCATTCGCGTGCCAAGCGCTGGTTGTAGTGGATGGTGAGGATGTCACCGGAAGGGGAAGGGAACTTCATGGCCAAGTGAAGGGTGGAGACAATGGCGCCAAGGATGTTGAGGGAAGGACGGCCCAGGGGGATATTGTAGGATGTTGGCGCGTCGACGATAAGGAAGCAGATTGGGATGGTTTTGGTTTGGGTCCCCTCACGAAAGACGGTGTGGAGGTCGATGTAGCCACGGGTGGATACTTGTTCACTAGAGAAGCCATAGATTGGCTCATCATACGAGACCATGGCGGTGTCCGAAAGTTGAAGTTTTTGGTAGGTGGCCTAGTAAAGGATATCAACAGAGTTGCCCTGATCAACAAGGACTTTCTTAACAGCGTAGTTTTCGATTTTAATTGTGATGACCATGGGGTCATCTTGTTGATGGTCGAGGCCATGAAAGTCGTCATATGTGAAGATGATAGGAGGCATGCGGCGTTTGTGGTGGGAATGGGTGATATGGTTGATGGATTGGATATGGCGGAGGTGTCTCTTTCTGGCAAAAGAAGAGGATCCTCCAGTAGCGAAGCCACCAGAGATGGTGTTGATGGTGCCGCGTAGGGGAGGGTCGGCAGGGGTGATGTCGGTGCGGGTCGGTTCGGGTTCTTGGTTGATGGGTTGGGTGGGACGTTTGTCGTGACGGGAGTCATGTGGAAGGCGTCTGTGGTCGGATCGAGAGGAAGAGGAATGGTCATCTCTGCGGATGAAACGACGAAAGTGGCCAGCACGGACCAGTTCTTCTATTTTATCTTGGAGTGCTTTGCATTCTTCTGTAGTGTGGCCATGGTTGCGGTGGTAGCGGCAATATTTCGTCATGTCAGCGTTAGGAGGGCTGGTTGTCTTGCATTATGGAAGGATTAGGTCAGCTTGTAGGGCCTCATCGAGGATGCCAGAGCGAGCTACAGTAAGGGGGCATATCTGGTGAAGCGAGGTTGGCGGGGCTCACGCGAGCAGGCATCAGGGCGGGGAGGTTGCGGGGTAGGGTTGGCGGTGGTGGCTGCATAGTCATTACAGAATTTGGTGTGAAGGGTTTGCATTTCCTCCATGCGGACGTAGTCGGCTGCACGTAGTTTGAGTTCATGCATAGAGGCAGGTGGGTGGAGGTAGACGTTGTTGGCGAAGGGGCCGAGTTGCAGGGTAAGTGTCATGCACTGGAGAATCATCTCTTGGTTGAGGTGTGGGGTGCGAAGAGCTGCCTTACTGAAGCGATCTATGAACGCTCTGAGTGGTTCGCCTTGTTCCTGTCTAATGCCCAGGAGGGAGATTGTGGTAGTTTGGTGTGGACGGCTGCCAGCGAAATGGGTGGAGAACATGTGGGAAAGGACGTCGAAACTGTCGATGGAGTAAGGCGGAAGAGTTGTGAACCATTCTAGGGCAGGGCCCTTGAGGGTGGTGGGGAAGGCTTTGCAGAAGACTGTATCTTGGGACGTGTACAGGGCGACATGGGTGATGTAGACTTTGAGGTGCTCGTCGGGGTCGGTTTCGCCAGTATAGCGGTCCAGGGTGAAAGGTTCCCACTGGGTAGGAAGAGGGGTGTTGGCGATAAAGTCGGTGAAGGGGTGACGACGTCTGGGCTGGTGGGGAGGGAGCAGATGGGGTGGGATGGGATGAGTGATCATAGTGGGGAAAGTGGAAGTAAGGTTGTGAGGGGGGATGTGACTTGTTGGAGGGTACTGTGGGTTGTATGGTGGAACATGTGTGGTGTGTAGGGTGGTGGGTATGTTGTAGGGGATCTGGGTGGTAGGGAGGGTAGCGGCAAGGGTTGGGGCTGCGGTATGGGGATGGGTGTTTGTTGGGTAGTGGTGAAGGTATGAAGGGTGGGGTTGTATTCGCTTTCCTCCTCTGTGGGCTGGAAGGTCGCGGACCTTGCAGCTTCAGAGGTTTCCTTGGCTTTTTCCTTCAGGTTGGGATCAACTTTGATCTTTCGCTTGAGGCGAGAGTTCTCTTGTCGCAGCGCCTCCATCTCGTCAGCACTGCGCTTCTTCAGATCTGCCAGCTCTTGTTGCATCTTCGCTTGGCCGTCTAGAATGGCGGCCAGGTCAGGGGTGATGCCAGCAGGTCCTGAGGGACCAGCATCCATCTGCTTGTTCACTCCAGCTTTACTACGGGTTGAAACCATCTTCGGAGAAAAGCGGGTACTAAAGGTGTTTGTCTCATGCCCCACGGTGGGTGCCAATTGTTCCTGTAGAGAACAAATAAGATGAGTTAGGCACAAGCGTCACCTTACCGTGTAGTCCGTTATCTCTTCAGTTGGCCTCTTCCTAGTCGATACATGTCGGATTGGACTCAGAAGGGGTTACCTGCAGAAGGGACTCCGAAGCTCAAGTGAGTCAAAACTCTAAAAAAGGTCAAATTTGTGATTAATGAATGCGTACCTTTAATTACTGGGGCCCACGCATATTTATAAAGTATTAATTATGTCTGGTTATTACTATGGGTCGTGCCTTGGCTTGGGCTTTGGCTGTAAATGGGCCTGGGCCCTAGCCGAGGCCCTTAGAACCTATTGAACGCTGGGGGGCTTTAATCTTACTGAGTCTATTGTAGTAGTCGGCCTAGGCCGGCTGCTTTCCTTGACGGCTTATGTTGGTTATATAACATCTTGTGCAGGTTATTCCTCTATATGTTTAGGTTAGATCTGATAAGACTTAGGCTAACTCGGCCTAGGCTGAATACTTGACTGTTTTGGTATGTATGTATCGTTTACTTATTTGGTCGAGTTTGGCTAGGTGTGGTACAAAGTTTATTATTAATTTATTGTTGAAAGTTTATAAATTAGCAATTGATTGATTTGTAGTATTATTTAAAAGTATAAAAATTAAATGCAATGTATACATTAGAAGGAAAAAAAGAAAAAAATTATTATATGTAAAAATTATAATAAGTTAATTGAGTAATTGTTAATTTAGTTATTGACGTAATTTTTTTAGATAATAAAATTGAATGTATAATTATATGTAATTATGAGTTAATTATTACGTTCTTGTATACATTATTAAAAAATATAATTTAAAAATAACAGTGTATACATTATTAAAAATTAGGAATCGATAATTTGTAGTTTTATTTAGAAGTAGAAAAATTAAATGTAATGTGTACATTATTAAAATGTATATTTTAAAAATAAAGGAATAAATAATTGAGTAAAATTTTGTTGTTCAAGAAAAAAAATATTTAATTGGTTTGATTTTGTGAAATTATACTTATAAATATTTTTTATTTGATTTATTAAATTATCGGAGATGAGAATAAAAATTAGGAAATAAAAAATGTATAAGTATGATGAATAGAATTCAAAACTAAAAGAATATCTTATACAATAAACATTCGTCTAAGTTCACATTCATTTAAATTTGAATCTCGTTTAAATTTGCATTTGAAAAGAAGAAACTTTTAGAACAATAATTTTGGTAATATATATATATATATATATATATATATATATATATATATATATATATATATATATATATATATATTAGTGCAAATATGAGTTTTAATATAAGGATTTAACGTCATCTTTTTCAAAAAGGATGTAAAATATAATAGAAGACGGTGGCATAATTGTAATATTTTAATTCTATATTACATCGGTTAAATTAATAACCGATTTAACATCTATATTATAGGTTCTATTTCACCCTTTCCTTCTCGCTTGTTTTTTAGGTGCATTTTCCCCCTTTCTCCATTTCTTTTTTCATCTTCGTTCCATTTTGAGCTCCAAACTACAAACCATGTTAGGAACAAGGTAATAAAGAAAAGAATAAAGGAGAGAAAAATGACACAAAGAATTTAACATGGTTCGGCGTACAATGTGTATGCTTACGTCCACGACTATACTAGGAAGTATTTTTATTTTTGGTGCATCTCAAGCTTTACATAGGGTTTCTTATCTAGTAAATAAAGATCCACATCTCACAATTCTAAGCAATGTGGGACTAAATCAAGTACCATAATATTAACAATTCTCCCACTTGGGGTTTGATTTACACTACCACCTAGTGTAGTGCTTTCATCATCAACTTTCTTGAAGGCCAGTTGAGGCAATGCAAAGCCTCAACTTAGTTGTTGTGAAAATCTTGGTCAACATATCAGTTGAATTCTCTACACCTGGAATCCTCAACAAAAACAAGTCTCCGTCATTTATCAAGTTTGTGATAAAATGATACTTCAATTCAATATGCTTGCATCTAGAATGAAGAATTAGCAAGACAAATAGTACTTTGATTGTCACTGAACAACGAAAAGTCATCTTGTTGTTTTCCTAATTCTTTTAGAAGGTTCTTCAACCATATCATTTTCTTCGCTACTTCTGAGATAACTACATACTCAGCTTCAGGGGTTGAAAGGGAGACTTTTCCTTGAGATTTGTACTTCCAACTGATAGTTGTACCACCCAACTCATTCAAGTATTACAAAACCAAGATTAAAAGTCACCCTACAAACTCATTCAAGTAACTCAACTCGAGACTCAAATACCTACATAAACACATTACAACATAACTATATGTCCTGTCACTACTTTTTCACTCACATGAATTGAATTCAACTAACCTCATCAGTTGTGAAAGACAAAATGCAGTCTCCTCCAACCAATTCGTCTTTATTTTTCACATGCCTCATCATATTGGACTCTTCCATCTTTGACAATTGATCCATTTCATCAAATATTTTACTCCAATACTCCATCTCTATAAAGTGATTACAAAACAATACAATAAATTTCACTCTCACCACACATGAACAATATAACATGTAAAGAACCATGGTAACTAAAAACATCTGAAAAACAAATTAACATTTCGAATTATGTAATCCGAAAGTAAAATTATTTTTCAAATTATACAATTCAGAATGTAAATTTGCATTCCAAACTGTGTAATCCGTAAGTAAATTTACATTCCAGATTGTACAATATTAAATACAAATTCACATTCTGTATTGTATAATCTAGAATGTATAAACTTAATAATTTTTATTTTAGGTTATGTAATTCGGAATATCTACGGATTGCATAATCCATAATTATAATTCAAAAATGAAAGAAAGCTTAGGTACAATGAATTGTAAAGAATCGAATGCAACTTCCTCCCACCACCATGAATGATCTCCACCAAGACACACATTGTAAGCTTCACAACAAACCTAAACCATTCAATATACTCTCCCTTTTTATTAATTTACGTAGGGGCATAGTTGAGATTTTAGAAAGCATAGCTGTGTCGGAAGAAAATATAAGGGTGGAGAAAGAAATATCCATTAGACTATTTAGGGTGATTTTGCAACCATGTCAAACACATGTTTTTTAAAGGGGTGGTTCCTACACCCCATTATAATTATAATTAAGGGAGTTCCCAAACTACCCTTCATTAACATTATAATTAAAATCCCTACACCTCCTATTTTTTAATATTTTATGAATTGAGTATTTTGAAAGGTATTTTTATCTAGAAATACATTCTGAAACACTCAATTTGGAAGGTATAAAAGATATATTTCGAAACGAATGTTCCGGAAGGTACTTTTAATGGTGTTCCAAAATGTATTTTCAGATTCAAAAATGTTTATTTATTCTTAAAGAATACTTTTATTTCAGATTGAGTGTTCCGGAAGGTGTTTTGAAGTAGAGTTGTTGCAAAACACGATAAGGGAGAATGAGAATGAAGTGTTGGGTATGATGGAGGTGCAATAGTGTTGGTGGGAAAAAAGGTATTTAAGAAGGGGGATGCAATGCAACTAAGGTGTATAGGGGATGAAGAGGCTGAGGGAGGATCTGCGTTGGGGGAGGAAAAATTAGGGTTCACTTTACTATTGAAAAGTAGAACAATATTTATAAATTAGGGGTGCGAGAAGAAAATAACGGCCTTTTTAAAGCATTGAAATAGGCCAAAGAAAAATTTAATAATAGTGACTTGGGTTTTTCTTTCCGCACCCCTATTTTTCTTTCTGCACCTCCAATTTTTATTATTCTGTTGCTACCTTTTGGGAAACCGGTGTTACCAAATTTGTATCCAACGTAAAACGTTCTCACCAATTTTTATAATTGGATTGAACCAGATTTTATTTTTGTGTGCAAGGTACAAACATATTGAGTTTATTATTTATATATTTTTCCTAAGCAATTATAGACTTAAAAGATTTATAAGATTGAGATAAATTTGAAAGAAGAAGCAAAAAAGAGTAGAATGATTAGGAGTGAAAGCAAGTGGGTGAAATGATTAGGAGGAAGAATATTCCCCCAATTGAAGTTGGGGATTGCATTATTCAGCATATTCTGAGTTAGAGGGTAAGAAGAGTGAAAAATTGAAGAGTGAAAAAGAAAAAGGTAAAGAGAAGAAGTTTGCATTAATTAATTGATTAATTAAAGAAAAGAAAAGGAATTCCACTGAGGAGAAGGTTGCATGGAGTTGCCAATCATTCGCCGCCTCACCACCCTCTCTTTATATTAAATAATTCTCTCCTTATCATCAAGAATTTCTTAGTGGGAATTTCCTTTTTAGGCTCATTCATTTTCTTTTTCCTTTTTCCTTTTTACTCCTCCGTACTCCCTCCCACTCAACTCAACTATATCTATACCTTTTCATTTATTACATTCATATTTTACAAATCCAAATTTCATATTCTCTTAAATCTTATGTCTTAGTTTTACATTAAACAGTGTGTTAAAATTGATTGACATTGAATCATCTTGATCCAATATTTGTATATGTGTGGATATGCCATTAAGTAAAAAAAAGAAGAAAAAGAGAATAATTGTTTTGGCCATATTAATATGATAGTTAAATGATGAAGAGACGAATTTTGAAGGTACAAGTTTCAAAATGGAGTCTGAAAAAGCTGATTAATTTTTCATCTAATTGAAAATATATAAAGAATATGGTATTTTATTTAGTGTAAACCATGTGGTGTTAAAATGTGACAAGTCTAAGAAAATGAAAGAGAATATAAATGGGAAAAAAGAAGGAAAAGAAGTGCGCATTGGTATAGTAATATAATATAATATATATATATAATGTGGGTTATAGCTTTTCTTGATTGGATCATCTTATGTCATGGTGTAGCACGTAATGGGTCTCTTAATTAGATACCTATTGATTTTTATTTTGGTTTTGTTTTAGTGCAACCTCCATTAATATTTAGTAATCATCTATGGTGACTTCCAATTTCAACCCTTTATTTATTTTTTTTATCTTTATTATTTCATTTAAAGAATATATTTTAGACTTGTTAGTGGTCATCATCACTTTTATTTTTGTTGTGGTGATTAAGTTTCCACCACAACAGTTACTTTTAGTTTTACAAATGATGAAGGTAAAAGGGTTTTCCCTTGAGTTAGTTTGGAACCCCATAGGAGTTACACAAAACCATCATAACTTTAATTAGTCTTTAACATGCACTCAAATACTGTTAATTCATTTTTTTAAATTAAATATTACTTTTTCTTTAAATTCTTTTTAAAAATTCTATTTCCTCCTTATATTAAATTATACATCTTTTTCGTTTTTACACCTATCCTCAGAACATGATATGTGAAGCGTTTTTAGTGACAAATAGAATTTTACGATGTATTATAATATATCGTAATATGACTTTCGGTACAAAAATGAAATAAATATATATATTTTAGTTTAAGAATGAAATATGTATATATTTTTTAAATCATTTGAAAACGAAAAATATATTTAATTCAAAAATTAAAATAATTAAAAATAATATTTAGAACATGTATTATGTGTAAGATGGCATAAGGTTATGTTCATTCAATAAAATGAATTTAATCTTAATTTTGATCCAATCTAATTAAATTTAATTGTATTGGGTTGGGTGTATTTATTTTGATGGGTTAAGTATGTTTTTAGTCCCGAAATTTGACTCAAAATTCGAATTCATCCCTGTCTGAAATTTCGATACATTTTGGTCCCTAAACTTTATAAATGAATGAATATAGTCCTTTTAACCAAATTATGTTAACTTTTTTTTTTTTACGTGTCGAACGTTTTTCATATTAGTATGAGAGTTTTTTACATTGTTTGACACATTCTAGGTTCAATATCTATTGAAAAATATGCTTGACACTTCAAAAAAAATTAACGTAATTGAGTTAAAAAGACTATATTCATTCATTTTTTAAAGTTTAGGGACCAAAATATATTAAAGTTTCAAATAGGAACGAATTCCAATTTTGGATCAAAGTTCAGGGATTAAAAACATACTTAACCCTAGTTTTATTGATTGATGTTATGGAATTCGATTATAATCGGATTATATTGAATTCAACTATTGTGTTGAATAATTTAATTGAAAATGATAAACTCTTAAAAAAATTATTTTTGTAATATATATTTTTTTATGTAATTATGTTGACTCAAATTTATCGAATTTGAAATTCATAAAGGCACTATACATTCCAATTCTAAGTGAGTTTCCTACAAAAAATTAAATACAAACCAATGAATGTCCACAAAAATGGATTGAGTGGATTTATGACTTAACTACAACATACTTGGTACACACCTATCTTCGAGTGCTATATAGTACTTAATCTTTTATTCAATAAATGATTAAGTAATTATAAAGTAACCAGGCTTACTTTTCATATATTATGTTTTAAGTATGGAGAGAGTGAATTACATGCAATTTTCAAAGGTTTATTCGTAATGTTTTAATGATGTTACATTAATTTATTTCTTATAAACTTCAATTATTTATTAAGTTAATATTAAAAGGTAGTGTTTAGTTACTATTGGAAACAATTCAAATAATTATCAATTAGAAAATGAGAGTGAAAATAAAATAATTGTTGGTGTAATTAGTTAAGATTTATTTACTCCAAAAAATTCTAAAACTCAAACCATTATTCTATTATCAATATATATTCCAAAAATTTAATATTTTCATTTAAAAAACATTTATCTTTGTTTTAGTTGTTTCTCGTTCTCTTTCTGTTTTAATATTCTTCAGATATAGTATTTTAAAAATGTAGATTAAAATTTGAGTTGATTTTAAGAGATTTAGTTTTTCATTTTTATGATTAGTTTAGAGTTTTTTTTTTCCTTATAATAAGTTTAAATTCTACTTGTTTTATATTATATAGCTTTTTAGAAAATTTATTTTATATATATTTTTTATACGATTTTGATTTGTTCTTTTGTGTTTTTATTTTTATTTATTTTAATAGATTGATTCGTATAGTGATAAATGATAATTGAAATCTAGGATGTATGTATAGTTGAAATATCAAAAGTTTATAATATTTCATTTAAAAGAAATTAATTTGTAGAAATTATTCATATATCTTTTTAACGATTTTTATTTCCTTATTTATACATAAATTAATTTTACTTTACAAAAAAACATTTTCATGTTCTTAAAAAAATTTGTAAAGAAAATTTTGCATAGAAATTGCAAGTAAGTATGTTATAAATTTTGAGAGTGCAAGTGTGATGATAGTTGTAAAGAGAGTCTAGAATCCTGATTTCGTCATATTTACGTAGTTATTAGTTACACTGAAAAGGTTACTATTGATGAAGAAGAAAAGGGAGAAAAAACAGAGACCAATGGTTTGGAGACAAACACTCACTAAGGTATTAGTGACACTGATGTTTTGTCCCTCTTCCTTTTCATGTGTTCTGTCTTGGTTACAATTAGAATGCTTCTTTTTGGAACCCATCATTTAGGGTTTGACAACATCATCGCCTTCTAAACCTGTAAATGTTGGATGCCAAAACATTTTTTTATGTCCTATAAAATTCCACCATTTAACCATAAAATAAACTTCCAAGTACGTAAAGTTGATCACACAATAAAAATATAAATAATAATAATAAGGTTTTCATGCACCCACTTTAATATTTTAAGGTTTTTGGACCCAAATCATTGAGTTACTGAAATTAATTAGGGACTCAACTCAATTATTCTATTCTCTTTTCTATCTCATATTAATTATGTTTATTCAATACTAGTAGTAGTACTGGAGTAAAAGAAATGGGAAACTTTTCAGTGATTATTTTATTAGAAGAACATAGTATGTGGTAAGAGAAAAAAAAGAAAAAGATTTTGAATGCATGGCATAAGCATATTGGCTAACAATGGCATTAATATTTGTCCAATTAAATGTGGTGGGGATGCTTCATTTGCTCCATTGGGTGATTACTTTTTTGCTTAAATATATTATAGTATTTCAATGTAATTTTATCATATTATATTAACTATGATCATATTAATTATATCATTTAAAAGTAATTGGAATGCCTTTGATCAACTTTGAAATTTACAAATAAGATAAAAATGCGTCAAGCTAAGGCTTAATGTATTGACACAAAATTCTTTTAATTAAGGGTTATTCTAAATGCATGGCCCAGATTAAAACGTTACTTTAAATTATATTTTATACCAAGAGCTTTTAACTAAAAAGATAATTATTACTAATTTCGCTAATGGACTTAATTATCCTTAATGTAAAACTAGCACGAAAGTACCTATAAATAAGTTAATGAAAACATAATGTAAAATAGTAAAAAAAAAATTGTGTATCATAATAAAAATTTAAATAAAATATGGGTCAAGCTAATCTTTAAATAAAATAGGTGTAACGTATTTTTCAAATCTAAGGCTTAATGTAACGATATAAAATTCTCTTAAGGGTTATTGTAAATGCATGGAAACGTCACTTTAAATTCTATTTTATACTAAGAGCTTTTTACTAAAAAAGATAATTATTACTAATTTCTAAATAAATTTATATAAGGCATAATTGTAGTTATATGAAAATTTTATTAAAAAGTTAAAAAAAAAATATCAGGACTATACAAAATTTATGATAAAATTACATCGCATTTATGAGAAAAAAAACTATTTTGAACTCCAAATAGACAGCAAAGATTTAACAATTTTTTTTTTCATTAGTGCATTTGAGTTATTGTGTTGTTGCTCTTAAGTGCCTAAAAGTTATGTGTTGACATGCCTTTTTATGCTTAGATATAGAGTGATCTTATCTCAAGTTAATTTTCATGATAGCTATATGTTTGAGTCCTTGTTTGTGTCATTATTCATGTTGTTTTGAGTCTTTAAATGTGTTTTATCTTGTGTTTGAGTCATATGTCATATGTTATGTTGTAGTTTTATTGTCCTTCTTTCCGATGCTTGAATGTTTTTGATAAAATGCTTAGCTTATTATGCATGTATCTTGATTTGGTTGGTTGAGACTAAAGATAAGAGTTAAGTGTTCATAAACATCTAGCAACTAATTGACAATTTCATTTCTATTCTAGAATAAAAAATTATTTTTTTCTGTATTATTGGAATATATATATATATATATATATATATATATATATATATATATATATATATATATATATATATATATGCCAAGAGCTTCTTAGGCCAAATCAAACAATTAAAAGTGTACGCAAATTGATTCTAGAATTTGACCCTCTAAGTAGTGTGGATAAATATGGCAAATTAGTTCCACCATTGTGGGGTCCTAATCATCTTGGTATGTGTATGTTGAATGGATTTTATTGCATGTTTAAGTATTTCTACTAGTCTTCTTTCAAGCTTTTCTTGTTTTAATCTTTTTAAAAGTTTTGTCAACAAAGTCTTTCCTTAGTGTGCCATTTCTTGCTTTTGTGCTTTTCTTGCTTGTCATAGGTTTCTCTAGTTTTGTCTTTGTTGTTTTCTTTCTCTTGAACTTCTTTGAGTGGTTGGTTGGTATATATATTTCCATTTGAATGCAAATTTTCAAGAACTTGGACTTGAGGGTTGGAGCACTCTCTAACTTTAGCTTAAGAGTTAAGTGCATCCCACCTTGAAATTGTGGTGAGCTACCCAAACCCTTTAAGGGTTTATTGGCTTTATTTTTAATTTTGAGCTAACTATTATGTTTGGACAATTTTGGGTTTTGCTTTTGTTATTGTGTAGTGTTAGAACAAGTGACCTTGGTGCATGAAGAATTGATGAAGATGCATTGATGATCAAGTTTCTTGTTTGCTAAATCTAGAAATGAAGTGAAGATCATGAAGTTTATATGTTGTATTATACTTGTAGACTATATGACATAAGTTAGATGTCCTTTTAGTCTTGGTGTGCCCTTTTCAATTTGTTAAAAAAGTTTTTAATATGTTAAAAATCTTGTTGCATATAGTTTTGGTATGAATGTATTCAATCATTTGAATTGTTCTTCAATCAACTTATTTCACTAAAGTCAAGATAAATCAACAGATTGTATAGACAAATCAACCTGTTGAATTCACTTACGACCAAGCTATAGAAGCTGGTTTCAGAGAGATGAGGTACAATTTTGAGTTTGAGCGCAAAAAACAGTCTTACACTTCTGGAAAACTTTCTCCCTCTCTCTCTGAATCACACAGTTGTAGCTATAGATTGAAGATCTTGATTGATCTTGGAGGCATTTTTGCTTGGTTGAAGCTTGAAGAACACATGTTTGGTTGGCTAGGGGAAGCCTCCATCGATTTTGTTGTTCTTGTGCCTTTGTAGTGTTCCTAGTGTAATTCTAGGTCTGTTGTAAGACCCGTGAAATTTAATTAATTAAATAATTAATTAATTAATTAATGTGGGTGGGAGAACTAATTATGACATTAAATTATGAGTGAAATGATGTGGAAAAGTACTAGTTCAAGTGGTTAAGAGTACTTTGATTGTGTGAGAGGACTTGGGTTTGAGTCTTATGTATGCCATTTTGTGTTATTATTCATTGTTATTTTAAATAATATGATAATTGAATTATGATTGTTAGCATGAAATCTGAATTGGTTAAATGGGTTGATATTTATTTGGTAATTGCATGGTTATGGGTTCAAGCCTTGGAGAACTTACATTAAACTTTAATTTTTGATATTTTCGGCTTTGGCTTGAATATGAAGAGTTGAGGAACATCCTAGCGGAATGGCAGAATAAGGGTGGCAATTTTCGTTTTAGGTTTGGAATTCTGTGAGTTTGGAGTGAGACTTGAGGGGCTGAATAGAGAGGAGCCAATGAGGGTTGGTGTTCAAAGGAGAACTTCTCAATTTTCAAAGTTTAAGCTAAAGGATCCAAGTTAGGGAAGCTTTTACACGTTAGAATTTTATGCTTATATTCGAGTTGCATGAACTATATGAAACTGTTTAATTATTGTACGTTTCTGGTTAAATTTTTGTGTTTCTGGAAAATTTCCAGAAACCGCCTGGCGGGCCATCCATAGCCGCCAGGCGGCACATACATTTATACGTGTTCTGGGTTTCTAGGAGAGAAACCGCCTGGCGGCACGCCCCCTGACTGCCAGGCGACACACGACGTTCTACCTAAATCTGGGTCTGTTGGATGAAGCGCCTGGCGGGGTTGGTTGTACCGCCAAGCGGCGCGGGTAAAAATGACTCATTTTCGGGTTTTCTGGGTTTCTATGATGAACTGCCTGGCGAAGATGAATTTCCGCCAGGCAATGCGAGTCTGTTGGGTCTGAATTTGGTGATTTTGTGATTTTGGATTGTTTCTGATGGTAGGAAAATTTTGTGACAGTGTTAAGTAATGAGATAATGTGATATTGTTCATGAACTGAGTATATTTGAGGGACTAATTTAAATGAGCAGTGGAAAAGGGGTTGTAAGGTCGAAATGGGTGTTTGCTGGCATAAGGAATTTAGGCGTAAGTGAAGGTTTAATAAAAGTAATAATCGTAAGAAAATGAGAGGGTGGAATTGAGTGGAAGGACGGAGGAACTGGGATGAGGAAATTGGGGAGGGTGATTTGTACAGAGTGAAGAGATTTTGGAAAATTCCCAGAAAAGCAGGCACCGCCTGGCGGTAAGGGAATGGCCGCCAGGCGCCAACACAGTGAACATGTTCTAAGTGGTTGTCCGGGACTGTAACAGTGTTTAGGGATATTCGATGTTTGGTCTTTTGGTAAGTCAGTCTCTGGTTTAATTGAGAGGGGATAGGGTATTGTGATCCCATTAAGGTAATGTCACTTTTCTCTTACTTTGTAAGCGAACTTATGGGTGTATAAAGTAGTGGTGTGAATGGTAATTAGACTCATGGGGAGTATGTTACCTCATGGAGTATTCTAGTGCGATCAGGGCCTTGATAACATGCGTAACAGTATTGAGTTGGGAAAACATGAATGACACCCAACCATTGGTGAGTCTCTTGGAGTGGAATTGTTTTGTAGAGAGTTGTGGTAGAGAGGGAAAGTGATAAATGTTCATACAAGTAAACAGTATCATGCACTGAGTTAGGAGTATAATGGATTGAGGATGGGTGCGAGTGTAAGATGCGAAGAGTACTTGACCAAAACCAGTACTGCATAAGTACTGATACAACGCTTGACAACAGAGTTAGATCCGCCAGGCGGTAACGAGGCAACAATGAGGTTCTGATGCAAGAGGCGCCTGGCTGCAGGGAGGTTCCGCCAGGCGATAGTGAGAAAAATCGTGGTTCCTGAAACAGCGTCCGCTTGGCGGTAAAAATGGTTTCGTCGGGCAGTAGTTGCAAATTTTATGGTTCTTGAGGTGCTTGGCGCCTGGCGGTGCGTGTCCCCCGCCAGACGGTCTGGGAGCGGATAGCGCCTAGCGGTACGTGTCCCTCGCTAAGCGATTTGGCTGCTGTAAGTCCTAAGTATTGGACTTTGTAGGGTGATCTACAAGGCTTTTAGTGATGCCTCAAAGGTAAGATTGTTGGGTTCCTTGATTTGAGCTCGTAACGTATCCCTTGAGTTGAGCTCGGGATAGGGGTTAAGCACGTACATTCCTCAAGTTGAGCTCGGAATAGCATCCCTCGAGTTGAGCTCGGGATGACGGATGAACACGAGAAACCCTTGAGTTGAGCTCGGGTTGGTGAGTGTTGCCGGTGTGAGTGTGCTGGTTGTGGCCAGTACGGATGGGTCCAGATAGATTGCCCTCCTCAGTTGTCGGCTGACGAGTTTGGTAGTCTTGGGACATTACGGACGATGTTCGTAAGTGGGAACTCCACCTGGTGTTACGGTGTATGATCCGTGGCATTGGTTCCCGCACGTGCTCTGTCGGTTGTGGCCGATAGGTTTGGCAGCAAATTATCTTGGGGTAATCACTAGAAGAGGTAGAACACGAATGGTTTGGTTGTGGTCAGACGTTAGAGAATTGAGTAAGAGATGTTATCTTGATTCTTTGTAGAATTTACAGCTGTATAATTGGTTATTTGATTATTGTTATGATGTATGTTGTTTTCATAAGCTCACTCTATATGCTTGTGTTTGGCGATTATCGTGTACGCGGTACACGTGAGCAAAGAATGTTGATGCAGGTGGATCCGGTGAGGCTTAGTCACAGAGCGTGGGAAATGCTTGGGAGTTTTATACATTTTTGTATTATGTCGAGTTGGACTATTTTGTAAACTCTTATGAGAGGTTTTATTTTGTTGTTTCAGTTTTATTAACTATGGATTTTGCTTTTATCCTTGGAGCTTAATAAAATTTAAATTTCCCGCGTTTTTGGGAAATGAGGTTTATTCATAAATGCGGCAGCTTTATGTTTTTAATAGTTTTATTTATTTAAATCAGTAATATCCTGACGGGATGTTACATCTGTTAGTGGGATTCTTATAGTGTTGGTCATAATATTTTTGTGAAATTCAAAAATCTTGGTGTTTTCTTTATTCAAAAGTGTAATCCTAGTGTGATTTTGTAAAACTTTTGATAATAGTGGAAAACTAGGCTCAGGTTGTTCTGGTAAATTGGATGTAGCTTTGTGATTGAGTGAACTAGTATAAATACAAGTGTGTGATCTTCTTTCTCTCATCTTGTTCATCACTTAAATCTCAAGAAAACCAAGCAAATCAATCTTTGTTAGTTGTGCATGTGCTTTTATGTTGCCTGATAGTGTAATCAAGTTAGAATATTGATTGGAACATATTTTGATTAAGAAAGCATGTTGTTTGAGTGAGTTTCGTGCATTTCACATTTCTTCATAATTTCCCAGAACTTTAGCTTATTGTTTTCATATTTCAATTTGTTGATTCATAGTGTATGAACATATTAACATGTTGTTTTTTATTTCAATAAGTTGAAAGTGTATTGTCCTGTAACTTTTGCTTTCTGATTACGTGGTCAATATGATTCAAAGAAAAGGGTTCTTATGCTTTCAAAAAATTTTATAAAGCCAATTCACCCCCTCTTGGCTAAACCAACCATTTCATTACTTACATGTAGGTTAAAAAAATGGAAGATTCATCTAACACATCCACACCCAAACATGAAGAGGCCTTGATGACTCAACACCCAACGTCATCCTTAGTTGAGCTCTTGAAAGAGAAGTAAATTTCAAGAAAGGAAAATGAAAAATATTTTAGTGACACCATCTTAAGATTAGAGATGGAAAAGGCCAAGATAAAAGCTAGGAATCATCCTTAGTTGAGCTTCTCAAATAGATGTAAATTTCAAGAAAGAAAAATGAAAAATATTTTAGAGACACCATCCTAAGATTAGAGATGGAAAAGGCCGAGAAAGAAGCTAGGAGAAGAAGGTTTCATTCACCACATAGCTCCCAAATAGAATGAAGCTACCATAGAGGAAGAAGAAATTTTAGGCACAACACATCACCATTGAAGCAAGCTTCAAAGATCCATTAGTTTCATGGAGATAACTATCCGAATGTGTATTTAATGTAAACCCACTAGGAGATCAAGAATTAGACTAAGTGGTAGTGTAGTTTGAGGGATATGCCATGACTTAGTGGCATGAAATTTGTATGAACAATTACCAAGGGAGTTCTTCTCGTTGAGCCAACTTAACGAGAAAACATTCTTCACACAAGATTCCTCATTAGCAATAACGTTTGTTCTCTAAGTGTACATTTGCTAATGGACCTCTTATTTTGAAGTTGTCACCTTTTTAGAAGAAGGAATGGCTAAGAAGGAGTCTAGTCTAAGGGAGTGTTCTCACCAAACCACTAGTTTTGCTAAGAATACCCTTTTGAAATGGAAAAGGAAAGTATCTTGAAAGATCTTGGTGTGGGAACCACTATGAACACATGGAAGAAAAAGAAAACACCTTCTAGATGACTTTTAATGATTGGTGAAAATTCTCCCTCTACCTCATGCTTAGGATTTTCTAGAAGATACTCTTTGATTTTGCTACATAAATCATCATGTTATGCATTATTGCTAGGAGGTCCCTCTCTTAGCCTATTTAAGAAGACCTCTTCCTTAATTGTAAAGGGTTGAAGATTTGAATAGTAAAGTTATTATGCTTCAACCTTTCTAGAGTAAAGAGAGTGATCTTTAGTTCCCAAGTCTTATCTTCAACTAAGGTTGAAGTGGGGACACTACCACTCATCTTGGATGGCTTAGTACCCTAAGTGGTGTGACCACCTTGCTTCTCCTTCCCCTTCTTGCCTTTCCATCTTTTGTTTCATTTACTCTCACATTATTATATTCTTTGTCCTTTTTATGCTTTCGTAATTTGCGTTGTCTTTGATATCTTGTGTTTTTCTTTTGGTTATATTGAACCCATACCCTCTGTAAATTTTGAAATGGTTGAAATGCCAAGAAGGGAGCGTGGGGGTTGAATTGGCTAGTTAAAAAGTAAGATGAGTTTTAAAGGCTTAAAATTGTCATCAATTTAATCAACCCAACCAACAAATAAGGATGCAAACACTTCTGGACTGGACACTTTTAACCGATCAAAAACAGAGTTAGTCGATTGATTTTATTAAACAAATGCAGTACTGATATAATCAATCGATTGAAACACAAAAATAGTCAACTAAAATACTGGGAAAATGCATAAATTCATATTCGTGATTTAAAGCAAGATCAATCAAGACATGTTCCAATGAATACAAATATATCAATGTTGCAAATAATGCTAAAACACTCAAGAATGTCAAAAAGATGGTTTAGATCATAATTCTTTAAACTTTAAATGAAAATGCAAGAGAGAAGGGTTAGAGAAGAGAGTAATGCACAAGATTTTTATACTAGTTCACTCAAACCTAAGCTACATCCAGTTTGTCAAGGCAACCCAAGCCTGACTTTGCACTATTTCAAAAGATTTACAAAATTTACACCCTTACACTTTCAAAATATGCAAAAACACACATAAAAGACTCTTGAATCACACAAGAATCAAACCAGTGCAGCAAGACACCCCTTGCAGACCTAGAAAACCACCAGGCACAAACATAAAGTTTGAGAAAGATCAAACCTCAGTGGTAGCACAACCCTGCCTACCACAACCACCTTCTCCAAGCTTCAAACACCAAGAAAAATGCTCCAAGAATTGATCCAAGATCAATTTTCACCAGCTGCAATTTGTATGATTACGAAAGAGAGAGAGAATTCCCAAGTTTTCATAATGATTTCGCGCTAAAAAATGGTCTTACTACCTCTCTTTCAAAAAATACAACTCTTATAGTCAAACTGTTACAAAATTCAACAGGTTGATTTTCAAATCAATTGGTTGATTTCACTTAGCTTAAGTGAAATAAGTCAATTAAAAAATAAATCAACTGATTGAATAAGTCATAGTTAAGACTACTGCAGCTAACCTTTTAATTTGTTAAAAATCCATTCAATAAATTAAAAGACACAATAAAGACCCTATACATCTAACTAATGCTAAATGGTCTACAAAGTGAATTACAATCTTCAAGCTTATTTTCTCCATGATTGATTCATATAGAGGGCATGCATATAAGGCTTGATCAACTTGAGTGACATCAAATCTTCATGTCTTCATCAATGTAGGCATGGTTCCAAGGCAATGTCTTCAAGTTCCTTCATCAAAGCTTCATCAAATCTTCAAGTAACACACCATCCAGGCTACGCATGTCAACACCCTCTTCTTTCTCATTGAGTCTCTTGAAATAAACCTTCACATATAGACAACGTAGTAGTCTTAATGTCCAGTAGGGATCTTCTTAAGACTTTTTTAAGCAACTTGAACACATATACCTTGTCCATTAAAATCAACAAGACGAATTTACATCACATCTTATTTGCATTAGTTTTATTATAATTGCATTAGGCACATAATTTCAACATTTAGGTTTAAGCGCATTATAACCTTAGTTCCTTCATGCGAGTTGTAACAGTTAGGTTTGACTAAAGTTTTCATGTTGTCCATTGTTGCTTTTGGTTATTATCTTGTTTTTATTTAGCCTTTTAGTTTGTTTTTGCTTTCCATTTTTACTTAAAGTTTCTACCTTTTACTTCTTTTGTTATTTTATTTGCCTAACCCTTTTAGTTTAGATTTTATAAGGATTATTTTGTTAAAAATCAACTTCGAGCTTGTTAGGAGACAACTTTGGATTATCTTTACCTTTGTTAATATTTTTGCTACAATCTTAACAACACTAAAGTTGATATAGTTAAGTAATATTGATTTGAGAACGTCAATGATGGCATTATTAAGAAACAAGAAGAAGATTGGAAGAAGTAAGAAGAAAATCAAAGTAAAGGAAAATAAAGATCAAATGCTCAATATATTTATTGGATTTATACAACATTAGATAGTAATATTTGAAGATCAAACATCTCTCTAAGGAAAACCAAGATTAGGTGACCCTGATGGAGGGCCTACCAAACATCTCCTATGGTAGCATCAATCATTAGACAACTCAAGTCAAGTGGAATAAGCATGATATGAAGGGTGTTTTTACACTAGATACATTTGTAAGAAATCATAATGTTTAACTTCCTATAATTGACTCACAAAGGCTATTTCATAACGATGTTGACACAAATACCAACTATAAATGTGTTAGAACCCTTTTTAGTATTGTCAATTACGTAGAGTCAATTGTGGAGATAAACATGTGTTTCAATCACCTAAAAGTACAAACAAGTCAAAGGATGTTACCTAAAAGACTTTAAAATAAGTACATTGTTTTCTAGATTTAGATCTTTTGTGTTTTACGATTTTTGAAAGTTGAGATAGATTCATTGTGATTTTTTGTAGAAACTCATACAAATTTGATTTGATTTTCTTAGTTTTTGCTTGGAATTTAGTAATTGGCCTTATGGATCTAATTATAGTCCATAATTGAACCTACGCATATAGTTGTTCAAAGCTTATATATAGACATACTAAATTTATTTATTTAGTTTTTCAATTTTAGAATTGCCTTTTTATTCTTCTTTTATCTTTTGGGGTTTTCCTTCTTCATCAATCAAGAACTAATTCTTGAAGTTTGATTGACGAAATCAAGATCTTACATATGAATTGAATTTTGCATTGATGGTTTAACATTCCAAATTTTTTTTCTCTATTTAGTTTCATATTTGCATTTTATGATGTTAAATTGTGTTCTAATTTTAGAAATCAAACATGAATCAATTGAATCTTGATTTGATAATTAGATGTAGATTTGATTTAATTGATATTTCTTGTTCAATAACATATTTTTTTTTATAGAAATAGTACATTGTTCAAACTTTGGTTTTAAATTTTTAGAAAACTATAATAAAGAGAATTTTATGAATCTTGAATTTGTGAGCTGACCTTTTATTTCTTGACGTTTCATTTTCAACTTTTATATGATTTTTATAATTGTTACATTCTAAACTTATCCTCCAAATTAATTTATATAGAAAGAATATGAACACTGAATACAATAAATATGTATCCATTTGAGAATCAAGCTCAGTTGTGCTCTATTACAAAATTTTGTAGAAAACTTAGATGATTTGATTTCATTAGAACAATGAATATTGTAACTCCATGCAAGAATCTATTAATGTTATATTATACATGGAACAAAATAATCTATTAATGTTAAAAATAATCAATTGTGTTAACTCTTATTTGTTTTATATAAACTTGTAGATCTTTATTATTATCAATCAATCTAAGAAAAGTTATCTTACTTTAAAAATCAAGAATCTCTTCAAGAAGCAAGCATATATGTGAAAAACTTCTCATTAAAAGATTTTTGAAAAGATTACGTGCGGTATATTTCAGTGCTCTCAAAAGTCATTGTTCTACGTTGTTTTAATTCATTACTTTAAATTGATATGATTGTCACTAATATGATTTTAATGAGTTGTGCATTAGATTTTTGTAAAATTTTATAATATCTCTTTAGAGTTGTTCAAGAGATTGGTTGGGACAATATTTAGAAATCTAAGTACATGTTTATTAAATGCGTTTTGGTTATAATCTTGATAATTTTAAATAGTTGAAACAATCGTTCTAAGGTTGAATAATTAATATTGAATGTAAAATTAGGAAGATTCAAATGAACCTAAAATCTACTTAACATTGTTTCTATTTATCTATTGTATTTCTTATTTCTTTGATAGAAATAAATGGCTCACATTAAACTTTCCAAGAAATATTTTTCAAAAAAATTATTAATATTTAAAAAGTTTAAAATGCCAATTTATCCATTTTTTAATCAATGATATATTCCTATTTTATTTACCCATTCTAATTATTTTTTAAAACAAAATACTTTATTCTATTTTAGGAGTTGTTACTTGATCGTATATTAGAAAGGAGTTACCATTTCTATTACGAAACAATTTTTGTTTTTTTTTTTTATACAAACATCGGTCAAATTAGAAGTTATTAAAAAGAAAACACACAATCACTAATATTAAAAGAAAAATGAATTTCTAATAAAAAGTTTTAGCTTTTTGGTATTTGTTTGATAACTTGAACTGGATCTGGATTTATATAATATTGAAAAAAGTAAATTTTGAAAATAAAATCTGTTAATTTATTGGAACTTATCATTAAATAAACTATATAGTTATCACATAATAAATACATTTATAGCACAATTAATTTCTTTTAATTTTTCTTTCTTGCATTTGATAATGAAAATCATGTGGCTTATTCTCCTCCATAGATGTTTCTAGTGACCATCTTTACACTTGTCTAAGCCATATTAACCAATTTTTTTTCATGCTTTTTCTCGGTTGATGTTACATCATCCTCTATCTCTTCATCCCATATTTTATCATTTTCTAGAACTACACAATTAAACATTAATGTTCTTATTTTCAGTGCTATCGCATTTTATTTTTATTTTCTATAGCACTCAAACACCTTTTTATTAATCACAGAAAATAACTAGTCAAACAATAATATAACAAATCTTTCTTTTAAGTTTGGAAAGTACCTTCTTATTATTTTAAACAGTAATGATATTTTGATTACTAAATTTTAACAACTTTCTCTTACAACATGATGTGTTATCTTTTAAGTGATCTTGAAATATTGAGAATGAAAAAATAAAGAACCATTTAAAAAATGCCACCTAAAATTATAAAAAAAAATTGTCAAAATTTAGTAGTCAAAAAGTTATTTTCCTATTTTAAATATTGTGTGAAAATTTTATGTCATGACCATTGTAAAATCGAATTAGATTTTATTTCGTCTTAACACCATAATAACATAAATAGTATTTGAGTTATTAATTAATAACAAAATTTGTTATTTTTTATATATATATTATTAAATTATTTATTAATATTTAGTCTCGCCTATAAAACAAATATATTCCTATAAAAAGATATGTTGAAAGTTTATATCAATTAAAGATTTTTTAAATTTGTGCCGTAACATTTTGTTTACTTCTTAATCTAAATCCTTTTCCTTTTTATTTCTTACTAAAATTTGTAATCACATACTTCGTCCTAGTCTTATTATTTTGGTTCCACTCTTCGGTGTCGAAAACACAAGTTTATACTTAATTTCTTTCCTTGAATCAAAATTATAAAATTTGCAAAATGTATAGTGCATAGAATTCTGATAAAAATATATAAATAGAGACAATATTCTATATATTATTGGTAAAGCTCGCATAAGTCTAAATTAAATAAAGATTCAAACTCATATATATATATATATATATATATATATATATATATATATATATATAT
>Ga0209589_1002711_pt1 | contig 30833 bp, 19 predicted proteins | sample CowpeawhiteBW_FD_187525 | JGI IMG/M metagenome (GOLD analysis project Ga0209589, IMG submission 187525) | Root nodule microbial communities of legume samples collected from California USA - Cow pea white BW (SPAdes) (version 2) | ecosystem: Host-associated > Plants > Roots > Nodule | place: USA...
TATATATATATATATATATATATATATATATATATATATATATATATATATATATATTTAAATATATAACAACAACTTTCACAATTTAACTTTACCATATATTTGTCAATAAGTGAATTTGTCCATGTAACTTTCGAATTATAATTTATTATGATTATAGACATTAATTTTATTAGAATTGAAAAAATAATAATACCATTTAATAATTCATATTTTAATATATTTAAAAATATGTATGTTTTATTTTATTATATATTTATTAAGTATCAAAAACATTTATTGATATAAATTTTTGTATATATAATGTATTTGGTAAGATCAATGAACTAGCTACTACTTTATTTAACTACTTTACAGACTATTTTAATTAATATAAATTTAAAGTAATTTATTCTAAGAACTTCTAAATTATAAGTAGCTTTTAGCTACATTTGTAACTTATTTAATTTTCTTCCACTACTATCTTCTTATATTTTAATATATTTTTCTGTTATTCTTAATTTTGTTTAATCTATTATTATATATTTTAATAGTATAGACACAATTAATTATTGTACTATTTTAAATATTTATTTCATTATTTGACATTACAAATTGAAGTAAAAAATGTTCTACATATATGATGTTATTATGTGAAAATTACACGTTAAAAAATTGTAAAAAATAAACTTAGTATAACAGTAGTTTAAATTAAGGAATAATTTTTTTTGTTAAAAATAAATAAAGGTTAAATTTGATTATAAATTTAAATAAAATGAATTATTCAATAAAAAGACATATATAACATCCAAAAAAAGGAATATAGATATTGAAAAGTTTAATAAACATTTAATCATTTTAAAAACAATTCAAAATTATAATTACATAATAATATTTAAAAAAAAACATATATTTTACTTATATAATAAAAATGATATAATTATATTCCTTTAAATTTATCAAATTCAATACTTACTTCTAATTCAATAAAATAATTTATCAATTAAGTTAAGAGATGATCAAATTATCATTTGGTTTATCAACTAGAAACTAATTTGTTCTTTATCAATTAATTTATCATTTAGTTTTTCATGTAACAAGAAACTTTTAGGATAACTATAGTTTAATCGTAATATATTGAATGATATAACATGTGGTAAAAATTATAACGAAATAATTTGATTATTTCCCGTGTGTGTATTATATATATCTATATCTATATATATTATGGTCAAACTTTATTTTATCTCTTAGGAGATTCTAATTCTTGTGCTATTGGTCAACACAGCAAAATCAATGTTGATAATAATTTTATTTTATTTGCAAAGTAACTTGCCATTGGTTTTCACGAGGATTTTGCAAGGTCAAATTGGTGTGAATGAGCATTGACCAATCTATTTAAATATAGTTATTTATTTATTTATTTATTTCACTTAAACAGTATACGTTTCTCTTGAAAAACAAAAAGAAAAAGTATCACTCCACCCCATCAAATGTTGAAAGTCAAATTCTGCTACAATAATTTAGATTTTTGTTTTTTCTATCGAGTCCTCTGATTATGAAATATTTATTTCGTGGTATACAGGCTTAAAATTTCACTATTCTCAAATGTGTTATATGAAGAGAGAGAATAATAAATGTCTACCACAAGAATATGAGGGATATATATACATATACAAATTGCATTGGCATATATAATTATTTCTTTTAGAGATTACATATAACTATTACAAGAACCAACCTTATTTACGATTACTATATGTTTAATCAATTACATATACTTAGACACAAACTTATTATCACTGTTTAAACTAAAATAATCTTATACTATGTAATTATTCTAAGAAATTTGTATTTACCTTTGTGAATATATAACAATGTTAATAAAATTTATTTAGTTATATTCTTTATTACGTGAATGTCTATTTCAATGAGAGTTCAATCTATAATTTATCATTTATGAAAAAAACATAGCTCCTTCTACTAGATCCGAAAATGAAATGTAAAATTATAATAATGAATAATAACGCATGTGGTCAGGAGAAAATATTTTTAAAAATTGTGTCCAATTTAATGTCCTTGAAATAATTAGATAAATTTGTCTTTTTATTATTTATATTAAAATATAATGTTTCATATACAAATCGAAAAGGTATTGAAAAGTTAGGATATATATTTTAAACAAGTTTGAAAATTTTCTACTAATTAAAAATGTTATTTTTTTATCATCAAAGTTTAACGAAAATTATTAGTTTATAGTGTTGGTTTATTGATATAGTTTCTGTTTTTTACCTTTCTAAATTTATTTCTTATCTTGAAAATATTTTTAATTTTTTTTATTGTTGTCTTAACATTATTACCTAATAGCTCAGCTAACACTGAAATGAGACTGTGTTAAAGAGTTGTTCTAAAAGCAAAAGTATATGCGGAGAGGGTGAAAATCGAATATCCTACTCCAACCATTTACGAGACACAGGTACCCATGCATGGGATTCATAACACTCCAGTTGATTAAGATTCAAAAATTGATCAAATTGCTTTTCTAATTGTTCTAGCAAAAGATGATAGGCCTAATGTTAGAGACATTCACTCTATCATTTTTTAGAGGAATAGTTTACATTCTGGTCCCATTTATTTTTATTTTTTCTTCTTCCTCCACCTTCCTTTACCATCCGCCACCTTCTACCACTCTTTTCCCTTTTCCTCCTTCTCTTCTCCACCATCCACCATCCACCTTCCACCACCTTCTTCCCGTTCTCCCCTCTCTTCTCCACTATCCTTCTCCTTTCTAATCTAATCATTCACACCTACATCTAAATAACACACGTTTCCAAATAACTTATCAAGTAGGTTTGGATGCAAGAGTCAAATTGAGTCGTTTCATTTTAAAGGTCGACTTAAGTCAACCTAAGTTGACCTGAGATCTAGGTTGAGTTGAGTCAGTCTAGGACTCAAGTTGATCCAAGTAAGCTTTGACCCATTGAAGTAAGATAATCCAAATTTAAGTCAACATGAGTCGGCACAAATCATAGTTGAGCCGATTTGACTTGAGTCTAGATGAACCTAAGTTAGACTAAGTTCGGGATGAGTCGAATTGGTCCAAAACAAATCGAACTAACTCGGCTTGAAACTAGTTGGAGGCAAGTCGGTCCAAACAATTTCATTGAATTTAGTCTAATTAAGAAAGCGGATCTGATTTAAATTGAATCCAATTTAAATTGGATTAAAAAAAAACCAAATCTAGTTGATCTAGTTAAAATAAATGTAGATTATAAATCCTATCTGTTTTATTGGATCTAAATTGGATTTTTGAAATATCCAATCCATAATGAACCTTACTTCTGAAGAGTTATGTCTAAATGTTTGAGATTGACATGTAACATTTAAATGAAATTGCATGTTTTGAAACCTTATTTACAGTTTTTTTTTTCAAACGAGGGAACCAGATAATGATGGTAACTGTAGTACAATAATCCCAGTAGAGTTTAATGTATAACAGTTTCCCTGCATAATCGAAGTTTTATGCAAAGAAATAAATCCTTGACTTAACAAGTTCTATGTCATGCTACCTTTTCTTAGAAAAAAGTTGGTGTATAATTATATCAATGTTTTTGTTTGTTATTCCATATATTGTTACAAAAGAAATGTGCAAATGATGCATACAATGTTGAAAGAAAAACTCAAATTAAATCACAAAGCCGAAAAGTTCTTCACATGCTGTGTACTCTTTGATCCCTTCGAGATAAAATTCTCTAGCTCCACCATAGGATGAACAACCTTCCCAACATATCTTGATGCTTAAGCTTTCTTTTTCTTCTGTTTCCTTACTATTTTCACAACCAATTGGGTTGCTGTCACACTCTTGACGTATTTCTGTTTCATTGCCTCCATTATAAGTTACGTTGTCCCCTTTTTCTTCACTATTCTCCATGCCTAAATCTTCTTCATTTGGTGGTTCCTCCTTCACTCTTGAGTTTGTTACTTCTGAAACATGAGAGTTTTCTGGTGCAAAGTCTTCCTTTACATATGTGTCACTGCAATCTACTATAGATGGCAATGCAGAGACAACCTGCAATTTATTATATCAATCAAATAAAGTATAATCAACATATTATTAACAAAATGATTCTCTCACACCTAAGTAATAAGGAAAAGAGGGAAAATAAGCAATGTTATGAAAAAGAAAAAATATAGAAGTGAGTATTAACCGATGTAAAACATCAAGCTTAGATAACTCATGTTCAATCACAAATCGACTTAATCGTATACATTCTTGTCAGAGCGAAAGGTTATTTCTGACTTCACATACTTCTCATAGTTTATGTTGGAAGTTCCTCGTTAACTAGAGATAAAGTCAATTCACAATATATAACTGGATTAAAACCTCATAATCCAAGTTAGTTTTGTAAGATAGAGTTAGACTTAAAGTTTTAATTTTAGAAGCAACTTTTTTCAGCTGAATATGAAGACAAATATTGAGTTTTTCATTGACCTGGAACACTACCATAACTTGCTCTGAAGGTTGATCTACTATCAACAACTGATCTGCCTTCCATCAAATTTAACACAGACAAAGTCATTTTTTTTCGTTTTGGTGATTTATTAACCTATCACCAATCTCATTGAATTAAGAGAGATGTTAAAAACACATGCTTTTGAACACACTATCGCTTTTAAGTTGAAATTTTTTGGATATGACAAAATCAAACCCTTATCTTCATCTTATTTGGTGACTCTGTACCCTGATTTTATAGTTTTCTACAAATTTTAACCCATAAAAAAAGATTCTTATAGAAGGGTATTAGAAAGTATATGTTTCTGACACTCGAGCGTAAAATAATTTGTACAACTTTCAAATTTAACTCTTCAACTAGAATATTTCCTCTGTAAATCTTACCATATCCATTGTGAACCTTTCGTTTGGATTCTTTCTCAGACAGTTTTCTATCACGTGGACCAATGCAACTAGTTGTTGCTCATCATAGGAGCTGCTGACTTTGGGATCTACCAACAGTAGAAACTTTTGTTCTTCAAGAAGTGACCTTATCTGAGAATTTTGTGCAATGCGCATAAGGAATGAAATCAGTACAATATGACAGTCTAGTTATATAAATGGAAAAAATATGGAAGATAAAATGCTCAGTTTCTTATCATTAGGACTTGTGGCTTCAATTTAATGGAAATTGTTGAAGCCTAACAATGCACAGCTCAGTAGTAAGATTCCAAAGGTTATAAGAAAACTCCTAAATCAAGAAATGACTACGAGGAGCACAAGATTCAGAAAACAAAGTTAGACATGCTCCTCCAACAAATCTACGATCAAGTTTCAACACCTGAATTTGCTATTGGTAAAAAATGTGATGAATGTAAATATGTTTAAGTTACTACACGTATAAAGGCTCACTGCTATGGGATATATATGTGTTTTAAAAATGACTTTAGCTCTGTAAACTGAAGCACATAATGAATGGATATTGCAGAATTCTCAGAATGTTCATAGATGAAATGTGGACGATAAGAACAATAACACAATTTTTTCTCATATATGGTTGGACGATAATAAAGAAATGTGAAACATATTTGTTGCTCTCAAATAATCATCAATTGAAGTACCATATAGTTTATAGAAATCAAATCATGTGGCTCTTACACATTCAGTGGGACATCTCTCTCCTGATATTTTTTCTGTAATCATACGGCCAGTGATCAACTCCACAAGAACTATACCAAAAGAGTATACATCTGCCTTAGTCGATAGTATTCCACTCTCATAACACTCTGGTGCAGTGCGTCCACAATTCCTCATTCTTTTAAGTCTTTTGAGATTTTTTAATTCACATCTTTCTTTTCCAAACACAAAGTCTCCTACCTAATTCAGCAAATGGTTAGTTTGTTAAGATAGCAGGTTAGCTTACACAGATTGAAACTTGGCCTATAAATATATATATATATATATATATATATATATATATATATATATATATATATATATATATATATATATATATATATATATATGTTGCTCCACAGCATTAAGGTTAGAAGTAAGTACCAGTGGTTTCAACTCATGATTTAGAAGAATGTTACTTGGTTTTATTCCTCCATGTGCTATATTATTCTCATGTAGATAGTTTAGACCTCTGGCAACACCTATTGCAACTTTCACCCTTTCTCCCCAAGTCAGTGTTCTACCACTTTCTCCTGCATGATTCAGAACGTTCCTCTGGTATGAACATACTTTAACAAAGTTTGTGCACATAATACCCAAACCTCATTGAAATTTAACATTCACATTTTTATCCTTACTTGATAAGTACAGGTCAAGAGAACCGTTGCATGCCTTCTCATACACAATCAGCAATTGACTTAATCGTATGCATGAACCCAACAGCATGATCACGTTTTCATGTCTGGCATTTATAAGCAATTGGAATTCTGACATGAACACCTTCTGCTCCTGTAAGTTTGTGAATGCATGTTGCTTAATCACTATTTCCTGGTTATTCTCTAGCTGGCCTCTGAAAGCAGGTCCATATTCACCTTCACATAGAGAGTACTTAACTGAGAATCCTTCTGTAGAAGCTTGAAGCTCTTCATAAGTATATTTCCTTTGCAATCCACTGTTTGGTCGACTACTTTTGCAGATTGAGCAATCAGAAGACTTTGAATTTCCCAAAATGATTTGGCCTTCACTCCCATTCAATAAACTATCATCACAGCTTCCCTGTATTTGTGTTTTATCCTTGCTCACCATTAGTTTCTTATCTACTTCTTTACCCATTTCTTCTATCTCAAAGCTTCCCTTAATGTGCAGTTTTTCCTGGAATTGTTGGACAGGGTTTATCTGATCAATCATGTCATTGCTGATAGGTCTTACCCCGAACATCTCCTCATGGGGACTCCTCTGCACATCTTCTTCACCCTGTATCATCCGATCTTCATTTCTATGATCATTCTTGTGATTGGTTTTAACTGTCAATCTTTTACTGCTTTCTTCCTTGTATTGGTTTCTGTCGATCAATTCTTGTTCCTGTTTCTTCACTTGATCAGCCTTCATATGACCTATCATTCGGTTATTGTTAGATCTATTGAGACTCCTTGACTTAAAAAGTTAAAGAAACAAAGATAGCTGAAACCTAACTAGTATTCTCTTAAATGCTTAATCATGTAAAATCAATCAATTGTCTATTTATTACTTTTACCCATATGTCTTGCTTTCTACTTTGTCTACTATATATCTTAGCACTCTTGTAGTTTTCCTACATTACCTTGTGTACTACTCGTGGGGAGATCATTTGAATATGAATTTTCTAGAGAAGAATCTTGAATTTCACAACACTCAATTGATTCTTCTATTCCTTGTAAGGAAGATAGAACCTGAAATAGCCCAAAGAATGTGTAAGTTTCAAATGATAAGCTGTTGACAACGTATTGTATAAAATTGTTCATAACACTATTCTTCCTTTCCTGTATTTAATTGCATTGTGAACATGTCATGACTGGTTTATTTTACAATTATTCTTTGTTTTCCTTAATTAAAATGTGAACTGTATACATGTTCTTTAATGTAAATAAATAAAAAGTAGATACCTTTTCACATTGTTATCTTGGTTTTAAATTTTAAGGCCATCATTATCCTAGAAATTCTGGGTATGGTTTCCTATAGCTCTGGTGTATCAAAGAGCTTCATATTCAAGGATTGAATGAACTTTTCACGTGAAACCATAAAAGACATAAAATTGTATGTTGCTGTGAAACAACTTCTCCCATACATTATTTGTGGAATTCTTTTATCTTGGCTTTGTCCATATGTTGAACTTCAATGTTTCCTTGTTGAACTGCTATAAAATCACTTTTGGGTTCTAGCATTTCAGTTTAGCCTCTTAGATATATAGTTAAATCCAGCTACCATACGTTATATAATTAAAACATCAGTATACAATAGTTTACAATCTTTCAAGCTCCATGTGCTTTCATTGAGAGAAAGCATGTCATGATTAGTGTCAAACAAATAAAATCATTCCAAAGTTAAGCCTAAACTTCTAAGAGTTGGCAATCCGTGTAGTGTCAAAACTTTCATGTCTAAGTTGTACTTGTGCTTTATGCATGGTTCAAGTTCAAACAGCCTTTATGATCATTAGGATATAAATTTATTTAGAGACCTCATCTGAAAGATTAAGCCATTAGGATGACTAGTTTTCTTCACATTGACAAAATCCATCTTCTGATATTTGCTTTACATGTCCTGCAGTTCTTTGACATATATAATTTTACTCTATAGATTGTTATTTATCTAGTAACTATCAATCGTTCAAATTGACATATTCTACATCACTTGTACTTACCACATTCATTGAATATCTATCATTGGGATTCTTTTTGAGACATTGTTCTGTTACTTGGACCAACCATACAAGTTTTTCTTCTTCACAGGAGTTACTGATTTTCCCATCCAACAACGGGCGGTACTTCTTTCCTGTCAGTAGGGGCCTGGCCTGGAAGGGAACAAAAATACAAAGAAAGGATTTGGTGTGGTGCACATAAGCAACAAAATTAGAATGGGAGCAGCTAAACTCCAAACCAAATAGTGAGTTTTGTAAGAAATTTTTACTCAAACAACATTTAGTCCCTGGAGTTTTTGGTTTTGTGACAACAAATGGCCTATTCAAAATGAAACATTGACGAACACAAACATGATGTAAAACATAGTTTGCGAATAAAGTGACCTCTGCACTGTATTCACACAAAGAAATATGACGAATGAAAAGAATTAGCTACCTCAACAATATATTTGCATGGCATTAAAGAGTTTATGCTACTTTAACAAATCATATATCTATATCATGTTTTGATGAGTGGAAAATTTGGAATGTAGTATTTCTCCATAAAGACTTTTAAGGAAGAAAAATAATGAGAAAAAATGAAATGAGTATTTCTATATATAAGTTAAAATTAGGTTGTTAAAACTCTCTCAAATAGTTTCTCTAAATTTTTATTTCTTAACGTGTGCATAAGTTAACTTTAACATATGGAGAGACTCATCTCATTTTTTATCTTCTTATTTTTTTCTCTCCTGGAACTCTGTTAAGAAAAAAATGTTCAAATAGACCCTAATTTGCATATTGATATATCAACTTATTAACATGATTTTCTTACCCAGTTAACAAGGCTTTTTCCATCTGGTAATTTGTCCGCAGCCCTCCGGCCACTGATCAGCTCCAAAAGAACCACACCAAAGGAGTATACATCTGTCTTATAAGATAGTTTTCCATTTTCCAGATACTCAGGTGCTGAATATTCAGAATTTCTTACACTTTTATCTTTTCTGGATTTCTTTGGTCCAACTTTCTGTTGTCCGAAGTGGAAATCTCCAATCTATATATATATATACACATAAATAGAAATTTCTTAGAAGATAACATAATTATACTGCACTATAACTTTAGAAACACAAAGAAAAGCTTCATATACACCAAGGTTCAAGTAAGTACCAGTGGGTCAAACTCATGTGTTAGAAGAATATTACTTGGCTTTATATTTCCGTGGATTATGTCTTTCCCATGTAGGTACTTCAAACCTCTGGCAGTACCCATTATTACTTTCAGCCTTTGCTTCCAAGTCAATGACTTGAAACTTCCCCCTGCATAATATTTAAAATTTTTCCCATTTATCTTCATGTCAATAGCAAATTCAGTTCTCTATCACCAAAAGGCAAAAAACAAATTCAATTCTCTAGTGCAATTCCAAGCATAAAATGCTTAAACTTCACTTTAATTAAAGCCCATCTTAGTCCTTACTTGTTAGGTACTGCTCAAGTGAACCGTTGCATACTTTCTCAAACACAACCATCAGTTGGCTTTCATTTGTACATAAACCCAACAGCATGACCACATTTTTATGTCTAGCACTGATGAGCAGCTTTGCTTCTGATTTTATTATCTTCTGTTCTTGGGAGGCATTGACTTGATATTTCTTAACAACAATTTTTACCCGTCCCTCTATAAGGCCTTGGAAAGTAGGTCCATCTTCATTTCCAGATAGAGAGTTCTCAGTGGAAAATCCTTCTGTAGCTTCTAGAAGTTCATCATAAGCAAAGTCTTCTGAGCATGCATTGTTTGGTCGTCTACTTCTACAAATAGAGCATGCAGAGGATTTTGAATTCTCCAAAATTGTTTCACCTTGGCGTCCATCCTGTAAGTTCTCATGGAAGCTTCTCTGTGTTTGAGTTTTATCATGGACCAGCTGATCAACCTCTGGTATTAATCCTACCTCCATCATTTTAGCAAAGCTATTTCCTTCTTGATCTTGGCTCAGTTGGTCAACTTTTGTGTGGCCCATTATGCCATCAACACTAATTTTTTGTGTTCTGATGCCCTCCATATGGAGTGTGCTTGGAATCTGTTCCTCAAACTCATTCAGCTGATCAATTTCTCTCTCGTCCATTCTGTGGTCATTCGCTATCATCTTTCCTGAGCTCCTATCCTTCCCTCGAGACCTTCTTTGCTTCTGTTCTTCGTTATGTCCGAGTTTATCAGAGTTTCCCTGGTTTGCTTTGTAAAAGAGATTATTCTCCCCACCAAGTATGCTCTCAATTTGCTCGACTTTCTGATTTTTCTGATCAGCTTTAGTTTTTGTTGAACCCACATCTGTTTATTTTTAAAGACTATTGTCACCACCAGAAAATGAAACAAAGAACAAAGAATTATCTTAACCCACAAAGTAAATTGTGTCTCCTCAAGTATATCTAAGGGGGTTCGGTTTGAATATAGAATATACAAGCTAAACATTCCTTGACATACTTGCGTCTTATTAAATCAAAATATGCTTAGATTTTTGCTACACTCTCCCGGAAAGCAATATATGTCGAAACATGCTTGAAAATTTACAATAAATTAACGCATTATTTAGTAATAATAAAACACTTCGTACCAATGCCAACGAAGGTTGGCACAACTACGAGGATCAAACTGTACCAACTTAGTCCTTGGTTATCAGTTTTGGGATACTGTGTAGACCAATTTAAAAAAATGTAGCGACTCAGATTTTGCTTTGTTCCCTACCCGTGGTCCTTCATTGTTACGTCTTTTGTACGTACCAAGAATAGGACTATTTTTACAAGGTATAACCTATATCCTGTCCCACCCCTCTTTATTTGGAGGCTGTTATGTTCTTCCAGCTTATGAAATAGCCCTTTTTAAACTTTCAATTTCTTGAAATTTCCTATAAAATCACCTACAAACTCTTCTACAAATTTCTGCTTTCCTCTTTGTATTTATACTTTTCTTGTTCTGAATTTATTTGTTACCTTGAGAACCATTTATTTCTGGCACACTTCTCGAATCTGATATAGCTGGAGTAATATCTTCTGTCATGTGGTCGAGTTCACTCTCTGCTATGCCTTGTAATGCAGAAACAACCTGAAATTGCACAAGTGAAGCGATGTAAGTTGACATGGTATACGTGAGGCAATAATAAAATAGACAATTGAACATTTTTATCTACTTGCAATAATTACAAATCTGAGTACCTATTCTTACTAGGTTTTATTCTCTAGTAAGTCAGAAAAGTTAATCTCATCCCTTCTAATCATGGTCTATATTCTAGGTTCAGACCGGAAATGACCTCGTTAGCAATTAAGGGTTAGTGCACATTGTTATTTGCATGTTTATCATGCATACTTGAGTATTATCCTTCCATATTCTTAATGTGCAATTTATCTTTGAACTTGGAAATTTTCTTGTATCTACATCTTTAAGCTATCTTGAAAATTTATTTCTTATTCATAGGGTATTCTTAGTATGATTTTTTACTTTGAAGGGTAAAAAATGATTTGGGATGGTATTAGATCATTACTCATTAAATGACGTGGAGTTTCAGTCCAGATTTTAACCGTATTGCTCTCTAAGATCTTATACTCAAAGCTTCAATTGTACTGTACATTTTTATGTTGTCTATGATCCTAGTATTTTGTATGCCACGATGAGCTTTGACTCATTCAAATTGAACTAGAAGACCCTTTGTAAGAGGTAAGCGTAAGCTTCTTATTATACTCATTCTTTATGCTTTTTAAGATCATACTTACAGCGGAACCAAACTCCTTGCTACTAAGACCAGCAAGCAATGGCAAAGTAATGTATATTTTTGTTTATACGAAGTGGTGCTCTTGCCGGAGTTATAAAAGCATTCAGCGTTTTGCCTTATTATACTGGATTATAAATATGCAGAACTTCGTTTTGTAGTTTGCATAGTGTCATTGACACAAGAAAATTTGTTGGAACTTACCATATTCATTGATGACCTTTTCTTAGGATTCTTTTCTAAACATTCTGCTATTACTTGGACCATCCAACGAAGGTGATCCTCTTCGTATGAATTTCTGATTATGGGATCCACCAATTCTGAGTAGTTCTTCTTTTTAAGAAGAGGCTTTGCCTGAAAGGAAAAAGGAAAATATCAACTGTGTATAGATGTCACAAGCAACAAGTTAGTTTATGGAGAATTACCTTATGCATAAGTTAAAAGATAAGAATTTAGAGAAGTTATGTGACAGTTTTTACAAGTCAACTTAGGGAGAAGTTCATTTCTTCTTCCTTCTTGGTTTTCTTCTGGAAGTACTCATGGACTAGCTTTTCCAAACAGACCAAAAGTATCTTCAGAAGAAAATAGAACATATTCGTAATAATGTGTAGAAACAGAAACTGAGACATATTAAACCTTTTCTTAGGATATTCTCAGCCTCATGCATGAACTCGTGAGCAAAAACTCACTATTGATCAGTATTTTGATAATTTGCGAGCTGTATGTGGAAATTATGCTGTGTCTTACCCATTCAACAAGGCTTTTATCTTCTGACGTGAAATCTGTAGTCCTTCGCCCAGCGATCAACTCTAAAATAACTACACCAAAAGAGTATACATCTGCCTTTGATGATAATTTCCCTTTCTCCTGGTATTCTGGAGCTACGTATTCATAATTCTCTTTGTTTTTATTTTTGTAGGACTTCAATTCTTGTTCTTTCCCAAAGTTGTAATCTCCAATCTAATTATATGTGTATCATTTAAAATAAAAGTTAGTTCCATTAATGGCAAAAAAATTATAACTAATTGACATTAACTGAAGATGTCCAACAAATATAATTGAAATTTAACAGATAGGAGAAATACGATGGCACAAGGTTGTCAAGTTTCAGGTATGTACCAGTGAATTGAAGTCATGTGTTAGAAGAATATTGCTTGGTTTTATATTGCAATGAACAATGTTATTGTCATGTAGATACTTGAGGCCTCTGGCAAGGCCTATTACCACTCTTTTCCTTTCTTTCCAGGTCAATGGTCTGGAGCTTTCTTCTGCATAATTTAACAAGTTCCTTTAGCATGACATTTTTAATGTGTCTTTTTTCATACGTATCAAATTCTACTGTCCTTTATTTATATATCAAATTCTGCATATAGCACATGTCTTACTTGATAGGTACTTGTCAAGTGAACCATTGCAAGCATACTCATATACAGTAAACAGGAAAGATTCTGCTGTAGATGAGCCCAAGAGCGTAATCACATTCTTATGTCTAGCTTTGAGGATGGTTTGAATTTGTGACTTTACTTTCTCCCTTACTTGAGTTTTAGTGACATCATGCTTCTTAACCACTAGTTTCATTCCTCCTTCCAGCTGGCCTCTGAAAGTGAATAGAGATCCACTTTTGGAGAGACAGTTCTTCAATGAAAATGCATCTGTGGCTGCTAGGAGTTCTTCATAAGTAAATTCCTTTTGGCCCACAATATTTGGTCGTCTAATTTTGCAGACAGAGCAGAAATTGTACATCGAATTTTCCAAAATACTTTTCTCTTGCTCTCCACCATCCAATATAGCAGCACTGAAAATGCTCAATGTCTGTGCATGATTCTTACTCAGCAAATCATCTATTGGTTGATCAATCATTTCCTCACTCATTTCTGGATTGCTCCAGTCCCAATTCTCACCATGGAAGAAGTTGTTTCTCCTCTCTTCATCTTTGCTTGGTTGATCAGCTATTTCCTGAGCAGGTCCTTGATCCGTTTTAATCATAATTGCTGTGTCCCCCACCATCTCAAGGGACATGTTTTGCATCTGTTCATGATGGTGGCCTTGCTCAGCTCTTTCTATTTTATCTATCATTTGATTACTATTTATTTCTGTTCCATCCATGCTCAGGTGATTCGGACTAGCTGGAAATATATTTTCATTGATATTGGCTTTATCATTCGAGCAACCCTCTTCCTCATAGGTCCTAATTTGTATCTGGTTCTGTTCATCATCTTCAAGTTTTCCTATCATTAGATTGTTCTTAGTTGCAATAAGGTGTTCAAAGAGATTATACTGAAACATGCAATGAAACAAGGCCACAATATCCTAATTCAACATTTAAATCATTAAAAATTGAAAATAGAAACGCCTAGTTGTTATGATTACTATGTGGGCTAAAATCAAATAGTATTCCAGAACTCACTCTTAGGGAAAGGATCAATGTCGTCGAAAAGATGTTTATATGGAACACTTGGTAAACTTTCATCATATGTCTCATGGCTGTTACATGGTATTTCATCTGGAACATCTAAAGGCCCTCTTAGTCGAAGTATCCGATCGTTACTCTTTAATATAGATATACCACAAGAAAGCCTCTGCAGGAAAAACTCCTCATCTTTCTTCATTTTCCTGTGAACCAAGAATACTTTTTAGACTGATATGAGGTTCTGTTCAGATTACTGATGAAATCAAAGATCTTTTCATTTGATATTTGCCTGCGTTTTGAAAATTTTCATTTCAAGTTATACAGATTTTACATTTATTTCAAGCTGGGGAATCCTAATTGCTGAACCACAAAAATGGATTCAGTGTCACTAAGCTCAATTTTATCATAAAGTCGAAAACAAATAAATATCACTAAGCAAGCATTTACTAATACAACATTGAACTAATTCATCTTTTCTCAATTTATCATTCTTATTTTGCTCATAGCTATTTGATTTGATTTTCCTCTATTTGTATGCAAGTCTACTTGAAACTTCTTAGATCTACTCAATACTATAGTCTTAACACTGGCTGAATTATCTGATGAGTTAAATTGTCTTCTAGGCATGACATGCTTGAGATCTTTAGCTGGTATCTTAAATTATTATCCAGGAGTAGAGTAAGATTTCAACAGATATACTTGACCAATAGTTTAAACTTCTATTCTCCTGCCTTTTTCCTAAAATAGATTCTAACTAAGATTATGCAATCAATTGAAGTATCAAATTTGTTTGAATTTTTGCTGTATGCTACAAACAGCATACTTGAAGTTGTAAAAGGAAGCTGAATAATTTAAGAAGAAAAATATTACACTCCATTCTGTAGAAAGATAAGATTTGTATATGCTGCATGAGTTAGTGGATTTAACAGATATGTTGTGATAGTCTTCAGATCAGGTGGTTGAGAAAAATTATCTCCGAAAATGATTTTGTCCTCTTATCTACATTTTTTATCCCAGAAGTTTTACTTTGGTGCCTTAGAATGTATCTGTTAGACCAAATTGATCATCCCTCAAACTAGTTTGCTCAACTTGGTGACAGGTGACAAATTGTGACAATCATATGAATGTTTGTCACGTCATATGAATGTTTTTCAGATGTTACATCATATGAATTTTGTCAGATGTTCAGCACTCTTAGAACCAAAATCTGACTAGAGCATCAATTTGGTCTAACATAAACACTTTTAATAATCTAATCAAGAAAAAATCACACTTAAAGGACTAAGTTGAAGCATATAATGTAGAAAGGAACCAAAATATTATTTTAGCTAAAATTATTTTATAGCTGGTTTGCCTAGTCATGTTATAAGTGACACATCTATGTGTTGGAAATCCTCCCCGGGAATAACAATACAGCATAACGTGCCATCTTGAAGTAAAAAATGTCACAAGCTAAAGCAGTCATGTTTTTCTATGATGTTACTACATGCAATTCCAGTTCATATGCCCTTGCTTTAAAAAATAAAACATGTAGTGAATTCTGGTTTTCAGTTAGAGTTTGCCTGACCTGTCAAGTATCACCCAAGTTGCCTGTAGGTCTATGGCTACTTCTAAAGCCACATCTTTTAGTGAAGATCCTGTAAACAGCTTTATCTTTAGTCCAACCTGCAAATACCATGCACAATTTAATAAATTGCAAAAATAGTAAAGCATGCAACATGACAGGCATATCATATCATTTTCTGTTAATTATCTCTTGCTACGAACGAAACAAATACAGGGCTGCATCTTAGTTAAATAACTGAATGAGCAGTTTACATAATTGATTGATTTTCATTCACATTTGCTATCAATTATAGTGTGGCAATTATGCAATAGATTCTTGAGCATGTATCTATCCCTTATTAAAATTGAGACAGTGGCAGAATGGTCCACACCTTGGCCATTGGAGTCTGAAAATTTTACTTAGTGTGAAAGATATGAAATTTAATCGTAGTTTGTCATATAATTTCTATAAAATTCAAGTATGATTTACACTGCCTGCTTGAACATATGGCTTTTCCTACCCAAAACCCCCCTTAAGTAAAAGCACGTATGGTGACCTTGCTCTAACACCAGAGTTGGGTTTTCCTTTTGAGAAAAGATTCATTAGGAGAGATTTCATAAATCTGACCTAAAGTCCAATCCACGTATGGATGGACATCACTTTCGTCCAAAAACCTTAAAATAATAGGATTATGAGTTTTTTTTCTATACGGTCCTCCATTCTCTTACACTCGGTTAGATTTCCAACAATTTTACACTCTTGCTATTATCACTTAGAATATAATGAAAGTATTTCTTAATGCTAAGTTAAAAATAAAGATCTATTTTACATTAACTTTGCTAGTGTGATTCCCACCTACCACACAAAAAATATCATCACACTAAGGCACAACTTTGATACTTCCTATTGGTACTTATCAACTTGCAACAAATCATGAAGCTTCTTTTTCATCATTATTATCCAGGCAAAGTTCAACAGAAAACCAAAGATAGAAAGGAGGTTTATTAAACAGTACTCATATTACCTTATTTGATTCATATTGTTTGGCAATCTGAGCAAGTTCCTCGTTGTTCAGGTACTCTTCTTTCTTCTTTGCAAGTACTTTGTCGACGATTCTCTGGTTTACTCCGACCAACCGCTTATCCACCGTGATTCTGTATCCCACTACAAAAGGAATTGGAGGAAAGGAAACAAAAGAAGTGATTGATCAGTAAAATTTGCTCAAAAGGGTTACAACGTTCTTCATCCTGAGCTACTAAAACACTACATTAGATCCTGGTATTTTTTTTTTTTCACTTTCTTCATATTACAGTTTAACTATTCTTTTTTAAGGGCATGAATAACTAGAACTTCTGAAAACAAGTAATCTGTTAAAAACTTCAAATCTGTTAAAGAATACGTACTGGGAGTATAAACCTCATGCAGGATTGCAACTACGGTCACCATATCTTCAGGCTCAAGTGATAAGGCCTTTGTAATCCAATAAAAAACTCTTAAATTAAGTACTTTAGATGCATCCTGTATCACCACCACATTCTTTGCTGTTGTGGCCATGAATTATGTTTGCTCAATCTCTTTGCAACTGAACTTTAGGTGGTGAAAAGGTGTTCAAGTGAATAGAAACACAAAAGGAGCCACAAAATTGACATAACTTGCTACCAATGCCAGTGAGAAATTACGTCGAACACAACAACTCCGTTAGGAGTTACAGATAGAAGCAGAACTTAGCAGATCTTTGATTGAAGATGAATCCATGGATGGTTAGTTATAAGGGACATGGTGGAGACAAAATGTACATACAAATTGAGAAGTAGCATTTCGAGTTAATATCGGGTATTGTAAGTAAATGTCCCTCTTTAATGTCACGAATTCACAGCTAAAACTATGTTTTGGCAAAATCTAAGCTCATTGTACTAGAAAACCCATTGTCACTTTTTCTGGTTGTACTCAGACACATGACAAAATTATGACTAAGTTGATGAAAAAAACAAAGAAAATTTCCTTGTTGAGACACAAAATTACTAAGCCGGCCTAAGGTTTGAAGCACTTATATTCCATTCCGACTTCAACCATGCACTATGCGTGATCCATCAAAAGCCTAGATAGTAAGCCATGGATTCTATGTATGTATTTTGTGCATTTGTGTATGGAACTCACAATGTTCTTTTCGAAACATATAAAGCCTTGAGAAGTAAAACCAAATTGCCATTGTAATATTTTAATCCATGCAAAAAATATTGAACTTAGGCAAAAGTGAAATTGTGTCTTTACCTGTGTTTTTAGCTATGATCCTTATCGTTGGTTCCTTCTGGGTATGGCTAAAATCTATGGGGAGTTATGTTCTAGAATTAATATAATTACATTTTTTTTATTACTGTAATTTGCTTAGTCCTTGACTCTGCTAAATATGTTTTGGTTATTCATAATTTTAAAATAAATTAATGAACATTCTTATTTTAATGTTTTAAAATATATTAAAAAAAATTTAAATTACTAACAACATTTCAAAAAACAAATAAAACACAAAAAACGAATCAAAATATTAGTGAACCATGAATTAAAATTTTGTTTTTTTTCCCTTACCTTCATTATAAATTGGCGGACCTTAGAGGGGGCCATGGCCCCCCAACTCCCAAGAATTTTTAATTTTTTTAAAAAATATTTAAATATATATATATATATATATATATATATATATTTAAATTGATTTTTATTTTTTTTTATAAAATATAATATTTAATATTAATAAATAATAAAATAAAAATTAAACATAATAAAAGATAATAAAATTTATTGAGATTTTTTTTTCTCTCATTTTAAGTTTCGTATCCATCTATTATTTTTACATCCTTTCTTTTGTTTTTCATTTTCAAAAAGAGATAGAAAGTTAGACATAAATTCATGTTCTCACTCTCAATTCTCATATGTTCTCTTTTAAGATGAAAAAAGTAATTCTCTCATTTCTTTTGATAGAAAAATATTAGTTTGATATTTAATTTTTTTTTAATCTTCTGAGTTTTTGTATATTTATTTTTTTATGAATATAAAAAGAAAAGTTATGTATTATATGTTTTTTCATAACTATTTCTTAAATGTGACTTAACTATCATATTTGTTTTTCTAGTTATTATGTCTCTCAATTTTTGATTAGATTTTGATAAACTATTTTTTAGTCTTAATTTTTTTTGAATAGGTATATTGATGAAAAATAAAATAATAGATTTATTTTTTTAAAGTGATAAAAGGAATATACCTTTCAAGATGAAAACAATAGGAATCCACCTCTTCACCTATTTTCAAGTATGTTAGGAATTCAATTGTTGAATTAGAGAACCATTTCTTAAGATTCAAAGAATTAGAAGGGGAAGTTTCATATTAGTTCTTTTAAATGATAGGTGGAATGTTTCATATTAATCCTTTATAACTTATTATAAGAAAACGTTCTCAAATATTATAATATATAGGGGAATAGATGAAGTTAGAAAACTTATTTAAAATGAGTTTCATATCAAATATAATTTCAAAACTATAATTTTTTTAAAGAAAAACATACAAGGATTTCAATACTAAATTATATATACTTTTGTTATTGCTAATAATAATTAAATATATAAAATTTGAATATATTATTTTGGCTCTTTCAAACTCTTTTATCAAGATCCGCCAATATGCATCTCCACAGTAACAACAACAAAATTTGAATACTCTCTTTCGCTGTACCACGTGGTTGTCATCGCCACTACTACAAGACATTGATATCACTGTGTCTTATATGTTTTTGAAGGTTTTTTTCAGAAAAATTATTTTGAAAATTTTATTCTACAATATATAATATATCTTGTATATTTTGAAAAGTTTGTTTCAGAAAGCTTGTTGTATGGCATAGATTTTGAAAATCATATTTCAGAAATATTATTTTAGAAAGCTCATTCTTGAATACATCTTATATATTTCAAAAATCTTGTTCTAGGAGTTTTATTCCAGAAATTCTATTATGAAAATTTTGTTCCAAAAATTTTAAAAAACTTGTCCAAGAAGATTTATGAAACAGATACTTTGAAAGTTACCATTATAAGAAAGTAGAATGATTATTCTAAAAAGTCTGAGGGTGCAGATTGTAATAGAGAAAGTATGAGAAGAAAAGACCCATATATGTGATCTTTTAACTTTTTGTGCTTTTCTTTGCAAGGGGTATAGAGATTCAGATTTGCCAATTGCTTCCTGCACCCATCAAATTTCAACATACACCCCATCAATTATGTAAAATTTATGCTTCGGAATGATATTTTACTCTTTCGAAAATAGAAATTCAGACAAATATTTCCCACCTTCTCCACCTATTCTGGATTACATGTTTAGAAAACTTATTTTAGATTCTGATTTCGAGAAACTTTACCTTCACCATTTCACCCACTAGATACCTCTGCTAGTTTATTATAACGACATGGTTTCGCTATTACAATTTTAATAAATAATTTAATGTGTTTAAACGACAGTGTTTTGGTCATCGCTTTTATTAATGTTACAAAAAGCCCTCTAATAAAAGTAACAGTGGCGCGATAGTGTTTTGGTGCTCTCTTTCTTTTATGAAAACCCTCTCATGAATGTAATAGTGGTTTTGAAGCCATTATTTCTTGTCTTCAAAGTTTAAAAAGTAATTTCTTTTAACAATGTTCTTTTTCTTTATACTTTATACAGTTATTTTGATTTTTTCTTTCAATACATTTAAATGTATAAACATATATTATTGTCTCATTCATGATTTTTTTTTTGAAAATATTCATGTTTGTATATTTTATGATCGATGTAATAAATGATTTCAGTTTGATTCATATTTTGTTTATAGGAGTAATTCATGGATACAAGTTTGAGTCCTTTGGGTTAATTATGGTGGTAGTAAAGGTTGTGAAGTTAAAAAACACTATCCTAGCAAGAGTAAAAAATATGAGTCTATTATTTCTTACATATATGTTTGTTGTAAGGAAGGTTTGCGAATAACAGATAAAAGAGACTTTAAGACCAATAACCCTCGACTTGAAACAAGAACAAGATGTACAACAAGAATGAAAGTTAAAAGAGTCAATGAAAGCTATAAAATAGTTGATTTTATTGATGATCATAATCATCCACTTCATCCACCAAAAGCAGTTCATCTATTAGTTTTCAACGAAAAATAACAAATTGTTAAGAATATGAACTTGAAATGGCAAAACATGCAGGGATTCAACATAAGGCATCATTTGATTTGATGAGTAAAATATGTAGGAGGTAGAGAGAATTTTTGCTATACACGAAAAGATGGAAAAAACTATCTGAATTCAAAGAGGAAAAAGAGATATGGCATATGGTGAAATTGGAAACTTGTTACAATATTTCCAACAACAACTAATAGATAATCCTTCATTTTTTTATGCCTACCAAATGGATATGGAACAACAAATAACAAACATATTTTGGGTTGATGCAAGAATGTTACATGACTATCACTGTTTTGGAGATGTCATTTCATTGGATACAACATATTGTACAAATAGAGATTATAGACCCTTTGCAATTTTCTCGGGATTTAATCATTATAGAAGAGGAGTGATATTTGGGAAAACCTTATTGTATAATGAGACCATTGAGTCCTTCAAATGGTTATTTCAAACATTTTTGTAGGCACACAATCAAAAAATTCCACAAACTATTTTTACTGATCAAGATCAAGCCATGAAAAGAGCATTAGAGGACATTATGCTTGCGACAAAGCATGGTTTATGCACATGACATATAATGAGGAGTGTATTAAAGCATCTTGGAAATTTAATAAAGAATGAGTCACATTTCTTTCGAGATTTCAAGAAGTGTGTGTATGATTATGAAGAAGAAATAGATTTTGAAAACTCATGGAGAGATTTATTGGTGAAATACAATGTTGAAGAAAACACAATTGAATTCAGTATATTAGAAAAAAGAGAAATGGGAAACATGTTATATGAAGAATGCTTTTACGCTTGGCATGAGGAGCACACAACTAAGTGAAAGCATGAATTCATATATAAAGAGTTGCACTAGACCTAATTTGAATATCAATCAATTTTTTAAAAAACTTGAATGGATTGTTCAAGAAAAAAGATATAATGAGTTACAACATGATTATGAGATGCTGTAAAAGATACCAAGAATGATAGTACAAAGTTCACTCTTATTTCGACAACTTTCACATGTGTACACTCCTCCTATGTTCAACTTGTTCCAATGAGAATGAAATCTAGTAACTGCAACAAACATAATTGAAAGGAAAGAAACAAATGCATGTTGTCAGTATATCATAACAATGGTGGATGAAAAAGGAGAATGGAACATTTCACATGAGTTATACTTAGAGAATGAAGAGTGGACAATTACTTGTAGTTATAGAAAATTTGAGCAATGGGGAATATTTTGTTGTCATTCATTAAGAATATTCTTTTGTAAGGATATCAAGCCTCTCCCAGAAAAAGATATATTGAAGAGGTGCACAAGACATGCACGAAGCAATACAATGATTGATCATGGTGGAAAGCCAATTAGTGTTGATCCTAGATTGGAAAACTCAAAACAGTATAGGAAACTATGTTCAAGACTTTTAATATTAGATCATGATGTATCAAATGATTCAGAAGCATGCACTATGGTTTATGAAGGGGTGTTAGAACTTGAGAAGAAAGTGGTTGTGATTCGATTGAATAATCAATCACATGGTACTCATGGTATCACTATTGAGGCAACACAACATGTGGTTGAATCTTCAACATCCAAAGATATTGGCTTTAAGAAGAAAGACAATCAAAAACAAAAGAAGTGTAGATGTTTGAAGAGTTGGGTTGATGAATTAAAACAAAATAAAAGAAAAGTGAAACCTTCAAAACTTCAATCAAGTCAACATTTAATGGGGTCATCAACTTCAGACCCATTGGAGTCATATTAAGTACCTTCTTTGTCTCAACTATGTCAAATAAGCTTCACTAGCATGCTTATGGTATGTACATTTATTTAGAATTTAACAATAACTTATGACAATAAGTAGCATGTTTATTATAGTTACTCACATTCATCTTATTTTATTATTTGTTTATGATGGTTGCAATATTGCATCAAATCAATCATTAAAATTTAGTTAGGCCATTTTAGATGTTGCATCATTCCAAAATTTCAATGAAGCTTTATTAGAGATTGAAGGAGCTCATGATTAGTTGTTTGTAAAATATGACTAAGTTAATGTTTTTTTAGTTATGAAATTTGATATGTTTGCCTATTCAACTTTGTAGCATCTATTGTATGAATGAGAATGAAAAAGAAGTGTTTCCATCAACAACTTTGTAGCATCTATATAAGAAGAAACTTTGCCTCAAAACATAAACTAGATACTACAACAGGAAGCTATGCTTCAAAAAGATAAATTAGATATTACAATAGTAGTTGTGTTTCAAAATCCATTCTTCTAAGCTTCAAGGTAGCACATGTCTTCTGAAGGTGGAGGATATGCAATTGCTATTTTGAACTCTTTTCAGTAACTGAATTCATATGTTCCTCAAGAGCTTGAACGTTTGCTTTGAATCTGATGATCATTGTCGCACTGTCATAATGGAGCTGTTGAGCTTGGTATAACAATAATGCCAATCAGAGATGGCCTTTTCTGTTTCCCTTGTTAGAAAGGAACATGCCTAGTTGCAGCATTTGAAAGGAGCCTTTGCGAATAGTGGATCTAAGTACTTAATTCCCAAGCAAATTGGAGATTGTTGCTTTCTTTCGTAATTACGACAAAAGTTTTTGCCAGAGATATCTGATCATTGAGTTGTCTCGTGACTGAGTTAGAGTTTAACATCTCTTCAGTAATATTAAGGCCTACCATAATCTTATCATGCTTCTTTGTACAACAGGATTCAAAGCTACTAGCTACAAAAGGATAACAAGAACCTAATCAACATCTATTCTACCCAAATGTAATAATATTATATTATAATAATATCATAATATGCCTCCCCCCTTGAGAGTCGTTGAAAATCAATCTAGCAACAATACTAAAGGATTTACAGTTATCCTAAAATTTAGAAGTTCAAAATGCATCTTAAAATTGTGACGATTGTTTATTTCTTTGTGCATAGTTTTAGAAGATTCAAAGCAGTATACTAACTCAATTAAAGTTATTCCATGAACAAAAATAGGCTATTCAAAACAATATAGGGACGCCCAATCGGAAACACCTCCATTTGCGTGTACAACAACGTCGTGGATGTTTGTCGGAAAGGGAAACTAATTAGACAGGGAACAAACCTTGCATAGCGCTAACAACGATGATGACACCGGCTTGACTATCCGATGGTGCTACCTGTTGCATCGCAGAGGCCTTAGTGGCGAAGACAAGACACAATAGTTAGTCTATGAAGATGAAGAAGCCTTGTGAGTGAATGGCTGGTGGCCCTAAATCCATTCTGAGAACCCACTATTGTTCAACTTCATGGTTATGAAAATCATCCTTTTGCTTTGTTTTCTCAGTTCATTACAAGAAGAGTTTCCCCAAATAACAATTAACCTAAAACATAATAAATTTTATAATTTAAACACAATTGTTTCGATTAAAGTTAATATATATTATTAAATTAAGAAAACACTAAAGTGATAAGAACACACTATCACTTAAATACATTAAATATATTTATTTAAGTCGTAACAGTAGAGAAACCGAACTACTATGTATCACAAAAAACACTTTCCACACTTCAGGATACTTGTCACGGATTGTCTCAATTTTTCAAATCACTAACACTTTATGAGTAGTTCCACCAAACACATAGAAAACTAGCATAAAACAACCAAGGGTAAAATGGGAATTCCAAAAAATGACGAGGTTTAGATAGAAATTGATGAGAATTCAGATTGGTTCTCTAACTTGTTTGACCCAAGAACATTGGAAACGATGAGTTTGTTTTAAAGTATGTATCTATAATTTATGATAATCTATAAACTATAATACAGGGAAGACTAAAAAATCTATAATACATACAATGGAATCTATAGAACCATCACAGAATTCAAAATTTTAATCATCAGTCAAACAGAAAAACAAAACACATAAATTTAACTAAAAGTGGAAATTTTGACATACTCATATTTTGTGACACGTAGCATCCTGAACCAATATGGTGTTCACTTTACAATGCAGCATTTGGCAATGTTTCCCTTCTTATACTTGTCATTTACTTTTCAAAAGATGGTTAGAGAAGATGCTTGAAGTAAAAAGCAAGGAGCAGAAGACATGTAAAGTTCTTATGCCACTATCTATTTATAATACAATTGACAGGATCACAAAAAAACAAGTTTCTACACGTGGTATCTTCTAAGCAATCTTTCATTTCAAAATTCAATTTTTTTTTACCTCTTTAAGTATTTTTTACATGTATCTTTTCCTCAGCTTGCCACGTATGCATCTTCACTTTCTATCTCTCTACCGTATCAAACCCTTCCATCTCTTTCTCACTTTCTACCTCTCACTTTTTTTCTAAAAGTCTATTCACTTTCCATCTCTCAAACCCTACCATCTCTTTCTCACTCTCCACCTCTTTACCGCCTCAAACCTTACCATTCACTTTTCATCTCTCAAACCCTACCATCTCTTTCTCACTCTCCACCTTTCTGCTGCCTCAAACCCTACCATTTCTTTATCATTTCTTCTTCTCTCACCATTGGCTTATTCGACCACTACTTGGTAAGGTTATGTTTTTTTTGTGTGTAGATGATTATTTTTATGTAATTTCCAACTTCGTTTTTGTTTATTTTTGAGTTCTTCGACCACTACTTCGTAAGTTTTTGATTTTTTTGTGTAGATGATTATTTTTATGTATTTTCCAACTTCGTTTTTGTTTATTTTTTGGTTATTCTAACACTACTTGGTCAGGTTTTGTTTTTTTTTGTTTCTATATTTTTTTTGTAGATTGTTTTTTTTTGGGTTATGCCTTCACTAACAAAGAAGACTGGAGAAGTCTTCGAGTCCAAAGATCAGGTTTTGGTTATGCCTTCACCATTTACTGCTTTTATATTTTTTTGTTCTTGATTTACGTTGTTCATTGTTTGTGCCTGTATGCCTTCAACGGACATCACGCTATCAACCAGAGTGACGAAGAGCTATCAAAGAGCTTTGATGTCCAAAATCAAGACTGAAAAAGATAAATATCTTTAAAAGGTTTGATTTTTAAAAAGTTTAATGTTTAAAACAGAAAGATGAAGATCACTTCTCTGTTTTTCAAAAGGTTTAATTTTTATTATTCTATGTCTTCTCCTTCCTCTCTTCTCTTTCCTCTCTTCCCTCTTTCATTTTCTTTTCCTTTTTTTTATTGCATAATATGTCTTTGTTTTTTTTGAATATTTTCATTTTCATTTAATTCATTGTGATTTGTTCAGGATATATGTGACTTTTTTTTCAGGACATCTTAGGATACATGTGATTTTTAATTTTAGAACATCTTAACTTTACTTTTGTTTTTGAGATTCAGAAAATTTTCAGGAAGGAGAAAATCAAAGAGCTCTTGAAGTCCAAAATCAATACTGAAAAAGGTAAATATCTTTAAAAGGTTTGATTTTTAAAAAGTTTAACATTTAAAACAGAAAGATGAAGATCACTTCTCTATTTTTTTCAAAAGGTTTAATTTTTAATAATGTCGTGTGTTTTTTTTTTTTTTGTACGTGAGTGTTTCTTCTATCTTCTTATTATAATGAAATGAAAAAGATAAGAAGAAAGTAGGCTGTGGGAAGGAAAGGCATTCTCCACTTTTGATTTTGTTTGGTTGTTGATGAAAGGTTAATGGAATGAGGTAAAACCAAATTATTATTACAATAATTCTCTTTTTTTTTTCTCATTTCTTTTGTTAGTTTCACTTGAATTCAATGATTTTAATGTATTGTTGGCTTTGTGTAGTGCAGATATAAAAAAACAAATCTGAATTGAATTGAGGTGCAAGAAATATTTGAAAAAAAAGTAGGAGAAGTATGAAGAGGCCAAAGGTCTCTGTTAATCAGAAGCATTTTCAAAGGTTTGATTTTTATCATTGATTACTTTCTTCTGTAAAGCTTCTTCCATTTTATTACCTTCAATAGTTTTAGAATGCATCCTACCATTCCAAATGTTCACGGTTACACCTTTTAAGCCAAGTCAACCTTTTATCAAAAATCTTTTTTTTAATCTCTTCATGCATTTGCAAAGTTTGCATTTAGTAGCATTTGTTGCAATTCTTTGCTGGTCTCATTTCTAACACTGGTATTTTGATTTCTTTGTTTCTCTTCCTTTTTTACTGTCTTCAATTGGTTTTGCTGTGGAAATTACTCGGTATCACCTTGATTTGTAACCTAAGGTCTTTATTTTCCCTTTTCAAGTTTTATTTTGGTTTTTCATTTCTAATTTCTAATCTTTAGAATCTTATTTTTTCATTACTTTGCTTATAATTATGGTTGTGAACTCAGATGATAAAAGATTCTTGAAAGATGGAAAAGTTTCTTCATCTTTGAAGAGGTAATTGTTGGAACAAGCACCGAAAAGTATCTTGTAGTAATTTTGGAAGACCTCTTACAGTAGTGTTAAAAAATTGAAAAATTATTATTTTTTCTCTCTTTTGGCAACACCATTTGAATGCATAATATTAAACAAAATATAAAACATCAAATTTTCGAAAATTTTATCTATAACCAATATAATTATGAATACTATTATAATTATAATATTATAATTTTAGTTAACACTTATAATTGGCTAAACCTTTTTTCTCTAATTATTAATTTTATTAAATATTTAATATTTAATTAAGATTAATAAAATTATTAATTAGTATTATTAATACCATGAATTAATAATATTATTTATTGTTAATATCATTCTTCATTATTGATAATTAACAATAAACATTGGTACTATTAATAATATTATTATCTTTTTTAATATTATTATTTAAATAAAAATTTATTTTATTATATTTTGTTAAAACTTTTACTACTACTTTTTAAATAGGCTAAGTTCTGTACTTACATGCGAAATTGAAATTTATTTCTCTCTCAAAGTTCATATAAATATTCTCTAAAACCTACTGCCTACACACCCATATATTTCCCATATATTTCTTACTATTTCTATTTGAATTCAACTGGTTATAACGAGGCAAAGATGTTTTCTGCAAGTACATCATATATGAGTGAAGAGTTATGTCCTGGATAGTTGACTTGGTATTTGTGTGAATGAGCCATGTGTCAATAAAATTCTATTGCTCATAAGCTTTTTCATTTATGGCCTGAAGTTATTCATCATATAATGATCACATGTAGTAAGATATTAAATATATAATTCATATTCTTAAAGTTTAAACTTCTATCCAATTAATTTAATTAAAATGAGATACAAATTGAAAACTTTATTTGGATTTTAAAGGATTCAAAACCGTGTTCATTATGAGTAGTTTATTCAAACAGATTTATTTATGTTCATTTCGATTTACATTATTTTTATGCAAAGTATCTCTTTGGTTTGGGAATTAACATTTTATTGTTCAATTTTTACCTTTGAATGAGATGTCGATGAAATTTTATAAAGTCAAATAATATCAAATAAATAAATAACAATGAAATACTAATTATTATGATTATTCTAATACAAATTGATAGAGGGTGGAAGGACTTTGTTTTTAAGAACATATTGGTCGAAGGTGACGAGTATTTTTTGAAGTAGACATAACAAAAGAATCAACAATATGTTTACCTTATATGTGAAATTTTTACCAAATTGTGGTAATCCTGCCTTAGACAATATTGTAATATTTTGGAAGACTAAATATTGGAAGATTATGTTTGACAATTGATATGAAACAATTATGATGATATTTACTTTATATAATTATGTATGTATTGTGTTGGGTTACATATTTTATATTGTTTTATCTATTCAAATATAACACGTTTGTTTGAAAATTTGATTTTGACATCTTATTGAATATTCAGTGATAAATAATTTTATGTTTATAATTCTTTATAAAAGTTTTGACATCTTATTGAATTGATTTTGACATCTATTGAATATGTCATTTACTTTGATAACTCTTAAACTTTTTAAAACATTGACTTTTATTTAACTGAAATATAAAAGTGATTTTTAAAAATATATATTAAGGTATTTTTATTTAATTATAATATAAAAATGACTTTTGAAAATATATATTAAGATATTTATATGATAAGATTAACTGAAATCACGTTTAGTTAACTATCATTCAACATCAATTTTAATTTTAGTTAAACCTATTGTATTTTAATTTATACTAATTCATTTGAATTAAAGATACTATATTTAATTTTTTATTATAATTAATGTATTAGTTACTGTTGTTTAAAATTTGTTCATTTATTGTGGTTGTCAAATAACTAAAATTCATATATGAAATGGGAAAAAGTTCCTTATATATAATGTGAGGTTGCTGATGAAGGACCGTCTCGGATTTGGGGTGAAAATTCGTCTGGAACGAAAATGGGTATGAACCCTAAAACGAAAAAGGGAAAAAAATGGAAGACGTCGATTTGGGGGTTTTCAGAACGGGAGGAAATCACGCCACTTGGAGGAGGTTTCAAGATAAGTGAGGAAGATCCGCCACTTTGAGTCGGAGATTCAAAGATAAGGATCGGTGGTTCTGAGGAGAACCTCGAGACTTGAGAGAAAACTCAAATTTTCAAATAACTCAAAATCTGAATACAAAAGTGTGTCACAAGGGCTTATATACTATGGGTCGAAACACCAAAGGCCTAACACAACTAAAGGTCCGATAAAGCCCAAACAAAAACATTACAAAAATTATAAAAGAGTTCATGTTCTAAAATCTGAAGCTAATATGAGATCTCTTTTAAGGTCTTGGACATGATTCCATCTTTTAGCACTTTATTACCTACAACCAAACACACAAACATAAATGCTGAAAGCATACAAAACTAGAATAATCTAAAGACAAAAATAAAATGCTATCAAAATATGATATTGGAATCATGGAAGAGGCCAATCTCTTATTATCAAGGTGCTTGGAGGTTATCCTCCGGGATCAAAGATAAACCTACAGAACACATCAAAGAGTTTCAACACAACTATAATATCCACAGTGAAACAAAAAGGAAAACAACCCCTAGTAATTAGAATAGAAAAAGAGTGTCCCTGAAATCCCTTAGGATTTGCATGATAGGACAAACACACAAGCAAATGATTAAAGTCGGGTTCATGTTTTGCCCATGTTGTTGTTGCTTTTTCTATCATCTTTTCTTCACCCCACTGCTTATGCCATTGCTCCTTAATGTATAAGTCTTCCCTAGGCATTAAGACAAAAGGGGAGGGGTTAGTAAGTGTTCCCAATGAAAATGCAAAATGATGATGTAAATGGGAACAATAATTTAATGCATTATCATCCCCCTTGAAGGATTCCATTTCAACCATGCATGTCAGGGGTGTGAGGAGAGACTCCTTCTCATGTTTCTTTCTTTGTTCTTCTTCTTCCTTTTTTGGTCGCTCTTTTAGCTCTTTTTCTTTTCTTCCTCTAAGCTCTTTCATCTTTTGTTCTCTTTCTCTCATCTCTAGCTCTTTTCTTTCTCTTTGTTTTTTCTTCTCTTGCTCTCTTAGCTCTTTCTCCTGTTTGGCTTTTTCCCACATTTCCTTTAGTACTCTTTTTGCATTTTCTCTCTCCCTTTGTGCTTGTTGTCCTTGTTTGACTTCGAGCTTTTTCCTAACACTCATTTTCACCTCTTTTAAGTATACAATGTAATCTTGGAGTTCCTGAAGAGTCATGT
>Ga0209589_1002716_pt1 | contig 30811 bp, 15 predicted proteins | sample CowpeawhiteBW_FD_187525 | JGI IMG/M metagenome (GOLD analysis project Ga0209589, IMG submission 187525) | Root nodule microbial communities of legume samples collected from California USA - Cow pea white BW (SPAdes) (version 2) | ecosystem: Host-associated > Plants > Roots > Nodule | place: USA...
TTTTGAAAAAAAAAAAAAAAAAATCAATGATATCCTTTTCGTCTAAATCAACGTGCTGACAAAAAGAATGTGCTGAAATTACGTTCGAATCAAACGTACCCTCTTCCATGCTGGAATCACCTTGATTTGGACAGAAAACTAACGTTGATTTGTTAAGACATTAGGCACTAAATTAAATCCTTTTAAAATAAAGAGATAGTTAAGAAAATTAATTTTGAGCCTAATATAACTTCACAAATATACGTTTTTACGCTGGAATTAGCCTGGTTTAGACAGCAAAACTATCAGTTTCAAAGTTTAACCCCGTCTTACAAAATAAATTTAAATATATAATTATGATATAATATTAAAAAATAAATTTTAAATCTAATTCTCAATTTTATTAAATATATAAGATTTTAAAAAGAAATAAAAATATGTAATGTTGTAAGATATAATTTCCTATGCTTTCCCTTCAACGTAGGGGCACCCTAGATAGTTAAAATAGTTAAAAAAACGCTGAAAACCAAGCATTCTAATTATAAGGTCAATGCTGCTTCTGGTGAATTTTGTTCTGATATAGAACGTTGATTTTGCAGTATCCAAAAATTTATTAGAATACTACCGTAACTCAGCAAAAACATCATTTTGTAATAAACATAAAATGTATGACAGGAATTTAAAACCTTGAAACAATATATTTGTAAGTCTTTTTCTATATATTGTTTTCAAATTCATTCTTATTCAATATGTGATCAAACTTATATTTTAAATCCTAACACCAACAACTTACCATGATCCGCAAGTTTGGTTATACTTATAGTAAGAACTTCTACAACAGGACAAAAGGGGACAAAGTTCTCTCTGTCTCACTCCTCTTGAACAAGAGAAAAAAACATTTGGCCTACTATTAATCAAACGCAGAAAGGTTTTAGCAGATTTCAATGTTACATAAATGTAATTGCAGAATTTATCGTTGAAACCAAAAGGTTTGACTACTTGACTGAAAGCATGTGTTTGAAGCTTCAAGGTGAACTAGAAATAAGACAGAATTTCAGTACATAAATAAATGTTATAAGTCAATTTCATAACAAAAGCATGTAAGATGGCCACATTATTTTTTCCTAAAGTATTGCTGAGAGTCCAAAATAAATCAGAAAGGAACTTCCATATGACACTAAGCAGCACATCGAGTTGTTACATAAACAACAATAAGTTTGATTCAGATAGAAAAGATAGCTAAATTTTTCGCAAACTCTTGTTTTTAAATTCCAGATTTGGTAATATGGAATTAAAAACCGTTAGTAATTAAAACCACCATATTAGAATTGAAATCCAGATTTATCAATGTTGAGTTAAAAAGTGCAGGACTGCATCACTGATGGGTCTTTACACTTTGATAAATCTTTCGAAGAGACTTACAAGGAAGATACAATACACCTGGTTCAACCTCACAAAATCAATTTGTAAAATAAAATTGTATCTACTTGTATATTTTAGATTAGTTTCATTGTTAGTCCATGTGAGATTTCCAACATATTCTCTTATCTGTACGTGAAACTAAACACTAACGTAGTTTGAAAGTGACCTGACAGCAAGTGGAGCAATAGGTCCAACAAACATCGAATCTTCATCGAATCTTAAGAACCACACACATTCACACCAATGATGTCTCAAAAGTGGTGGTAAAGCAACCTCCTCCACCAAGTTTTGTCCCTCGAGAAAGTTTCCTGAGAAGCTGAGGTATAATCTATTTCAATTTGAGTCTATAATTCCTGACTGTGAAGAGACTGAGTAATAAAATCTGTCATATTGAAATTGTATTGCATCTACAATCTTATCTGTTCTTAAAAACAATCTTCAAAGCTTTAAGTTTGTTGGACAGAATGATATAGGGCATTTCAAAACAGGCATGTTCTGAATGAGAGACAAAACACTAATCTTCTGCAATTCACTTTCTAAGGGATTCAAAAGAAGAAAAATGAACAATTTCAAAAACAAGAATAGGAATGGTATGAATGGTTTCTGGTGAATGTACAACTAATTGCGATAACTGATTTCTACAGTCATCCTTGCAAATGGATCTTACTGATCTCCTTTTCTCTCTGAATACAAGACATTTATAACTAATTTATGCTAAGTTAGTTAATTTAATCATCTATTATCTTTATTTTGTTTGTAACGGTGATATATTTTTAAATTACCCTTAAATAGTTGGTCTAGACCTATATCTAAAAATATACATTTTTTAATGTTCACATCTTTTTTCCAGTTTTACTTTTTAAATAAATAAATTTTACATTAAAATTATTTTACCATTCAAATGATGGTTATCTTTTTAAATTTAATGACTTTCTCAATTTGATATTTTTTTAAATTTAATAATTTTTTAATTAAAAAGTTACCTACAAAATAAATAAAAAATTTTTATAATAAAATTATAAAAAATATTTACATTTAATTATAATAAAAATGTTATTATTAATTTTATTATTTTTTACTATCATAACAAAAATATACATAGCAATGCTATGTGTTTTCCTGGTGTATATAAAATGAATAATTATACAATTTTACTTTTTAAAACAAAAATCTTCACTTCTCCCAACTTTATACAAAATTTTAGTTAAGGATACTTTAGTAGAAAAAAAATAATTCAGACTCTTACAAAAAGGATAAAGAAATTTAAAATAACGAGTAATATTAGTTATTATATTTATTTATGTGATGTTTTATAATAATATTATTATAGTTATTAAATACGACTGAAAACACAAGTATTAAGCTAACACCCACATGTATGTTTATATTTTTTTTATGATAAATAAAAATAATAAAATTATTATTATTGTCATAAAATAAAAATATTTTTTGTAAATTTATTATAAGTAGTTTTATGTGTTTTGTAATAAAATTATTAAGTTTGAAAAACATATCAAATAAAAAATATTGTTAAATTTAAAGAAACGCTAAGTTGGTAATAAAAAATTTATTTAAAAAATAAATATAACATAAAAATATGAGTATCCTTTATATAGATAATAATTGTAAAATTAAAATAATTTTGTAAATTTATTGTTTGTAGTTTTTATTTATTTTGTAATAAAATAGTCAAGTTTATAAAGATGGCCAAATATACATTTACAGACATTGTCATTCAAAAAATAAAATTGATAAAATAGTTATTTTAATTTGAAAAAAATATATTTATTTAAAAGGTAAAATTAGAAAACAAATGTGAACACTAAAATAAAGAATTTGCTTTATATACAAGTATATATATATAATTATTGAATTTAAAATTATTAATGTACGTTTATTTAACACATATGTTTATATATATATATATATATATATATATATATATATATATATATATATATATATATATATATATATTTAAGTAGTTATTCGATTCTAAAATTCATGATCTTTTCAATTTTGTATTCTCTAAGATCTCTTTGTGGTAGTTTCGTAAAAGTTTTTTTTTATTTGAAATGTATGTTAATAAATGGATGTGATTTTAAACTATCTTTGAATTACAATAATGTTATATTTAACTTAAAACTTTAGAACAATATATTTACGATTTTTCTTTTATATTTTGTTGATTTTTCTCTTTTTTATTCATTTTTATTTTTTTTAATTCACTTTTATTTAATGTAAGATTTTAATTTCATCTTAAATTCTTAATAGACGGTTTAATCTTTATGTATAGAATCAAATGGTTAAAATTTAAATTTTGCATGGCTGATTAAATTAAGGTGAGTAAATTTTTATATTTTGTTGTGTTTTTTGTTTTTATTTGACTTAGTTATTAATGACTAAATTATTTCTACTTTTTCTTGAAGATATGAGGCTAAGTTTCACTTTTAACCACAACAAAATTTGGGAACATTTTCTTCTACATCCCAAACATAAAATAAGCAAACAATCTTTATTAGTTAAAATAAGTTAAACATAAAATTTATCTCTGAATGGTTTTTTTCTTAAAACAAAAATTACTTCAATGACAACAAATTATCATGGATTGGAGTTTTCAAAATGCAATCTAATTCTAATCGAATAAAATATTGAGTGTAAAATTCAAATTTATTTTCACTATATCACACATCGATTTAGATTTTTTAAATCTAATTTAAATTGAATTGAATTGATATTATATTCATATTTTCAATCACATTAAATCCAATGTGGACTATTCTAATTGATCTAATATAGAATCAACTCAACGTAGTTTGATATAGTCATGGACTAATGTAAATTTAATGTATCCATCGAACATGAACACAATTTAACTTTGCTCAATTTGGAGCTAGACTAACTCAATTTGACTTGGATCTTAACTTATTCAGTTTGACTTGAGTTTGTCTTGATTAGGCTAGGCTCAACCTTGTCTTGATTGGGTGACGTCAGACTTGGTCTGAATTGGATAAGGGCAACCTTGGTCGTAATGGGGCAAACCCAAGCTGAATCTAAGCTCAAATCAGATGAATTTGGTTTCGTTCGACTCGAGTGAATATGAAATTACCTAAACTTGGCTTAATCTGGATCCATATCAGTTCATCTTGACACGAGTCAAGGTCGATTTGGCTCTACCTAGACTTGAATTGATTAAGTTCGACTTTGTTCCAAACCAACTTAATTTGACCTACACTCAAATCACTTGGTTTGACATTAACCTAGATAGATTCAACATGATCTTGCATGAGCTCAACTTAATTCTACCTTATTCAAGTTTGATCGCACTTAACATTTTGTAATTTAAAATGACATAGTTATACTTTAGTTTTGAATTTTCAAATCCAAAAAATATATTCAATCTATATACAATCCAAATCCAATTAAATAAATTAAATTTAAAAATTAAAAATATAAATTTGTTTAAAATTTAATTTAGATGATTATGAATTAGATTTGATAATTTAATTCTTTTTCTCACATCAGGAATCTATATACAAATTTTTCCTATGGTCGATTGAATAAAAAAGAAATTATTTTTTGTGATTCCAAAATTGTACACTTCAACGACCATGTGTTACACTGTGTTGGAAGTTTTTGGAAGTTTCTAGGATTCAAGTTAGAGATTTAGATTTTGATTAGGCATTTAAAAAGTGTGGGATTTGTGGATATTGGTAGGTAAAATTTACAAGAGATACAATTTTATTTATAATATATTTTATAATGTAATGTTATTTATAATATATTTTATAATATAATTTTATGTTAAAATCGAATTTATATTTTAAATAAGCATGTACTATCTTTTCTGAGTCGTGTCTTTACTCTACAGGACTATATTCAACAAATATGCATTTACATTATTAGACAATAATATTTTGTTGCAAGACCTTTACACAAAAAAATCACAACCATGATTGAAAGTTAGGAACTTTTGACAATGAAATGAGAAGCAATGTTGTGGAGCACATGAGAAGGGTCCCACAAAATAATGACCTACAATCCTAGCAACATGATTTATCACTGGCCCCACGAATTCAAGCTCTGGGACACTGCCCTATACTGGGGTACCAATTTTGATTTAGAAGGACAGTTTCCTTCAAACTCATGAAGTCTGGGCAACCAGAGAATGATGTGTGGTCATAGTTTGTACACTTAAGACTCTCGTCCCTAACCCCAACCGACAGCCAAAGAACCAACTTAAGAGACAACCAATATGCCAAATACTAATATTTCTTCCCTAATTTATACTTCATGTTTTAGTTTTCTAAAACTGTTTTAAATTATGCTTCTTGAAATATAATTTTGGAGAGGAGAAAGAAAATATGGAAGTGACAATATGGATGAAAAATAAATTTGTATACCGGACATTGGTGAAATTGCTTTTCAATGTTGATTAAAAACGTTCAGATTAATCAGTCATTAATATGAATATTTTACTTTTTTTTTTTAAATTATGGCCATGGATGAATATTTGTAATGTCTTTATTTTTAATTACTATAATATTTCTATTTTATTTGATATAATTTAAAACATTACTTCACTATATTTTTTTTTGTTTTATTATTATATAAAAGACAATAGACGAAATTAATTCTTGATAGTATACAATTTTTTAAATATTTAATAAATATTTAAGGGAGATAAATTTGATATATGTTTCATGTTAGAGAAGGAAACAAGAACATAACCAATCAAATAAAAAAAATAAAGTAGATGAAAATGATTCTCCATTATTTTATTCATAAAAATTCAACTACACTTTTCATTTTATAAAAGTCATTCTTTCTAAAAAGTTTTCTTTGGTTTCTATCCACTTTTTATCTCATCTTTCATCTATTTGACAATCAGAGACTATTAATAATTTTATGATTGAAATGTTTACATCTCTGACCGATCGAAATCTAAAACAGTAATAAGTTTACCTTTTGTCCTATTTTTGAGTTAGTTTAGCATTTTGAGGCACATATGGTTCTAGGATCCATGCATGTGACTCAAATTAGTTCAAAGTGAATCTTTTGTTTAGTTATAATCGTTATGATATGCTTAGATATGTGACATGATTTTGTGCAAGTAGTTAGAACATCATATGAAAACTATAACTCTATAAGAAACTTTGAGTTAGGGTTTTTTCTACATCAGGTAAGGGAAGCTAGTTTAGATTTAAATATTATTGCTATGTGATGGGATTGAGTTGAGTTATTGTGAAATCTGATGTTTTGTCATGTTGAAATCTAATTAAGTTGATTGAGTAAGTTGTATAAGTATGTGTTTTAAGCTAGTTTATTACTTATGGTAATTTTGATTGGTTATGTGACCCAGCTAGATTTGTTAGAGGCATAAGTAGAACTATAATATGTGTGTTTTCATCTAAAAAACGAGTGGAATGCCAAGAAAGATTGGTTAGGAGTACGACATTGAGCAAGAATGCAAAACTTGCATTTGGACGAGCTCATCAAGAATGGTGATAGGCGATACACTCACTAGGCGAAGTAAGGGAATGGTTGAGCAAAAAAAAAATGTCAAAAACCTGAGATCAAGGTGTGTGTTTGATCACTAGGTGAGAAAAACTTTGGATGGACGACTTTTTGAGGGACTTAGCCCTAATGCTCTCTCATTGAACGAGCATACACTTCATTAAGCAAAAATTCTATGTGGAAAACAAAGAGTTCCAGGGATATATTTTTGTTGGACAAGAAATGTAGTCATTGGGCGAGGCTTAGTCCAGTGTGGATTTGCTAAGCTAGACATGCATTCATTGAGTGAAAATATATACTATAACCTTGTAAAAATAGTCTTAAATTCAAGTATTATGTGGTGTTATTTGGTATTAATTATGTGTGATGTGAATGTAGTTAGTTCTAGGGTGAGAATACTACTATGTGGTGATGTGAAAAGTGTATTGATGATGGAGTCCATAATGAGATTATTTTGACTCTGCTAGTATTGGACTCATACAAAAATATTTCGTTGTTTGAGTCAAATGAGGTTTCGGAGCTTCAATAAGAGGTTGGATTTGGTAGATATAGAATTTACCATGTTAGAATCTTTGGTCAGGATGTGACCTGACTATGATATAGTTATAACTCCTAAGAGACAGGAGTGAGTGAGTCTTGACTATGACTATGATGTTATAATTCGGTTTGATTTGAGGAGCACTTCGCAATGGTCTCAGTTCCAACCTCTGTGTCAAAAAGGTGAGAAATTTAAATGTGAAGCAGGGAGAACAAGTTGTTTGAGAGTGGAGAAGGTCAGAGAGAAAGGGTAGAATAGTGGCTGGGAAGTGGAGAAAAGTTGAGAGAAAAAGGGTGGTGAGGAAGCTAAAGGGGGTTTGGGAGAGGGAGCTGGCTTTTGCCTTTTTCTTTTTACCGAAGCATAGATAATAATAAAAAAAAATTGGGGGTGTTACACTCTCTTCCTTACACCTATTTTAGACACAAACTCATTATTTCTGCTCATATCTCTCATAAAAAAATTAATTTTCTCTTGTCTCATTTGATAATAAAATACTAAGTTAATAGTTAACATTCTTTTTTTATCTCACGAGTCTTCTGTATATTCATTTTTCATGAATATAGAAAAAATAATGTACAATGTGTTTTTCTTATAACCGATTCTTAATTGTGACTTTTATCATATATTTTTATTTTAGTAATTATATCTCTCAATTTTTTATTAAATTATGATAAATTATTTTTTAGTCTTAAACTTAAAAAAAATAGGTATATTGCATAATAAAATAGAAGATTAATTTTTTACTGACAGTATGGTTATTTACATTGAAAAAAAAAAAAAAAAAACTAAAAATTTTAGTTATAATTCAATTATAGATGAATTCAAGAATTTGAAAAATAAAGTGCAATCCTTTATATATGTGTGATTTATGTTATAGTTATAGACTAATTATACTAAATTATGTATTCATTTTTATTTAATTATTGACAATAATTAAATATATAAATTTTCAATGTATTATTTTGACTCTCCAAAAATATTGATCAAGATCCCAACACAAATGTTCAAAAAATACAAAAACATTTCTAACTAAACAAAAAAGCAACTTTAAACACTTTAAATTTAAATAAAGAAAGGTAATACTTATTATTAAAAAAAAATCAAACTTTTAATGAAATGAGATATATTTAGGGATGTCAAAAAAATTCACACTCGCGAATATCCACATATAAAACCCGCTACGAGTATGAAATTGATATTGTAAATGGATACCCACGATAACGAATATGAGTATTTTTTATACCCGCATATTAATGGGACGAGTTCGGATATCATAGTATATGTACTTGTGGATACCCATACCCGCTATACTCTAATTTAAATTAAAAAAATTAATTAAATCTTATTAAAATATTAACACATTGATTTTGAATGACTTTTTTTTATCAATTGGTTTTAAAAAAATCCTCATTTCTTTATCTTTGTAAACTGTCATTCAACACTAATTAAATGGATTATTTGGATTTTAGTTAAAATTTATGAATGTTATGTATTGTATTTGAATTTATGGTTAAAATATGTTGTTGAATATTTTACTTTTTTTTAAATATTTGTGGATATTAAAAAAATATGTAGGTACACATTAGGAATACCCGCACACATATAAGAATAAATATTTATCCAACAAATAGAAAACAAAGAAACTACTACCCGTAACTTATCCGCTCTCTTAACTTCCCATGTATTCAAAGTTTTTCCTTATTCTCGATACTTAAATCAATTAGTTTATTCGTCCAATGATTTTTTATTAAAAGAATAAAGAAATCTTGACTTTTTTTCTTAACGAAATCTCCAAACACTTTCTCTAATTTTTCTCTAAAAATCCAAGCAACCACAAGTGGAAAAAGAAAACCATTTCATTAGTTCACTTTCAATACTCTTGTAAAATATGTTTAGGACATATCCTTCCCCAGCGCCTGATGATATAAAAGAAAATAAGTGTGGTAGAGCATATAGTTTTGTAACAAGGGTTGGTTTGTGAATGGTGGTTGGAAACGTTGAACTGTCACCATAAAGAACTTGCATTTGCCGATACTATTAATGTTTCTGCTCTGGAAGTTGTGCCCATACATACTAACCAGGCTCGGCATAAAAAATTTATTAGACATGTTTTGAATTTTGAACATGGTTTGAATATGTTACCATGTTTATCTTGCTTAGTTTATGATAAGTTCTATATTACAAAAAACAATTTAACAAACCTTATTTTATATATAATTATTTAATAAATTATTATAATAATATAATATTTTTAAAGTTGTTATACTAATTCAGATATTTATATTATTATAATTAGTTGTTCTGTTTTATTTTAAGATATTAAATTATATTAAAAAACCTCTAAAAACGAGTAAATGAAACTATTCACTTTTCATCTTAACCTTTTATTTTATTCTATATTCAAGCTGCACAACTATATATATTTTTATTTATTATACATTTATTTATAAAATTAAGTGATATTTTAAAGAATTAAATTTTAAATTATAAAAAATGAATTCAAATATAAATGAATATTATAAACATAATTTTAATTTTATTAAGTACGTTCAAATATATATAATTGTAACATTATTATAATTAAATATTAAAATAATTATAATGTAACTAATTTTAATATATATATATATATATATATATATATATATATATATATTTATAATATTATTATAAATAAATAAAAAAATATATATAATATAAATTTTTTTTATATATATATATATATATATATATATATATATATATATATTTTGGCTTAGAGGTTTATACCATATCACTTTCTAATGTTAGATTATAAAGTTGAGTTAAACTTAAAATTCATTTTTTAACATGATATTAATGTTTGTTGGGTTTACTCTGTCACACACTATTGATATTTATTGCACAACTCATTAATATTTAGCCTCATGTTTGAAATGTATATATCTTAGTTTAAAGGAATGGATTGGAGATTTCATATTAACTAAAGATAAGACAAATTTATAATATATAAGTGGGTACACCTCACATTACAATCTAGTTTTGTAAGATTGAGATAAACTTAAAATCTACTTGGTAATCACTATATAAAAAAGTTAGAACTAAAAAGAAATAAAATCTTCTTGTGATATATGATCTATTTCGGGGGATAAATTTTAAAAGATAAATTTAAAGACTTATCAATAATATAAGAAGGTTTTACCTATCTACTACCAGAGAAAACTTTTGAAAATAACAGCAAAGTTGAAGAAAAAAAGTGCTTTTGAAATTAAAGAATGAAACAAAAAGTAATTTTGAGATTGCTGAAAGGACTTATGAATTTGTCCTTTACGACTTGTTTTCAAACAGGAAACCGTGATTGAAGTTCATGTCCTATTTACGAACTGGATATTTCTTTATTTTCACTACCGTTTGGATCCCGTGATCCTGTGTAAAATAAATGAAGGTGGTAACTATCTTATTATTGTGTTTGAAATTGATAGTTGCTACCACTTAAATATGAGTAAGATATGTGGGAAAATAAGTTTGTAATTATACTTCAATTACAATGAGATATAATGAAATATGATTGAAAATGTAATTGATTATGTCTTTTAATAATAATTACATTAAAATTTATTCATAAATCTTATTTTTATTTTCATTTGACACTCTTTTAGACGCCATTTGTAAGCATGCATGGCTTGCCTTTGTCAATTTTGAATATAAATTATCAATCCAATTTCACTTATTAAAATAATTTAATTCACCTTTATTTTTTTTATATTTTTACTGTTCAAATTGAACTTCTTTTATAATTCATTATATATAATTAAAATTTTAAATTAATTTATTTCAATATTCTACTACATTACGTAAGTAAATCACTTCAAAAATATATATTAGTGAAATTTATTTTATATTCATTCTGAATAAAATAATATCTAAAACAAATCAGTGATTTATTTTATAATAAAATTACTTATTTCAACAACGCAAATCATATTTATTATAAATTTTTTATTCAGTTTTTTACTTCTATTGAAGTAATATAATCTTTTTTACTTTTTTCTTCTTCTTTCCCTTTCTCTTATTTTCCATCCCAAATTCCCTCCGAACAAAGGTAACAAAAAAATTAATCACTAACGGTAGTTCGGGCTTTCCAAAACCGACAGAACGGTGAACCAATTCCACAAAAGATTCAAAAAGTGAAAAAAAAAAAACAGAGCATGGACCACACAATGAAGAGAAAAAGAAAAACAGGAACTGAAGAAGTAATAAAAAGAAAATTAACAGCAATTTATAATATTGTACACAACAACTTTAATTTATATAACAACGTTTATTGCATGTCCTGACCTTATCCTCTATCATCTCGGCATTAAACAAGGCTGGAACAATGACTGAATAGCAATCTGACGTGTGTAAAATGGCAAAACAAAAATTTTCAGACACAAGAAACTAGAATATCATGCTGCAGATCTAACGGTGCGTTTTATTTTCTCCTAAGTTATCTGAAAAAATTATCCTTATCAGGGTCCCTTTTCTTTCTCTGGCGACTTTCACAGAGTGAAGTTTTCTCTTCATTCTTCTCTACCGACAACACCAGAAACCAGTGATGAGGAGCTGAAGGAAGAAGGAGAGAGAAAAATGGGAAGCACTCTGTTGCTCAAAGATAAATTGGTTTCTTTCATAAAGAGATTTGCTTTCTCCATTTTCTATCTTATGCTTCCTGCAACTCTGCTTTGTACATACCTTTACCTTCTCTCACTTACTCATCATTCCACAACCACCACCGCCGCCGCCGCAACCACCTACCATCCTTCTTTTTCTTCCCTTCATCCTTCTCTGCCTCCATCATCTTCTTCTTTTTCTTCAGGTATGGGCATGAACTTCATTCTGTTAAAACTACAGAATTGCTTGTGGTTTTGTTTTGTTTATTTGATTTTGTCTTTCATCCCCTACCTAAATTGCACCAACATTATGGTTTTTTATTGTCACTCTATTCTGTTGCTTTAGGGGATGCTATTGTATTAAGAAGAAACAATTTTTTAATAGTTTTGAGTATTATTCTAGTTAGGCTAAGCACATAAAAAAACTTTTTTTTTTCATATACCCACAAACTCTTCTTTAATCAGAATTCAACGTTGATTGAAAGGGAGAAAAAGAAAATAATATTAAAACATCGGACTTTTATATTTTATTTGTTGATATGGTTTAATTATTAATTAATGTACTATTATTTTACTTTTTTAAAAAATTAATGATTCATACTAAATTAAGTCTAAGTCAGAAAATAAATTATCAGAATTAAAAAAGAATTAAAAATGAGAGTCAAAATATAATTTTTTTAAAAAGATTTTTAAAGTGTCATATAAGAAGAGAAGAGTTTATTACGAAGACTTATTATGACCATGCCGTGTTTTTGTTATTGTTACATTATATTATGATTTTCATTTTTTACTTTTATTTTTTACTTCCTAACAATTTAACGAAGATTGTTGATTTTTAAAAGAAAATATATATATTGATACATTAATCATTAGTTCATAATAAAAGATATAGTAAAAAAATGAGAATGATACTGTTATTTTCTTTAAATAAGTAAATGACATCTTTAGAACAGGGAGGATTTTCATTTTAATTTTCTCATAATTGTAATTAGTCAGTTGGACTAGTGAGATGGTAGTTTACTATACTTTATTTTGTTTCATGTCTGGTTTTGGCAGAAAAGGACAAAGTTTACCGTGACGCATGTGACTACTCTAATGGTGAATGGGTTGATGACAGAAGTGGTCCTTTATACAATGTAACAACATGTGGCACAATCAAAGAGAGTGAGAAATGCATCTCTAATGGAAGACCAGACACGGGCTATCTGTATTGGAGATGGCAGCCCAAAGAGTGCAATCTTCCGAGGTTTGAACCTCTCACTTTTCTCCAACTGGTAGAGAACAAACACATAGCATTTGTAGGAGACTCTCTGGCTAGGAACCAACTCGAGTCTCTTCTATGCATGCTAGCCACTGTTTCAACCCCAAACCTTGTCTACAAAAGTCCCAACGACAACAAGTTTCGTCGTTGGCACTTCCCATCTCACAATGCAAACTTCTCCTTGTATTGGTCACCTTTTCTTGTGCAAGGGGTTGAAAGATCAAACGAAGGGCCTTATTACAACACCATGCATTTGGATCATGTTAATGAGAGATGGGCAAGGGACTTAGAGTGGTTTGACATGATTGTAGTCTCATTCGGGCATTGGTTTTTGCTTCCCTCTGTTTACTACGAGGGTGGTTCGGTTATTGGAAGCTTAAATTGTCCTGATCTTAATCATACCCAGATGGATTTTTACGTTCCGTTGAGGAAGGTTCTGAGGACTATTCTGAGTAGCATAATTGAGAGAAAGTGTGAGATTGATGTGATTGTGAAGACATTTTCACCTGCTCATTTTGAAGGTGATTGGGATAAGGCTGGAACATGTTTGAAGACTGAGCCTTATAAGAAGGGGGAGAAGGAAGTTGAAGGCATGGATGCTGAGATCAGAAAGATGGAGATTGAAGAAGTGGAGAATGCAAAGGCTAAAGCTAGTGGATTTGGAGGGTTTAGATTAGATATTGTTGATGTAACTAGATTGGCGTTGTTGAGACCTGATGGTCACCCTGGTCCTTATATGAACCCTTTCCCTTTTGCTAATGGTGTTCCTGAACGTGTGCAAAATGACTGTGTTCATTGGTGCTTGCCAGGGCCTATAGACACATGGAATGAGATTTTTCTACAGATCATCAAGAAGTGGGACAAAAGGTGATTGAATGAGGTATTAATATTCTTCGATATATTATACAGATTTTATACTTCTAATGATTTCACCATGCGGATGTTTATTGATCCTGTTTTTTTTTTTTTTTTTTTTTTTTTAATTAAGATGCCCTTTTGCTTTCCATGCCTCCAATCTCACAGTTACTTTCTCCCTCATGCTACCTAAATCAAGGTAAGTGTTCCTTTTAAGAGAAATTCACATTTTTCAAGACCAACTTTTCCTTCACCTGCTTCATTTTTTTTCTTTAACCACCTCTACTTTTCTTCTACTTTGACAATTAATTAAAATACAATATATAAGATGTACTACACATTCATATTTCTACAATAATGTTCAACAATACATAAATTCCTAAAATTTAAACATATTAAATGCACATTTATGCACATATATAATAAGTTATATATATGCATTGTAAATAATTAGTTTTTATCATCAACTAATATAGCTACTAAAATATTCAGCTTGGACACTCTTGCTCTCACTCTATAGAGGTAAAATTAAAATTGAGAGAAATAAAAATGTGCAGAAGATCTTCATCCCACACAAATATTAGGCACCTTGTTAATTCCATTCCCTGTTTTCATGTGGGTAATTTTTTTTTTTTTATGTTTTGGTGACCTAATCAACATTTTTGTTTAAAGTGAACAAGTACTCTAGAAGGATGTGATGCATTTCTTGTCATTCCAATTAAAAATATTAACAATCAATTAGATGACATTGACTTGGTTACAACATGTGTATTACATGAAAGAAATAACTCGGTAATATTGTAGGAGATTATGTAAATTACTATTAACTTCCTTAATTAACACCACAATCAATTATTTTTATTAATAACATTTAAATTGGGACACAATGCTCTTAAATTGAGACTCTCACAAAATTAATCAAAACACTCCAAACAATTTCAATCTCAATACAAATTAACACTCACAATAACGAAAATTGAAAATTAACATATACAAAACAAAAAACCAAACAAAAATGCGTTGAAAATTTACCTTATAGGAACCGCAGCGCGACAGTTGCGGGAAAAAAGGAAAATGTTCGTGCACGAAATGGAGGTGCAGGAAAAAGAGGTGCAGCGACGGTGGCCGGAGCAGCGTGGCCAGAGGCAAGACAGTTCGGTGGCAGCACAACGTTGGTGGAAGAAGAAGAGGGGCTTGCGTGGTGGTGGAGGGTCGCCGGAACAGTTGCAGAGAGAGAGAGACATTATCCAATCGGAGGGATGACTGGCCGGAGGCAGCGTGGCCGGAGGCGAGACGCGACGATGGCAGCACAACGATGATTAGAGAACAAGGGGGGCTCGCGTGATGGTGTCGCCAGAATAGTTGCAGAGAGAGATGGAGGAGATGCAGCACGCGCGAGGAAGAACAAGAGGGGTTCACGTTTTTGTGCCCTAATTAAACTATATGGCCTCGGTTCAATTGATAACCGAGGCATATAGTGCTATTTGGCCCCGGTTCACAGCCACCCGAGGCCAAAGACGTAACATGTAATGGCATTTTTGAAATTTCTGATCACGTTTTTTGCTTCAGGTTTGTTTAACCGAAGTCTATAACACCTTTTGGCTTTGGTTTTACTTAAATCGAGGCATAAAAGTTGCCTGAAATTGCAAAAATGTCACCGCTCCTTGCCAACCGAGACCTATAAGGCGAGGTAAAAATAAAATTCTACACGTGTAAATCATTGACACTTAAAAAGATAAAACCAATGATTTATTATTTCATCAAATGCTAATGATTTAGACATTGATTAGAAATTTGAATATGTTGATTATGGAATTAAAACACAAAAGTCTGAATGAATAGTATAATGTTTAATCATGTCAACTAATAGTAATTCTACAATCACTAGGGATAATAATAAGTGAGCAGATTATACTTTTTTTTTATTCTTTTGAACAACACATAAATGTATTAATAAATTTATTTTTAATAGTCAATAGGGATTTTTAATCACTAGGGATAATTTTATTTTTAATAGTCTATATTCTTAAAAATTACTATTATTCACATTATTAGATACCTAATAAAAAAATAGATGCATTCATTTGAGATTGAAAGTCATATATGTTTCGTTAATCTCTTTTCTTTCTAGTAAAGTACTCAAATTTTAATAATTTTAGTATTTTTTATACTTAACATTATATAAATTTATATTGTAATATTTTTATTATATTTAATACAGGTATGTCAGGATAAGCCCATAAAAAAATAATATTATTATGTTATATGCAAATTACATTTTAATGTTATTATATTTTATTATTAAGAGAATCATATTTAAAATATATGAAACCACTTGAGATTTAACTATAAACTAATATGTGAATACCAAATAAGATACTACTTTTGTCATTAGTAACTTATTAGCTAGTGAAATATAATTAGTAATATAAATAAAATAATTGATTTTTAGTTAACTTATATTAGGTATAATCATGTATTTTTGCATTTTAACTATGCTAATATTTCAAAATATATCAATTATTTGTTATTCTATAAAAAAAATTATTAAAAAGAGAAAAATAAAATAATAATAATAATAATACGAGGACCGAACCAAATTCATGTAAAAGAATACAATGTAAATTTTCTACTATGTAAACAACTCTTAAACATAGGAAATGGAAGCCTATTATGAAAAAATCAAGAAGATTTGTTTATGGTATAGTATCATACCATTTATAGAGAATCCACTATACAATAAATATTACATTTAATTATGTAGTATAGGCTACGGTCATGAGAAAAAAAAAACATAAATATAAATACACGATGATATTTTTAAAATTATAAAATTATTCGCAATATATAGATTACGGTTCAGATAAAACTGCTATACTCTGGATAGAAAAATATAGGCTATGATTCCTTCGGTTGACCATAGCCTATACTTAAGCATCCAAAGTGTAGGTTACGATTTTACGGAAAAACCAAAGCCTATACCTCAAAATGGGGTTAATTTGTGAAATTTTTACTTGCTCGCGAATGGTCCTGTTGCATCTTGCTATGCTGTGAACTAGTTGTTCTTCTCATCTGCCATAAAAGAGAGGCTTTTTCCTCTATAAGTTATTGTGTTGAAGTTTGTTTCTCTTTTCTTTCTTGTTTTTCTTTGTTCTCTTTGTTTTAGCCACTAAATATCTTAAATTACAGATATAGTGATGCATTTTTTAGTGTCGTCATTGAAGTTCTTCCATTATTTCATCTTAGCTTATGAGGTTTGGAGGTTTTCACGTGCTTTTTGGGTTTAGCAATGACACATTTTAAGTTTTTGGTTCTGCCATTATTGTTGCCATTGTTGCATTTTGTGTTTTAGGTCATCCCATTGTTGCTTCCAAGCGTTTGCATTTTGCACCATTGACCCAGTAATCAAGAGAGCTTTTACATCGTTGTAGTCTTACATTATTGTGCTTCCAAATTCCTCTCTCAAGGCTATTGACTTTAGAGTTTTTATATGATTTTTGGTTTTAATTATTTGAAATATTTTTTTAATATGTTGTTTAATATATTTCTTGTATGCTTAATATGTTGAATTATTTTTTTTTTAAATTAGTTGATTGTATGCTTAAATTTATCTTGTTTTAAATTGTTGTTGCTTTGAGTGAGCCTTAGTTCTCATCTGAAATTCAATACGAAAATTATGTATTACCTCTTATTTCTAAAAAAAATTGTAATTTTTTTTAAATTAGTATAAGAGGATGTAGTACTAATAATTTATATGTATTGAATTTTGGATTGTCTAGTTGGACAGTTTATGAAGATTAATCACCTTTTGATAAAATAATAGGGCATATAAATTAATATACATATCTTAAATTTCATGAATTTTTGCTAATTGTATTTTAGATTGATCTTCATGTGTATATTTGATTGGGGCTAATAAACACTTTCATTTCATATAACCTAAAGATCAATGCAAAATGCTAACAAAATTTTATGAAATTTAAGAAATGTATTTTAAAATGAATATGTGTCAATTAACTAAAAAGTGATTTTTCTTGATTGGCATAAAGTCACACCTTGTATACAAAAGTGAGGTGATCATTCATTTAAAGAATGCTAAAATTGCGATGGAGGATCAAGAATTGAATATCATAGTTGTTCAGTTATAGATGATGTGAGTCTATGAACCATTCTTTATATTTAATTATTACAACTATACTTATATATGAAATAAATGTTTTGCGTTTAGGTATATGTTTGGAGTTACTAGAAATGTAGGATTGAGTGATTTGTATGGGATTGTTGTATATAATCCATCATTTTCAGGTTTAATACAATGATTATTTTCAATTTAGGCATTATTGGCACCTACTTGTGGTTTCACTCATTGATGACACTATTGTACAATTTTGCTCATTGCACAAGCATCCCCCCACACATATGAAACAAGAAGTAGATTAATAAGAACCTCAATCTTATGAACTTTCATTCTTATATAAGTGTATCCTAACTAATTTTTTTTTCATAGTGCATTCACCATATATTTGATAAATGACATTATCGTGTTTTTAATTTTGTTATTTCTATTTTGTATTGGTATTGTTATTATATCTTTTTAAACAATTAAGGGTTTATTAAATTATTTTCGAGAAAGATAAGTATTTTATATTTTATTAGATAATTAAGATTTTCTTAGATAATTTTAGAAAAGATGAGTATTTTATCTTTTAGATAATTAAGGTTTTATTTCATAAATTGTAAAAGATTAGTATTTTATTTATAATTTTGCAGATAAATTAAAATCACTAGAGATTAAAGAATTGGATAATTCAATTATCAATATAATCAATTATCTAGAGTTGCTTACTTCAAGTACAGAAGCAAGTACAAATTTCAAGCCTAATCCAACAAGTTGTGCGTTTCTAAAAATCTATAAATAGAAGGCCTTACATAATTGAAATTCAAACGTTTGATCTGGAAACTCATTCTAAAGGCTAGAGATATTCATTATTATTCTTTTCTAGAGTTCATAATGTATATAAGTAACTAACTTCCTCATTCATGGGACGTAATGTATCTTAACTCTTTGTGATTTTTTATTTAATATATTTCTTTTACATTACTCTTGTGTTTTATTCTCGTTCTTAACTGCATGAATTGATTGATTGCTATTTGTGGGTATCTGATTATTGGACATGATGTTGGAACCTAGACTAGGATAAAACAACTAATTGATTTTGCATATAGACATAGAGCTTAACGATTAGTCATTCAAAACATCTAAACTTATTGCTTAATGCTTAATGCAGACTTTTAATAAAAAGACCTAAGGCGTTATGGTTCTTATTAATAATTTTAGATTTGTCTCTAACACATTAGAACTTGTTAAATATTAGTGTGAATGCTAAAGTAGGAATTAAAGGTATATTGTTTAGTGTTTTCATATTGATTTGGTACATGAAATCTAAACCCAATGAAGTCTTTACCGCATAAGTACTTTCATAAATTTAATTGCACTCTAGATCTTAGAATTATTCACATAAATTTGAATTTCTTTCATTATTCAAAAGTTCTTTAACCTATATTAGTAAATAAACATAGTTTTTCTAAACAATGCGAGTTTCTATGAGAAAATGATGTTCGGACTTATCCACTTTATTACTTCTACGATTTGGTACACTTATCAATATCTGTAACAATATTTAAGGCAAATCATTGAAGAAATGAGGGTGGCAATAACTTTTTTTGAAATTTTTAAATTAAATATGTAATATGTATTGAGAATTGGTGGGAACACTATAAAAGGTTCTTTAATAACATTTATCGATGGGTTTCACCGACAAAAATAAATTTGTCAATAAAGTTTGTTAGTAAATTAAATTAATTACCAACGAATGGTAATGGTGAAGCCAAAAGGCGACGACGACTAACCTAGAGGTCGGTGGTGGCAACTTTAGCAGAGAAAGAGAGGCAAGGAGGTGGAATTGGAAGAAGAAATGAATAAATAAAAGGAAGAAGAAGAAAATGAACTAGATCATGATATCTACAAATGAATTTTTACTAACAAATATTTCCCAACAGAACTTTGTTGGTAATTACTGGCATATTTTTTATTTCGTCGGTAAAATTTAGTGATGAACATTTTATTGACAAATTTTACTAATGAATAAGTGTTATCGACAAATTCAATAATAATTAAATTGAGTGTCTTTTTTTTACTCATTTCCACTCGTGCATGTTTTTGTTTGGTTTTTAAGAAAAAAAGAAAGTCAGACACGAATTCATTATATTTGCTCATTTCTCATATGTTCTCTTCCAATTTGGAAGAAAAGATGCAGTTCTTTCTTATTTCACTTGATAGTAAAATATTAGTTTAGTAATTTAAAAAAAAATTTATCTCAGGAGCCTTTTGTATTTTCAATTTTTATGAATGTAGAAGGAAAAGTTATGTACTATGTGTTTTTTCATAACTTGTTTTTAATTGTGACTTGATTGTCATAAATTTTTCTTTTAATAATTGTGTCTCTTAATTGTTTAATTTGACAAACCTTTTCTTAAGGCTCAAGGAATTACAAGAGAGGAGTTTCGTATTAATTCATTGCAATGTGATCCAGGAAAATGTCTTCAAATATGTGAATATCCAATGAGTCAAAGAGATGAAAATAGAAGAGCTTACTTAAAATGGGGTTCATATCAAATACAACTTCAAAATTATTGTTGATGCTAATGACCATCCAAATTTGAAGAAGTTATTAACCATGCTTGAATATGTCAATCTTTGGCAAAAATAGTAAAGTCAATAACATTTTACTTGATTGATCATTTAATTTATCTTATTTTAACTCTTCATGTTCTACAACTACAATAAAAAGATTATTTTCTACAATGAAGATTATCAAAACAAAATTGCGGAATAAAATTGAAGATGAATTTCTAGCCAACAATATGAATATTCACATTGAAAATGAAAATGCTGAAAATTTTAGTTTTGATTCAAATATTGATGAATATTCAAGAATTTGAACGAGAGAAGGACAATCCTTTATATTATAGTTATACTAAATTATGTACTCATTTTTTTTGTATTAGTGACAGTAATTAAAAATATAAATTTTTAGTGTATGATTTTAGCTATTCAAAATTGTTGGTCAAGATTCGTCACTACCAAATATAACATGGTGAGAGACAGAAAAAATGCAAGATGAAAAAAAAGCTAGCATGGTTGTCGCTCAAATTTAGCTATTTTGGTATAAATATAATTTTTTGATTCTTTTTCTTCCTCAATTACTTATAATTATGTAGTATAACAAATAAACCAGCTTCTATAAGTGAAATTACTATATAATACAATGGATGACAACCATCATTCGTGCTTGTATTCAATCAAGTTGGAAACAAAAAATAATTTACTTAATTTAAAGTACTTTAAAAAAATTTATTTTAGTGTAATAATTGAAATTATTTTCTTTTGTTCAACATTTCAACAATCTTCAACCATTGTTTCTAGATTCAATTGCATATGTAAGAAATGCTTGTGCCGAACATATAGTGAAAATGTACAATAGTTTAAATTGTTATGTACCCTACTTGTATACCTTAAATGTAAAGCTTTTGACTAGTATAAAATTATTATGTATTCTATTTCTAATTTCTCATTGTACTTTTAGATGTTTTTTGAATACCCTTTTATCTAGGGTTTGTAATTATGTAGGTCGGAACCAAAATCAAAAAAATATTTTAAAAAAATGAAAATAAACTATGATTCCACATAAAATCATAGCCTATAGTCAAGTATAATAAGATTCTACCCAAAACCGTAGCCTACACCTATGTTATATTTCTGAAAGATTTTATGCTATGGTTATCTCATTAAACTGTAGCCTATACCTATGTAATTTTTTATTATATTTTAAGATTTTATGTTGTGGTTATCTCATTAAACTATAGCCTATACATGTATTTTTCTTTTAATATTTTTTTAATGATGTTATGCTACAATTATCTACAAAAATCGTAGCCTAGATCTCCTTTTGAAAATGACTATAGATTACTGTTAGCTTGAGGAATGTTAGCTTGAGGAATAGTAACCTATTATCTAATATTATATACTATAGTTTCTAATAGTCTTAAGATATATTTTTTTTATTATGACTTGATATACTATGATTTATTAACCATAGTTTAACATTGAAAATAATTTTAATCATTTCTCTTCGCTATAGTAGTGATCTTGTTACTTAAACCTAAAAAAAAAAAACTAATTTATCAACACAATGGTTATCCTTCCTAAAAATATACGAGAATATTTAAACTCCATTTAATTATATATCTCTAAGCACTTTCTTCATCTTCCTCCAAATGAGCAATTTGAATATCCAAGACCGTCTTACATAACAAAGATGGATCAATTTCCTGTCATTTAAGAACATTCAGTAGCCAAAATAATCTCATTATGATCTTATCATATAAATAAATACAAAAACTTATGGTACATTAACGGAATTATTCATCTTATCCTGAAATACATATAATATATATATTGTTATTATCGTGTTCGATCAAAGAGTATTCCCATATATTTTCTAATTTATTATTCTTATTTAATTTTATAAATTTATTTACAACTCCTTTTTGATATGCAATTAAAATCTCATTTTTTCTCTGCTTCTGAGCTTATGAATGGCCTGATTCAAATTTTTTAATTGACATATTTATATATTTTTATATGATAAAAAAATTATAATATATAAAACACTACTAAAAGTAAAAATATATAAAGAATGAGTTAAAACAATAAAATCAGGCAAAAGAAACGCATTTCTAATTCTAGTATAGATTCAATAAATAGAATAAAAATAACATCAACACAAAGAGAAAGAAAAACATACTAACCAGAAATGAAAATAAAAATATTGATATACACAGATAGTATGAGATTCAAAGAATATAATCTGTCAAAACCCTCAAAAGAAGAACTTTATAATAGAAGAAAACAAGAGTAGACAAATAATGGAATCAGTAGATAAGAAGTCACAAAGAAATAGTAAAATCAAATCAAATCAAAATTTAAGTAACAAAAGAAATAAAAGAAGAAAATATAATCAAAATTAAAGTCACATAAATATAAAAGAAAATATAATCAAAATTGAAGTCATATAAAGATAAAAGAAGAAAATAGAATAAAACTTAAAGTCACATTATAGAGATAAAAGAAAAAAAAATAAAAATTAAAGTCACATAGAGATAAAAGAAGAAATTATAATCAAAATTGATTATAAGAGAATAAAGATAACTAATCATTCTCTTTTTCCTTAAAAAAATTATAATTTATTGAAAAAGGTTTTAACTCATTAAATATCATTTTTAATACCAATAGAAATTAGCATACACTGTAAGGCCCCTTTTTATTCTGCTTCATTTTAAGGGCTGTCCTACAATAGTGGGCCAAAAGGGCTGGCCCATGGGATAAAAGCCTCTCGTGGTGCCCCATCTATATAACTAGGTAAGGATTCAAGGTAAGGTTGCATCCTAACACTCTGAGGAGTCAGTTAGTCTCACCTAGAGCGGACTGACTCCTGTGGTGAGAGTAGCAGGAGGCCTGAAATTCATTAAGGGCTAACCTTGTGGTGAGGGAAAATTGATCCATCATAACACTTGTAACACATAGCTCGGGGGTGAGCAGAGGTATCCACCACAAGTGCAAGCATCCGCTGAATCCGACTAAGTTATACATATCCGGATGAGTCAATCGAGTCGTAGTGTATTGATTGAGGGGTGATAACATGTTTGGTTGTTGTATGGATATTGGATGGTGAAATTATGTTTGAATGTATGATGAGAATGTTGTTGGCTCTAGCTTACCCTGTTTATTGTATGGTTTTCTTGTATGTGGCTCTTCTTTCTTGCGATGATCATCAATGTAATTGATGTGAGCAGATGGGCGAGGTTCTTGTGGTCAGCAAGGAAGTGGAGATTTCGCTGCTTAGCCATCGGGGCTGGATTTTATTTTCTGCATGGTTTTTCGTTAGGGCTATGGCCCATGTATTGTTTTACACCTTGCTACTCTTTTCTCTTTTGCTAGACTCGTATCTAGTATCCTGTTGGCATCGTGGTGTGCCCAAGGTTGTAGGGGTTGTGTTAAAGACCCCAGGACTACGCTACAGTACTATTATTGTGTGACGTTTCCTTTATTTTTGCGTAATATTTAAATGGTACGATACATTTATGGTATCAAAGCGGTCATTCCTTAGGTCTGTGGACTTGGATGTCCGCTTAGCTTTCTCTGTGTCTTCTGAGTGTTCTTGGTTAAATTCTTACCTTTGTCGAGCCTAACCAAGTGATTTTCTGTGTGCTAGTGGACTATGGCACCTCCTCGTAGGACTTCGCAATCATCCCATGGAGACGTACCTGATATCGCCAGAGTGCTGCGATGGTAGCGGCTATGGCGCAGCAGAGTGCTGCGATGATGCAGCAGCATGAGGCATCCATGCAGTGACAGGCGGCGGCGCTTGAGCAGCAACACTCGGTGATGCAGCAGATGGAGGCTGCGAGGGTAGCTGCTGAGGATGCTCATCGGCAGCGCCAGTTGGAGGAGAACAGGGTTGCTGCCCCTGTGTTTGGTCCTGAACCACGACCTGTAGTCAGGGAGTGGAGCTTGGAGGACTTTCTAAAGCACCACCCGACAAAGTTTGATGGGAAGACCAGTCCTGACGCCGCAGACCAATGGCTGAAGGACCTGGAGCGCATCTATGACGCCAAGATGTGCCCTACGGAGAACAGGTTGGCGTTCTCGGTGTATATGCTCACAGGAGAGGCGGAGCATTGGTGGACCAGCACGAAATCCATCCTTGAGAAGAGAGAGGAGCCAGTGACGTGGGAGACATTCAGGGAGAGATTCCTCTCTGAGTATTTTCCAAACAACATCCGGTACGCCAAGGAGGTGGAGTTCCTTCAGTTGATCGAGGGAGGGAAGACAATAACAGAGTATGCTGAGAGGTTCAAACACCTCAACCGTTTCTACACCCTGCCACTCAATGACAAGTGGCGATGCAGGAAGTTCGAGAATGGGCTTCGCGGTGACATCCGCTTGATGGTGGTTCCCTTGTCCATCAAGGATTTTGCCGCTCTGATGGAGAAGGCCAGGGTGATGGAGAAGATGAAGCGTGAGGTCGAAGGTCAGCGCCCACAGCAGCCACAGCTGCCTCAGAGGATCGGTGGACCATCTGGGTCCAAACCCAGACATGACGAGCGAAGGAGACCGTATGACAGACCTCCTTATCAGCCTCAGGGGTCTAGGGGTCTTCCTTCCCACCAGGATCGAGTTCAATGCTACATATGTGGGGGCCCTCATCTGAGGAGTGCCTGCCCGCGTATGGAGGGTTATCGCTGGTGCAACAACTGTGGCAAGGAAGGCCACTTTGGTAAGGATTGTCCCAACCTTGCCAGGACAACAATTCGCCCTCCAGTTCAGACTCCCCATCAGCATTAGAGGAGGGACAGAGGCAACAGGCCTCAGGCGACAGGCAGGGTGTATGCTATGACAGGAGCAGAGGCGACTGGTTCAGGTAACTTGGTTATGGGTTGCTGCTTGATAACTCGTGTGTCTTGCTGTGTATTGTATGATTCTGGAGCGACACACTCCTTTGTGTCAGATAGTTGTGTGAAACGTCTAGGTCTGCCAGTATGCGAGCTATAGTGCGAGCTTGCGGTGTCTACTCTGGCGTCGGGATTGGTCACGACGTCGTCTTTGTGTGCTAGGTGTCCAGTGGAGGTAGAGGGACACAGGTACAAGGTAAATCTAATCTGCCTGCCTCTGTAAGACTTAGAAGTGATCTTAGGGATGGACTGGCTCTCTGCCAACCACATCCTTATAGATTGCCGGGAGAAGAGGTTGTTGTTTCTCGACTCAGAGGAGCTTGAGTTGGTGTCTCCTTAGGGAGTGGTGGAGGAGATCTAGAGTGGCGCACAATGCTTCATAATCTTCGCCCGTATGAAGGCGGGAGAGAGCGAGAGGGAACTTCAGTGATACTGGTGGTGCATGAGTTTGAAGACGTGTTTCCGGATGAAGTACCAGGGTTGCCTCCCAATAGAGAAGTGGAGTTCTCTATTGACCTGGTAACGGGAACGAGTCCGGTATCGATGGCTCCATATCGTATGGCTTCGGCAGAATTGGTGGAACTCAAGAAACAGATAGAACAGTTGATGGAGAAACAGTTCATCCGACCCAGCACTTCACCTTGGGGAGCACCAGTCTGTTGGTGAAGAAGAAGGATGGGAGTTCACGTCTGTGTGTGGACTACAGACAATTAAACAAGATGACTATCAAGAACAAGTATTCGCTTCCGAGAATTGATGACTTGATGGATCAGTTACATGGGTCATTGGTATTCTCGAAGATAGATCTGAGATCAGGTTACCACCAGATTTTAGTGAAGGCTGATGATGTGTAGAAGACGGCCTTCAGATCCAAATATGGCCACTATGAGTATGTGGTTATGTCGTTTGGTGTGACCAACGCTCCGCCGGTATTCATGGACTACATGAACAGGATCTTCCGGCCTTTCCTAGATAAGTTTGTCGTAGTCTTCATAGACGACATTCATATCTATTCCAGAACTCAGGAGGAGCATGCAGAACACCTGAGGTTGGTGCTTGGTGTTTTGAGAGAGAAACAACTGTACGCCAAGTTGTCCAAGTGCGAGTTCTGGATGGGTGAAGTTCAGTTCTTGGGGCATGTGATATCCGCCTAAGGGATTGTAGTGGACCCAACAAAGATCGAGGCAGTGGTAAAGTGGGAAAGCCCTAAGTTGGCCACAGAGATTAGGAGCTTTGTGGGGTTAGCAGGCTACTATACGAGGTTCATAGAGGGATTCTCCAAGATAGTGGCACCTTTGACCTTGCTTACTCGAAAGGACCAACCTTTCACTTGGACAGATAAGTGTGAGGAAAGTTTCCAGGAGCTGAAGAGAAGATTGACTAGCGCTCCGATACTAGTGATCCTGGATGTCGGGAAGCCGTTTGAGGTCTACTGTGACGCCTCCCACCTCGGACTTGGATGTGTTTTGATGCAGGAGAGGAAGGCTGCGGCATATGCTTCAAGATAACTTAAGGTGCATGAGCGTAACAATCCCACTCATGACCTGGAGTTGGCGGCTATAGTTTTTGCCTTGAAGATCTGGAGGCACTATCTTTATGGTGCTCAGTTCCGGGTGTTCAGCGATCATAAGAGCCTCAAGTACTTGTTTGACCAGAAGGAGCTGAACATGAGGCAGAGGATGTGGATGGAATTCTTGAAGGACTATGACTTCGAGCTCCTATATCATCCAGGAAAGGCAAATGTGGTGGCAGATGCCCTGAGTAGGAAGACGGTACATACGGCGCATCTCATGATAAAAGAGGTAGAACTACTAGAGAAGTTCAGAGACATGAGGATACAGGTGGAGTTGGGGTCCGAGTCCATTAGCTGTAGTACCCTTACTATATCTACTGACTTCTTTGACTCGATCAGAGAGAGGCAGTTGTTGGATGCATGTCTGAACAAAGTCAGAGAACAGATTGGGTCGGAGGAAGCCAGAGACTTTGCCTTGAGTGATGAGGGCATACTGAGGTTTCGGGGTAGAGTATGTATACCCGATGATGCGGGGTAAAACGGTTAATTCTTGAAGAAGGACATAAGAGTCGTCTCAGTCTGCACCCTGGCATGACTAAGATGTACCAGGATCTTAAGGAAACCTTCTGGTGGCAAGGGATGGAGAAAGATGTGGCTCAGTTCGTGTCAGCCTGTTTGACGTGCCAGAAGGCGAAGGTGGAGCATCAGAGGCCCGGTGGGATCCTACAGCCTTTGGAGATACTAGTGTGGAAATGGGACAGCATCTCGATGGACTTTGTGACCCATTTGCCACGGACCTTTAGAGGGCATGATACCATCTGGGTGATAGTGGATCGATTAACCAAGAGTGCTCACTTCTTGGCAATGAACTTGAGGATGTCCATGGCCAAGTTGGCCCAACTGTACGTTAAGGAGATCGTGAGATTACACGGGGTACCTTCGAGCATAGTTTCCGACAGAGACCCACGATTTACATCCCGATTCTGGCAAACCTTACAGGAGGCATTGGGGACCAAGTTGACTATGAGCTCAGCTTATCGCCCTCAGACCGATGGCCAGTCGGAGAGAACAATTCAGTCATTAGAGGATTTGTTGAGGACTTGCATATTGGATCGTTTGGGTGCTTGGGATGAGGTATTGCCTTTGATAGAGTTCACCTACAACAACAGTTTTCATGCGAGCATTGGCATGGCGCCATACGAGACTCTTTATGGCAGGATGTGTAGGACTCCTCTTTGTTGGTATCAAGATGGAGAAGCGGTGTTGGTTGGACCAGAGTTGTTAGAGCAGACCACCGAGAAGGTGAGGATGGTGAGGAACAAGATGCAAGCTTCTCAGAGTAGGCAGAAGGCCTATGCAGACCGTAGGAGGAGGCCTTTGGAGTTCACAGTTGGCGATCATGTGTTCTTGAGGGTGACCCGAACCACTGGTGTGGGAAGGGCTCTCCGCTCAAGAAAGCTTTCCCCTAAATTCCTTGGCCCCTATCAAATCACGAGGAGGATCAGGCTAGTGGCTTATGAGATAGTGTTACCCCCGCAGTTGGCGAGGAAGTATGTATTCGATCCGGCCCACGTACTGGAAGCTGAGGATATACAGATCAGGGAAGACCTCACGGTGGAAGTACCACCAATCACTCTTGAGGATAACAAGGTTGAGGAACACTGAGGAAAGACGGTTAGTTTGGTGAAAGTCATCTGGGATCGGAGGACGGGTGACTCGACTTGGGAGTTAGAGGAGGACATGAGGAAATCACATCCACATCTGTTTACCTGGTGAGTCTTTATTTTCGAGGTTGAAAATTTTTGTTGTTGGGGAGAATGTAAGGCCCCTTTTTATTCTCCTTCATTTTAAGGGTTGTCCTACAGTAGTGGGCCAAAAGGGCTGGCCCATGGGATAAAAGCTTCTCGTGTTGTCCTAATTTTTCACACTCCATTCACTTTCAGAAACCAGCCGTCACCCCCTTGCTCTCACCAGACGCTCTGCAAGGGTTTCTCCCCAAGCTTTCTCGAACTAGCTCCGAACCAGTTCCTACTCCACGTAAGTGCCCTTTTCTAGATCGTATGAGTTCTAGTGCTTTCCTTTGTATTTTCACAGTTAGGGTTTCGTATTAATCCGACCTTGTCCCGTGTACCTCTTGTTTTTCAGCTCTTTAGTGCGTTCCGAGGGCTGCAGTGCTCATGTCGTGTCGTCAAGGCTTCCGTTGACCCTGTTTCCAGGTAGGGAAGCTAGAACCCACTCGTGTACTTTTTTTTACTGCTGTTTTACTTTCGTGCTGAGAGTCTTTGGCTAGTTTGATGTTCTAAATGCGGGCAATGGTTTGATGTGTTGTTTTGGACTGGTCGGTGCGACTGTTCCAGGAAAACAGTGGCGAGACCTGTTAATCTCGCCCAAGCAAGCCAGTCTCGCCTAGGCGAGATGAACAGAGAGCTCGCCCAGGACTTTTGCACGAAAGGTCGCCCAGGCGACCAGCTAGGCTTTTTGAGCGAGCGAGCACCTCGCCTAAGCGAGAGGGCTCTCGCCTAAGCGAGATCCCGCGTGTGCTCCTGCTGCCTTTTTTTAGCCCTCGCATAGGCGAAGGGGGCTCGCCTGGGCGAGAACGTCTCGCCTGAGCGAGGTGCTGGGCAAGACAGTGCAATGTGAGATTGTTTTCTTGGCTTTGTATGGATAATGCTTGCTTGGTTTTGGGTATTGTGCTAAAGGTTTGATATGAATGAGTATGATTGAGTGACGCAAGTCATGAATTATGAATAATGGGTTGACATGAGTTTCGCATGAGATTGTAATGAAATGGTTGGTATGAAAGAAGCATGATAACGATATGAGTTTGAAATCCTTGGTACATGGATGGTATAATGAGATGAAATGAGTTGAGCCTGGAACATGAAAGGCGTTGGCTTTAAAGGTTAGTACAATTAACGTATACATGCATGGTGAATATCATTTTGGCTGCGTGATTATGTTTTGTATGTGTTAGTGCATAATTCCTTGGAGTCTCTAGGTGAGACTTTCGGGGTCGCGCTTCAGTGGTCGGGACGTAATTCCATGGCTCCTGTTAGTGGGTGCCCATGGTGGTGCCCCATCTGTATAACTAGGTAAGGATTCAAGGTAAGGTTGCATCCTAACACTCTGAGGAGTCAGTTAGTCTCACCTAGAGCGGACTGACTCTTGTGGTGAGAGTAGCAAGAGGCCTGAAATTCATTAAGGGCTAACCTTGTGGTGAGGGAAAATTGATCCATCATAACGCTTGTAACACATAGCTCGGGGGTGAGTAGAGGTATCCACCACAAGTGCAAGCATCCGCTGAATCCGACTAAGTTATACATATCCGGATGAGTCAATCGAGTCGTAGTGTATTGATTGAAGGGTCATAACATATTTGGTTGTTGTATGGATGTTGGATGGTGAAATTATGTTTGAATGTATGATGAGAATGTTGTTGGCTCTAGCTTACCCTGTTTATTGTATGGTTTTCTTGTATGTGGCTCTTCTTTCTTGCGATGATCATCAATGTAATTGATGTG